>ERZ824598.655-NODE-655-length-53400-cov-6.931915_pt1 | contig 53400 bp, 36 predicted proteins | sample MGYA00519934_ERZ824598 | MGnify/ENA primary metagenome ERZ824598 (study PRJEB31778, sample SAMEA3449177) | human gut metagenome | biome: human gut; feature: human-associated habitat; material: faeces | place: United Kingdom | collected 2010/2012 ...
CTTGTACGCCGAAGGGAAACCTGGCCGGGGCGCCTCGCCCCTAAATTATCATTTATGTATTTCATTATTAATCGGTATTTCTATCTCATAAAAGTATTCTTTCAGTAACTTATACATATCCGGATCGTATGCTTTCAGCTTCACACGACGGTTCATGGAATTGTGCACTCCATTGGCAGGCTCGGCATAGCGATTACAGTTAAAGAAAGACTGCACACATTCGGCAAAATATTCCTCTTTATTGCTTAAGGCATAAGTATTTGCCCATAATCCTTTTTCGCCTGCGTTTTTCCATAAAGCCTCCAACCGGTCATTGAAATCAGGTTCTACACCAACTATCCCTACCATGTGTATCAGGTGTGCAAATTCATGAATCAGGATATTCTCACCCGTATACTTATCCTGTGGCAAAGCCAGCAGGTTCTCCTCTCCGCAACTGGCGGAGAGTTCATCTTCCGGCGCACCTCCGAAACCTCGGGCACGCCAGTTCCAGTAAGCAATGCTGTCGGGAGAATTGCAGATATGGGCAAACTCCGGTAAGTCGCAAGTTGCTTCATCTTTCCCTATTACCATCACGTGGCAACCCATCTTCACCATATGTGCTTTCACGTCAGGGCGTTTGGCCAGCATCAGACTGATAATATCACAGGCTTTCAGCAATGCCTCGTCGCTCACCCGCTCAGATGAAGTGACATATAAACCTTCCGTTTCAATGTATTTCTTATAGAAAGAAGGAATATTCTTGCCTTCGGGTATTGCCGTCACCGTTCCGCGTATCGGACAGGCTTCGAGCTTCATTGCAAATCCTCCTCCCGAAGCTAAATGCAATTTCATCCGGCTGTTTTTATCTATTGTGAGCGTTTCTGTGCGGTAATCTTCCGCCTGTTTGTTGGCGTTGATACCGTCAGTAAATAATGTGGCGGTGTAACAGGCATCTGTTGGCAGGAAAGAGAAGTCTATTTCCACATCCCGTTCATCCCAGTTTGTCATTCCGCCGATGTACCAGTTGATGTCTTTCTTACGAACACTCACAATGTATTCTCCTAATTTGCCTGCGGCGATAAAAGTAGAATCAGTTTCTACAGGAATGGAAGTGATGAAATCTACACATTCCTGTTCATTCAGATAATTTGTCGGTGCATCGCACAGCATGGTGAGGGGGGAGTCATGCACGATATAGGCAGCCAGTTGATGGCAACGGGTTCCCATGCTCATTGGCGTATAGTAAACGGCACGCCAGTCTGCTTTTGTGGCATTACGCATAGCTCCCGGAGTGTAGTCTACCGGACCTGCCATCATACGGATGTAGGGGAAAGTGACATCATAAAGCGGCATATCATTTTTTAGTTCCGTCCATTTCACTTCTTCCATGCCAAACAGACTTTCGAAGTTGATGATGTTCGGATAAGTACGATTGATGCCTGTCGGTTTATAGATGCCGTGCAGGTCGAGCGTCAGTTTATGCTTGGCGGTGGCTTCGGCAATGCGGTATACCATTTCAACGGCTGTCTGGTCGTCGCGGTCGAGGAAGTCGACTTTAAAACCTTTGATGCCCATGGCGGAGTACTTCTTGCAAGCAGCTTCCAGTTGGTTGTCGAGTACGTTGAATACTGTCCAGAGTATGAGTTCCACTCCCTTCTCCTTTCCGTAAGCAACCAGCTCCGGGAGGTTCAGTTCGGGAATGACGGTCAGCATATCACCGCTTTTGGGGGCGTACCAGCCTTCGTCGAGCACAATAAACTCGATGCCGTTGCGGCTGGCGAAATCTATATAATATTTGTAGGTATCCATATTGATGCCTGCCTTGAAGGGGACACCTTTCAGGTTCCAGTCATTCCACCAGTCCCAGGCCACTTTCCCGGTTTTTATCCAGGAAGTGTCGCCTATGCGGTTGGGGGATGCCAGTGCATAAACCAGATTGTTGACGGGCATATCCGTATCTTTTTCCGTCACAGCCAGCACACGCCAGGGATAAGGACGGGCGCCTTTGCTGCGGGCTATGAAATCAGTTGTCTCTGTCACATACTCCTGTCTGCGCCAGGGGTAGAAATCTGTCTTGGTGGGGTAGGAGGCAAATACTCCTTTCAGGGAGTAAGTTGACGAGGGGGCAACCTTCTTCACAAACATACCCGGATAAGCTTCGAGGTCAGACTCCAATATCGTCAGTTTGGCTTTACCACAGTCCACGGTTACGGGCAGGAAAGCCGGTTTCGGCTGTGCCTTCGATAGTGGGGTGATGTCGTAGACGTTCTGGAAAGCCATTGCCATTGGCTTCTTATCGTTGGTTGTATAAGGAAGATAGGCTGTGTAATCCTGATTGAAGTTAAATTCTGCCACTTCCTCTTTGATGGTTACTTCTGTCTTTTGTGTTGTGTAAAAACGATAAGCCACTCCTTCATTATATGCGCGGAAGGTAATGCCGAAATCACCTTTCAGCTTCAAGTTGAGTTCATTGTATATGGCTATGAACTCCTTGAAGCGATAGAAAGGAGATTCTACATTATCTCTGACCTTTTTCCTTTTAATACCTGTTACCTGAGAATTGTTTCCTATTGTAGTTCCGTCTGCCAGAACTAATCCTATGTTAGAATAAGAGAGAATTGTATCGTTTTCGTGCATCACCTGATAAGACAGTCCGTTTCCGGCAGTAACCTCCACCTTTAACTTACCATCAGGAGAGGAGAGCGCATATTTCTTTCCGGGAGCTGCTCCGAGTGGATTATTTCCGAAGTATAAAAATAAGGAAATAACGACTAATTTGAGAGATGTGCAGTTTTTCATAATCAGTTAACTCTTCATTTGGTTCGTGTGCAAAGTAAACGAAAAAAGGATGAACGGAAGGACTGAATAATATAATGTAATAAAAGAATAGTCCAAGAATCGCCCTTTTGTGGCATTCTTGGACTATGTTTGGATTATCTTTTTAGTCTTTGGACTATTTTTGCATAGGAGTCGATTAGGAATTACATCTCATAATCAGTTCCTTTAAGAGGGTACTTTTATAACATAGCTGTAATTTGCTTTTCCAATGCTTGCTTGATAAAAGCATTGATTGAGATTCCGGCACGTTGTGCCAACATTGCCACACGACTATGTATTTCAGGGGTTAGACGAACGTTTAATAATCCTGAGTAACTTTTATGTGGCTGTATTCCTTCCTCTTCGCAATATGCCAGATAATCATTGACCGCCTCATGGAATGCTTCTGTTAATTCCTGAACGCTTTGTCCCTCAAAGTTGACCATTCCATTTATTCCTTCTATTTTGCCGAAGAAAATACTGTCCTCTTCACTGAAATTGACAGAACCAATGAAACCTTTGTACTTTAACGTGTTCATAATTATACTCCTTTCTTCATTTTATAAAACCTGCATCCGTCAAATCATTCAGTACTTGCTTCATGGCATAACTTTTAATGATATTGCCGGGATGGGGTTTATGAATCATTATCGGGCGTTTATCTTCATTTTTAAAGATAACTCTCGAACCGGAAGTTTTGCCTTTATTTGATTTTTTATAACCAAATATCAACAACAAACGCTCCATTTCCTCAAATGTAAAGTTTGTGGGCAATGTCTTAAAACGTTCGATAAGTTTTTCTTTTGTACCCATTCATTTATAAGTTTTTGCAAATGTAACTACAAAATAGTTACAATCCAATGAAGGTAGGTATAAAGTATACAAAAAAATATTCATAATTACTCGAAAATGAATGAATTTATACTCTGTTCCCTTCCTGGAATGTACTTGCTCCGTACCTTCTCCGTACTTTCTCCGTGTAGAGGTACCTCTGAGCGAAGAATGTACGGAGCAAGTGCATCCCGGGTGCGGTTCAGGTATAATATCTGCAGCTATGAAAGAATAATCCAAACCAATGACATAATAATCTAAATATCCTCCAGAGCCTTTGTAGCCCGACTATTTTTGCATTCATATGGACTTTCGTTTCATTCAGTTTAAGATAAATCCTTTTCCTTTGCCGTACACTTTTGGTAACGAACTAAAAATACATATATGATATTATGAAGAAACGAATCCAATTCCTTTTCGGTAGCATCGCCCTCCTGGGCATGAGTGCTTGCAGCGAACCCTACGTTCAGCCTGATGCTCCGATTAAAGAAGTCCCTTTTACACAAGTTCACTTGAACGATAACTTCTGGACTCCGCGTATTGAAACCAATCGTACAGTCTCCATACCTTCCGCATTTAAAGAATGTGAGAAGAACGGGCGCTTCGATAATTTTGCCATTGCCGGAGGACTAATGAAGGGTGAACACCGTGGTGATTTCTCTTTTGACGATACCGATCCTTATAAGATAATAGAAGGAGCCTCCTACTCGCTGGCTGTGAAGTATGACAAAGCGTTGGATGTTTATCTGGATAGTGTCATCTCCCTTATCGCAGCCGCTCAGGAACCGGACGGTTACCTCACTACGTGCGTAACTAATGAATGCTACCGCCTTTCCGGTTGGTGGGGGACGCATCGTTGGGAAAAAATCAACAGTCACGAACTTTATAATAGTGGTCACTTGTACGAAGCTGCCGTTGCACACTATCGCGCAACAGGTAAACGCTCCTTGCTCGATGTAGCTATCAAAAATGCTGACCTTGTTTGTCAGGTATTTGGTCCGGGTGAAGGACAAAAGCATGTTCCTTCGGGACACCCCATCGCCGAAATGGCGCTTGCTAAATTATATAAAGTGACAGGTGACGAGAAATATCTGAAAATGGCTAAATATTTCGTGGAGGAAACCGGACGCGGAACAGACGGTCATCGCCTCAGCGAATACAGTCAGGATCATAAACCTATTTTGCAGCAAGACGAAATCGTAGGCCATGCCGTACGTGCCGGATACCTTTATTCAGGTGTTGCCGATGTGGCTGCCCTGACTCAGGACACAGCTTATTTCAACGCACTGAGTCGTATTTGGGAGAATATGGCAAGCAAGAAACTCTTTATTACCGGAGGTATAGGTTCCCGTCCGCAGGGGGAAGGCTTTGGACCTAACTATGAATTGAACAATCATACCGCTTATTGCGAAACTTGTGCAGCCATCGCCAATGTTTATTGGAATCACCGCATGTTTCTGGCTACGGGAAACGCCAAATATGCCGATGTGTTGGAACGTGCACTTTATAATGGTGTGATTTCGGGTGTCTCCCTTAGCGGTGACAAGTTCTTCTATGATAATCCGCTCGAATCTATGGGGCAGCACGAACGCCAGCATTGGTTTGGTTGTGCTTGCTGTCCGGGTAATGTAACTCGCTTCATGGCTTCCGTGCCTTATTATATGTACGCTACTCAGGGTAATGATATTTATGTCAATCTTTATATCCAGAGTAAAGCTGACCTTAATACGGACAGCAATAATGTAGCTTTGGAACAGACTACTGAATATCCTTGGGAAGGAAAGGTTTCCATCTTAGTTACTCCTGAGAAAGAGCAGGAATTTGCTTTACGTTTCCGTATTCCGAGTTGGGCGCAGGATGCTCCCGTGCCGACGGATCTTTACTCATTTACTGATAAGGCAGGTGCTTACAGTATCTCTGTTAACGGTAAGAAAGTAAATGCCAAACAATATGATGGCTACGCTACTATTTCACGTATCTGGAAAGCGGGTGATGTGGTAGAAATCAGTCTTCCGATGGATGTACGCCGTATTAAAGCCAATGATAATGTAGAAGATGACCGTGGTAAACTGGCTATCGAACGTGGTCCTATCATGTTTTGTCTGGAAGGCAAAGATCAGGCTGACAGTACTGTTTTCAACAAGTTTATTCCCGATACCACTCCAATGGAAGCAGCTTATGACGCTAATCTGTTGAACGGTGTTGTGGTGCTGACCGGTAATGCGAAAGAAGTGGATAAAGATGGTAGTGTGAAAGAGGTTCCTTTTAAAGCCATTCCTTATTCAACCTGGAATAATCGCGGTGCAGACCAAATGGCAGTTTGGATTCCTGAAGCTGCCGAGTATGCCCGTCCTATTCCCGAACCGACAATTGCCAGCAAGGCACGGACTCTGATGATACAGGCTCCTATCCAGAAAGATGCTCCCGAATCAGCCTCTGTAGAAAGCTGGGCATGGGGAGTGAACGACCAATGGGAACCGAAACGTTCGTCGGATATTTCTAAGCCTTACCACTATTGGTGGTTGAGAAACGGAACACTGGAAACGCTGGCTTACCAATTTGATCAATCTTATACCGTTTCAAACGTACAGGTTTATTGGCTGGATTTCGATCATTACGATGGGAACTTCCGTGTGCCGGAAAGCTGGAAACTCTACTATAAAGATGGTAAAACTTGGAAAGAAGTAGAGGCATTGAATGGCTATGTGGTGAAGAAGGACTGCTATAATAGTCTTGACTTTAAACCGGTAAAAACGACAGGATTGAAAATTGCCGCTCAGTTGCAGAAAGGTGCTTCGGGCGGGGTGATTGAATGGAAAGTAAACTAAATCCATTTTTTTTAAATTAAAAAATAATAACTTGTAATTGAATAGCAACCTTTTAATTAAAGATGTAATATGAAAACACATGAAAATCGAGCCTTGTTCAGCAAAGCTGTTCTAAGGGCTACGGCCTGTCTTTTCCTTGCAGCGGGTGCCAGCGTAAACCCCGCATTTGCACTCTCGGAAACAACAGAATCTATGGGAACCGAGATTGTACAGCAACAGACTGTAACAATCACCGGTGTTGTGAAAGACAAAGATGGCGAACCCATTATCGGCGCCAATGTCCTTGAAAAAGGAACTTCTAATGGTGTGATTACCAATGTTGATGGAGAATATACCTTGCGAGTAAAAGGAGGGGTAAACTCTGTGTTGGTGGTCTCTTATATTGGATATAAAGGGCAGGAAATCTCTGTAGGAAGTAAAAGAAAGATAGATATAACTCTGCAAGACGATACAGAATTATTGGATGAAGTTGTTGTTATTGGTTACGGTACACAACGTAAGGGCGATGTAACGAGTGCTATCTCCAGTGTGAAAGCCGAAGACTTTACAGTCGGTAAGATTGGTGATGCTGCCGAATTGGTTAAAGGTAAGATAGCTGGTTTGAGCATTGTGAAATCCTCGGGTAACCCGACAGAATCTTCCAGTATTATGTTGCGTGGTATCACGACGGTGAAAGGTAGCGTAACCCCACTGATATTGGTAGACGGAGTAGAAGGTTCACTGACAACAGTAGCTCCGGAAAACATTGCCTCTATCGATGTGTTGAAGGATGCATCTGCGGCAGCAATCTATGGAACTCGTGGTGCAAACGGTGTTATATTGATTACTACGAAAGCAGGAAAACGTGAATCTCATGCGAACGCCAGTTATTCCGGGTATGTTTCTTTCTCCGACTGGACAAAGAAATCGGAGTTTATGGATACTCATGATGTGATTAATGGTTTGACTTCTTTTAATTATGAGGGTTACGATACAGACTGGCTGGGAGTTATCTCTCGCAAAGCTGGATATAGACAAAACCATTCATTAACCTTGGATGGAGGTTCCAAAAATTCTTCTTATTCTGCCAATGTTACTTACAGCGATGAGCAGGGTGTCATGAGAAAGAGTGATAACCGTAACCTGAAAATGCAACTTGATTTTACGCAATATGCGTTGAATGATTGGTTGAAGTTTAATGTGAATGCTTTGGTTTCTCGTCAGACTTATACTCTGAATAACAATAACTATGCTTATCGCCAAGCTATTATCCGTAATCCGTCCTCTCCTGTTTATAATGATGATGGCTCTTACAATGAAAACCTGAACCTCTTATATTATTATAACCCACGTAGCATTCAAGATGAATATATTGGTGACGGACGTAACCGTTTCTATCGTCTTACCGGTAACATAACCTTTGAGCCTATCAAAGGATGGCAAACCAACCTGATGGTTTCAATGAAGGAAAATGTTTATACAGGTGAAAGCTATACTACTAGCAAACACTACACGCTGATTACACAGAAAGATTATAATGGTTCTGCCAGCAAGGATGAATCGGCTTCACGCAGCGATAATCTGGAACTCACTTCTAAATATGATTTTAGTATTGATAACCACCGCGTTTCAGCATTAGTTGGCTATAGTTATCTGTATAATGTAAATGATGGCTTTAATGCAAGCAATGGAAACTTTCCGACCGAGGCTTATCTATATAATAATTTAGGCATTGGTACTTTGCTTACTGAGAAAGACCGTCACGCAGGTATGGGATCTAAAAAGAATGATGATAAGTTGATTGGTTTCTTTGGTCGTGTAAGCTATGGTTATGATAATCGATATAATGCTTTGATTAGTGTACGCCGCGAAGGTTCTAGCCGATTTGGTGAAAATCACCGTTGGGGTACTTTTCCTTCCGTATCTTTAGGTTGGACTATCAATAATGAAGCTTTCATGAAAGACCTTACTTGGCTGAGTAATTTGAAGTTGCGTGTAGGATATGGGGTTACAGGTGTTATTCCCACTTCTAATTATTTGTCTCAATATACTTATGATTATGATAAATACGGTGATATATTGAATAAAGAAGGTGATTGGATACAGACCTTGAAGGTATCTCAGAATCCGAACAAGGATCTGAAATGGGAAACTACAAAAGAGTGGAACTTTGGTTTAGACTGGAGTGTGCTGAATGACAGATTGAAAGGTAGCGTGGATTATTATGTGAAAACTACTTCGGATATGTTGTATGATTATAGTGTGCCCGTTCCGCCCAACTTGTATAATATTACGACTGCCAATGTAGGTAAGATGCGTAATAACGGTATTGAAGTTATGGTTAACGCCATTCCTGTGCGTACCAAAGATTTTGAATGGAATACTACATTAACTTTATCTCATAATAAAAACAAATTATTGAGCTTGAGTAACGATTTATATGAAACGGAGACATTTCACGAAGTAGGTGGATTAGGTGAACCTATTTCTATTGCTACTCACTGTATGGAAGTTGGAAAGGGCCTTGGTGATTTCTGGGGATTGAAATCAGTAGGGGTTAATAAGGATGGTGTTGTCTTGGTAGAAGTATCTGATGGCAATGGAGGCTGGACAGTAAAAGAATTCAATACTAATCTGAATGTGAAAGAAAATCGTCAACGTCTTGGCAATGGCCTTCCGAAAGTATATGCTGGTTGGGGAAACAATTTCCGTTATAAAGGCTTTGACTTGAGCTTGCAGTTTACAGGGCAATTTGGTTATAAAATATTGAACGCTCAGCGTAGTTTCTACGAAAACAATTCTGTTGCTTACAATCGGTTGAAGTCTGCCGCCAATTATTATCCGGCTATCAATACTGATGGAACACCTTATATTGATGAAGCTACCGGTAAGCAAAAAATGGTACGCTTGTCTAATTCTATGGGACAGGGTTTCTGGAGTGATCATCTGGAGAAAGGTGACTTTGTGAAACTGACTAACGTGACACTGGGTTATGAACTCCCCTTAGCAGGCAAAATAACGAAGTTTATTAATTATGCACGCATTTACCTGTCGGCAGAGAACGTATTCTGTATTACCGGTTATTCGGGCATCGACCCTGAAGTATCTAATTACTTCATCTCACCGGGTATTGATGCTCAGGATAAGTATCCTACAACCCGCTCGTTTACCGTTGGTGTAAATCTTAACTTTTAATTGAAACTGATTATGAGAAAATATATAAAGAATACCCTTATGGGATTGATGGTGGGCGGTATGCTGAGCATGACTGCTTGCACAGACTTGACTGAAAATCTGTATAATACACTGAATGATACAAATATCGACTTTAATAGCGAAAAGGATGTAGCCTCATTGATGGGACAGGCGATAGCACAATATCGCTATATGCATTGTTCTTGGTTTGGCTCTTGGGAATTGAATGAGCAATGTACAGACCAGTATATGGTTCCTTTCCGTATTGGTATCGGTTGGGGAGACTCTTATGTGAATCTTCATAAGCATGATTGGAATTACAATCTCGGACATGCTGAAAATATCTGGAACTTTGCTTTCGCCAGCATTGGCTATTGTAATAAAGTGCTGGATGTGATGCCTGAAAAAAATGCAGCAGACCGTGCTCAGATGCGCTTCTTCCGTGCTATGACTTATTATCAGTTATTGGATTATTTCCGCAATGTACCTATAGAAACTACTTTGAATGTCCCCGATGGATACTTACCCGTACAGAACACGGCTCAAGAAGTTTATGATTTCTGTGTGAAAGAGTTTACTGAAATAAAAGAAGATATTGGTACAGATAAGTATTTTGGATATGGTAATCGTTGGTCTGTTTGTATGGCACTTGCCAAGCTCTATTTGAATAAGAATGTTTATTTAGGAACCAATGGTACGGATGGTTATGAAGCAGCATTGCTCGAAGTAAATGATGTAATAGAAAATGGAGGCTACTCTTTAGCTCCTAACTATAGCGATTGTTTTCGTGAAAATATAGATGACAATCCGGAGATTATCTTTGCCATACCGCAAGACAGAACTCATGCCAAACACTTTTTGCTGCATACCTATTCTTTCCCACAGGTAGGTTTGGAAGCATTTGGATGTACTGCTAATGCTACAAACGGTAGCTGTGCAGTCCCTCAATTCATCGACTCTTATGATACAGCAGATAAACGTTTGACAGACACCTGGACAGGTGGCAAACAGAAAAAAGCAGTGAAGAATGCTGATGGAACTTATACTCCGCAAGCTGGTGACTATATAGAGTATGCTGAAGATGATTGGGCAGGTGAAGGTATTCTGAATTATAACAAGAATGTACACTCTATCGATGTGCCGGGTGCTTACAAGCAGGAAGGATACCGGATGGTTAAGTATGAGGTAGTAGCAGGTGAGTATGGTACGATTGCTGATGATATACCTATTTTCCGTTTGGCAGATGCCATGTTTATTAAGGCTGAATGCCTGCTTCGTTTGGGGCGTGATGAGCAAACTGCTGCCGACTTGGTTACTGAAGTTCGTAAACGTTCATTTGATGCAGCAACAAAAGCTGTACGTACTGTAGCTGAACTAAAAGGTGGAAGCCGTTATGATTATGGTCATCGGGAATATACCTGTGAAGGTTATGCCAATTGGGATCCGGCTTCTTTCGTATCTACTACCGAAGGTGGTGCTGATATCGAACTCGGCGGCTTATTGGATGATTTGGGATGGGAGTTTGTAGGTGAACAACATCGTCGTCAAGATTTGATTCGCTTCAAAATGACTGACGGACGCAACGTGTACAATGGCAAGTCTTGGTTCTGTAAAGATGCTACTACGGATTCTCATTGGAGTTATTTCCCAATTCCGGAACAGGCGATGAGATCTAATATTAATCTGAAGCAAAATACGGGTTACACCGGAGCTACAGAATAAGTAATAACCCTAAAAAAAGAAAAACATGAAAAAGATATATTTTTATTTCGTATGTTTTGCCCTACTACTATCTGGCTTGGCAGGCTGCGGTGATAATACGGATGTATGGGGAGAACACATCCTTACAGCTGAAGAAATAGCGGAACTGGCACGTCAGGATTCTATCAAAGAAGCACAAAAAAATTCTATCAATGCAAATTTGATTCTTGAATATAATGCTGAGATTACAATTCTTGCAAATGGATATGATGGTAAATTTGTTTATATTGATACTGTTAAGATTGCTGAGCTTTTTGGGATAACAACTACTCAGTTGGCACAAGGTATTGCTAATATGGGCTCAGATAAACCTTACGAGAATGCTCCGGAAATCACTGGGTTTTGTATTGAGGGTACAACCCATGCCGATAATATGACAAGTTCTAATACAAACTCTTATTGGGGACACTGGTGGGATCAAGATGGCAATACCACTACTTGGGGTGACAATGCAAGAGTCTATGCAGAATATAATGCAGAAGAAGGTTACTTCAATGTAGGACAGATGCCGGGCAAGTTAGAAGCAGGCAAGAATATCAAGTTCATAGAATGTTTGAAGTACCAAGATTTGCGTGTGGCAATTGTTATTACAGCAATACCTAAAGAAAAAGGGCAAATAGCTGCTACGGTAGTCAGCACACTGGATTTATCTATAGATATGAACCCCAAATCAAGTTATGATTCGGAGCCCTTATCGTTTGATCGTACGAAGGTATTAAGTGACTTAGGAATAACCTCTTTGGAGGAAGCAGAAATCATTTCTGTTAATCCTGATGGCAGTTATGCACAGGAAACAAGTGCAGTTAACGGTTATTGGTATGATCTTGATGGCTTTGCAGGTTCACATGGAGACAACGCAAGCGTTTTCGTTGAGTATCATGGTTTGGGTGATGATGTTGAGGAAGGAGATTTGGACGTCTTATATGTGGGACAGATGCCAAATGCATTGGAAGGTGGATTTAGTACAACTGTAAAATATGGTTTCTTGGCAAATAATAAAATTGTAATGTTGAATGTTACAGTTAATATCGTTGCATACGAAGATCCGGAAACACCACCGACAGGAGAGCCAACAACGGATGCTGTACTTGATGTGACAATTGAGAAACCGTGGGATGGCACTTTTAGCAATGTACAATTTGATGTTAAAGATGTACTTCGTAATGTATTTAAAATGACTACTTACCAGATACATAAAGCGAAAATTAGTGGTGATTTAAAGATATATTGTGGTGAAGTGAGTGAAGAAGAACCGACGTATACCAGCGATACTCCCGGTTATTGGCTCAATGCGGCTGGTGAAGTATGTAGCTATGGTACGGAAAGTGTAGTGTTCTGCTGTCTTGGCAGTTCTGAAACAGCATTGTGGCTTTATGCTGGTAATCACCCAACAAGTTGTGTGCCTAACACAACAGTGACGACCAAATATATTATCTCTTGTAATGGAGGTGCTCTAACTGTAAATCTGACTATTAAAGTAGGAGCGAAGGCTGAATAATAAAACATATATTGTAGAGAGTAGAGTATTTCTATTCTCTACATTGTATACTGAAATCATGAGATATATGAAAAAAGAACTTTTGACAAAACTCATTGGCCAGCCGTTATTATGCCTAATAATGGTCGTTTATCCTTTTCTCCTTACAGGATGTAGTGATGATAAAGAAGATGGTGCAGGAGAAAGGCTGATAACTATAAGTGAAGACCAACTTGCTGTGTCGCTAGAAGCGGAAGATACATATGCTTCAATTAGTTTCACTGCTTTGACATCATGGACAGCGTCTGTGAAAGAGGCTGATGCGACAGCTTGGCTGAGTCTCTCTGTGGATAAAGGAATTGGTGGAATGATGAAAGTTGGGTTGGTTTTAAAAAAGAATACCAATAAAGAATTACGCACTGCAACAGTTGTTCTTACTTCTGGAACTACTAAACAAGAAGTTAGCATAACACAAGCTGGCACTTCGTTAGAAATTATGGAGGAAACTGATGTAAAGGACTTTGATAAATACTATAAGCCGGCAGAGTTTAGCAATATGAATATGCTTCGTAGTGATGCTAAGTGGTCCTGGTTCCGTAGCAAACAGAGTGAGCACTTCTTTGTGTTCTGGGAAGCTGGTTTTGGTGATGATCCGAATGCGGCGACTGTAGATGCTGCTTTACGTGTGGATATTGATGACTTACTGGAAAAAGCAGAGCAATTTTATAAAACAAATATCGAGGTATTGAAATTTGCAGAATTAGGACAAGGAAAATCTTATCTGGATAAATATAAGATGGAAATCTATCTGTTGTATCAGACGGAATGGTTGGCAACAGGTTCTGGTTATGATGATACAATTGGTGCTCTGTGGGTAAACCCCAGTACATGTCAACCGGTAGGTTCTACTATTGCTCACGAAATAGGGCATAGCTTCCAATATCAAGTGTATTGTGATAAGATACTGCAAGGAGAACCCAATGATTTTAAGCATGGTTTCCGTTATGGCTATGAGGGTAGCAATGGTGGTAATGGCTTCTGGGAACAGTGTGCACAATGGCAATCTTATCAAGATTATCCGGAACAATTGTTTGCCAATTACCATTTTGATGTATGGTTGGCTAATTGCCATCGTCACTTTGAGCATGAATGGATGCGTTATGCCAGTTATTGGTTACAATACTACTGGACACAAAAACATGGTATAGAAACTGTAGGTGAAATATGGAAACGTTCAGCTTCCCCGGAAGATGCTATCGGAACATATATGCGCTTGTATTGTGGTAACCAATGGGAGGCTATGAAAACAGAATTGTATGATTATGCTGCACGAATGGCTACTTTTGATATTGATGTAATTCGCGATTATGCTGATGGGTATATTGGTAAGTATTCTACTAAACTCTATCAGGTTAAAGATAATTATTATCAGGTAGCTTATGCAAGCTGTCCGGGTACTACAGGTTTCAATGTCATAGCACTGAATGTACCAAAGGCAGGTACTACTATCACTGCAAATTTTGAAGGATTGGCACCGGGTTCTGCTTTGGCTGCCGATGATCCAGGTGAATATATGGAGTCGGAAGCTGTGAAAGGGAATGTAGGCAAATACAATGCAGGAACTGCAAGCAATGTCGGATGGCGTTATGGCTTTGTAGCTCTGAAAACTGACGGTACTCGTGTATATGGAGAAATGAATCAGAAAGCAACAAATGTTGTAAACTTTAATATTCCAGCCAATACTGATAAGTTGTATTTCGTTGTATTAGGAGCCCCCAATCAATATAAAGCGAATCCATGGGATGAAAAAGAGTTGACTGATGAACAATGGCCGTATAAGGTGAAGTTTAACGGAACCGACCTTTTGGGCAGTTTTGATATTGATATAAATGCTGATCCTAAAAACATAGAGTTTATTTATAATTTTAATTGCAGTGCTGCAACAGAAGGTTATGATTTGGGCTCTATTGACTTACAAGCAAATGGAGATATTCAGAAATTGGCACAAGCTTTTGTTATGCAGCCCAGTGTATTGAGTGGAAATATGTTGACTATTGCAAATGAACAAACCTCGAATCCTACCGAAGGAAAAATAGCTTTAGGCTTGTTGCAGACAGATGGAACATACTCATATACCTATACTGCTAATGGCGGTTTCTATTGTACGGCTGAAGGAAATCAAGGCTCATGGGGTAACAATGACCCTATTTGGGTTGAATATGATAAGGATGCGTTTATCTTTAAGTATGGTCATAAACCGGGAAGTAGTGTAGCCGGGAAGAAATATACTATTAAACCGACATTGGTGTATACAAAAAGTGGCAAAGAATATAGGGCTACTTTTGTGATCAATTTGCAATTCTAAAAAATAAGATTAATAGTCTAAATTAAATGGGGGGAGGAAATAAAAGTAAATCCTTTTATTCCTCCTTTTTTGATTTCTTTTCAATATATAAATAAAAAACTGACTTTGAGTTAGTTTCATAATCCGGAAATAAAAATGAAATATACAATTCTTTTTTTAAGATCATTAAGTCTATTGACCTACTTAATGCTTATGTTAGCTTTATCAAGTTGTAGGGAAAATATGGATTCTGAAATAATCAATACTGCGACTTCTCCTAAAACTAGAGCAACTTCTTCTAATGAAATTGGTGCAGGTGGTATATGTGGCACTCCTGCCCCAGAACCTCCTAGCTGGTTTTTTACTCGCTCTACAAGTGGGCTTAATTATAGTACAGCCTATGTTTTCAAGATATACACTCATATAATTAGGAGTTCATCGGGAGTCGGTCTTGATAAGTCAGAAATATCATCCACAATTCTTGAAACTCTAAATTCTTATTATGGTGAAACTAATTTATCTTTTACATTGATGGGATCTGAATACATTGATTCTGATGAATTTAACTTACTAAGCGAGGCAAATGCAAAACTTGTATTCAGTTTAAACTCTCATTCAAATGCTATAGATATATATATATTTAGTTCTGGAGAAAATCTGGGTAATTTAGCAGGACTGGCTCAGACTATTCCTGCAACAGCATGTCTGATACGGAATGGGACTTATGCAAATAGGAGTACGTTAATTCATGAAGTTGGGCACTGTTTAGGCTTATATCATACTCATCATGGAACTTCAGCAAATGAAGGAGGAATTGCAGAACTTGTTGATGGGAGTAATTCTGCTATTGCAGGTGATTATATAACAGATACTCCGGCAGACCCGGGCAGATGGTCTTGGATGGAAAACTATAGTGGGGTTGGAGTAGATGCAAATGGTGACACTTATCAACCGGATCCTTGGAATATCATGTCATATTCCGGTTATGCGAGAAATAAGTTAACCCAAAAACAAGTAGAAAGGATATTTTCTACGATAACCAATAATTCCAGTTTAAGAAATGCTGCATGGTCTGTAGGTACAGGGCGTATTTCAGGCTCATCTTATATAGATAATAGTAGCGTATACTCGATAGAAGTACCTGATGGCTATAGTGTTGATTGGAAAATCAGGTGTGATACATATACGAATCGTACAGGAACTCTTACTTCCTCTTATATGTATTTTACGGGAAAAGAAATAACTCTGACTAATAAGAATCCTCAGGCGGTATCTCAATGCTATACATTTGATGTTACGGTGACTACCCCAAAAGGTTATGTATTTCATACATCAAAAACAGTTCGTCATGTCCTTTTCTCTGCCAATACAGGGCTTTTAGAATGGAGATCAGAAAGCGGTAAAGGGAACTATAGCGGACAAATAAAGTTATCTCTTCCTCCTTCAAGTTCTCCTATTAAGGTTTACCAGGGTGGTAATCTTTACTTTTACTATGAAGATGCAAGTGGTGGATATTCGGTTACAGAACCATCTATTTATAATTTTGAGATAACAGGAAGTACTGCATTCACTAAAATGCCAGGTGGTAATCATGCTTTTTCTTGTTTGCAGAATGCTACTGCGAATAATAGTGAGTTACTTCTGCATGTATTTATTAATGGAAGGCGTACCATAATGTCTATCCCTTATCAGATACTAAGATAATTTTCAGGCTATCATTTGTCTACTAAGCACAATGTCAACTATTGCTGATATAATGTTTGTTTGTAATTATTTAGATACTGTTATTAAAAACTATCCGTCAGGAACAAAATAAAGATTATGAAGAAGTATATCCTTTTATTAAGTCTTGCTATCGTTTGGGGATTAGCCTTGAAGGCGCAGAATGTGGCATCCGTTCCTATGCCTGCTGGCAAAACCATCTACATTCCCAAAGACCTTCAGGACATAGACTTGCAAAACCCTGAAAGCAAATGGAGCTATCATCGTATGGCCTGTACAAAGAATTTTGTCATCTTCTGGGAGAAAGGGTTTGGGAATGATTTATCCAATCCGCCTCAGTTGGAAGGGCACAATATGCAGGTCGATTTACCGAATCTGATGGATAAATTGGAGAGTTTTTACCGTTTCTTCCGTGATACACTGGAGTTTTCGCGTCCCGGTTCCAAGTGCGACAAGTATCGCATGATGGTGATGCTGAACTATTCCCTGGAAGGCACGGCATACGGTGGAGATTATGACGGAGAAATCGGTGCTTTATGGATTGCCCCCAACCGTGTGCAAGATAAGAAATTGAACTGCATCGCCCATGAATTGGGACATAGTTTTCAGGCACAGATCAGTTGCGATGGGCAGGGCGAAGCCTGGGGAGGATGCGGTTTCTTTGAAATGACTTCGCAATGGATGCTGTGGCAGGTTAATCCCGAATGGATTACTGATGAAAAATATCATTGGGATGCTTTCATGAAACTGACTCACAAGGCTTATCTCCACATGGAGAATATTTATCATTCACCTTACGTTTTGGAATATTGGGGCATGAAACGGGGACTTCCCATTATAGCCGAACTTTACCGCCAGGGAAAGCGGGGAGAAGATCCGGTTATCACCTACAAACGTTTGGCTGCTTTGAATCAGAAACAATTCTGTGACGAGATGTTTGATACTTACCGCCACTTTATCAACTGGGATTTTCCGCGCGTCTGGAAAGAAACACGTCCGTATGCCAATAAATATACTTCTCAGCTAATAGCTCAGCCGGATGGATGGTATGGGATAGCACCGGAGAATTGTCCTGAAAATTATGGATTCAATGCTATTCCTTTGGCTGTTCCTCAGCCGGGAGAGAAAGTGAAAGTGGAATTCTGCGGAGAAGCAGGAAAGGAAGGATATACTGCAATCCATACAGATAAGGCAGGTTGGCGTTATGGTTTTGTTGCCGTAACGGCAGAAGGTGAATCTATTTATGGGGAAATGGGCGATAATAGCGGGAAAAGTATTATTTTTACAGCTCCAAAAGATCAAACTCTGACTTATTTGTGGCTGGTTGTGATGGGAGCGCCGGCGGAGCATTGGATGAATCCCGCTCCGGGAGAGAAAGATGCTCAATGGCCATACCGCATCAGGGTTACGGGAAGCAATCCTTTATAAACATACAGATAAATACGATGTCTGCAAAAGAAACATATATGAACCGATGAAAAACAGTACAAGTGCCGTTGTTTATGCCTGCATTGCAGTGCTTAGTTGGTCTACTGTAGCCACTGCTTTTAAGATAGCTTTGACGCATCTAACTCATTTTGAGATGCTGCTGATAGCCAGTTGTACTTCATTAGTCATATTTGCCCTTTTGCTGACTTTCCAGAAGAAGTGGAGACTGGTGTCAGAACTTTCCGGTCGCCAATGGGGATACTTTGCATTATTGGGATTACTGAATCCTGTCGCTTATTATCTGGTGTTGTTCAAAGCATACGACCTGCTACCTGCACAGGTGGCACAGCCCATCAATTATGCATGGCCTATTGTACTGCTCATTCTGTTGGCCTTGTTCGCCCATCAGCCCATACCACCGAAGAAATATATCGGCATGTTTATTTCGCTGGGTGGAGTGGTACTTATATCTGTAGGTACAGGGCAGTCGGGAGGTATGGACATACCTGTGCATGGCTTATTGCTGGCAGCATTGAGTGCCTTACTGTGGGCCATGTATTGGATGATAAACAATAAGTTCAAAGATAAAACAGATGGCAGTATTGCGTTGTTTATGAGTTTCCTGTTTGGCACGGCCTATTTGCTGATAGGAGCTGTGGGGGTAGGCGTACATCTTAATACGTTGCCCGGTATACTGTCGGGTATGTATGTCGGCGGGTTCGAAATGGGTATTCCTTTCATCTTTTTCAGCCTTGCCATGCGGAAAACATCCAATCCGGCACTGGTCAACCAGCTTTGTTACTTATCTCCCTTCTTGTCTTTATTCTTCATTGCAATCATATTGGGTGAACAGATTGTGTTTACAACTTACATTGGTCTTGCATTGATTGTAATGGGAATTATGTTCAATCAATATCTGGTGAAGAAATGAAAAAGATTATCCTTGCTATAATAGCCGGTATTATTCCGTTGGTGCTTCCGGCAGCTTCTACTGATTTCTGGTTCCGCCATTTCTCCGTGGAAGATGGATTATCCTCCAACTCTGTGCGTGCTATTATGCAGGATAAATATGGCTTTATGTGGCTTGGTACGGATGACGGCTTGAACCGTTACGACGGCACCACTATAAAGGTTTATAATCTGAATCCGCAAGGGTCTAATGATTATATCTCTTCTCTTTACGACACTACGGACAATATCTGGGTAGGGACAGAAGACGGGGTGTATATTTTTGATTATGAAACGGAAAGCTTTGAACTATTCAAAGTATTGACAGCCCAGGGTGACAGCATTAAGAGCAATGTGAATCATATTGCAGAAGACAGAGACGGCAACTTGTGGTTCTCGACAGTAGGGCAAGGTATTTTCAAGTATAATATATCCAAGCACTATCTGGAACATTATGAATTTAAAGATGCCAATGGATTAATGGCGAGTGTGCTGGTTGATAGTGAAAATCAGATCTGGGCGGTCACTAATTGGGGAAGCCCCACTGTCTCCAAACTGAATAAGGCGGAGAATAAATTCGATCCTTTCCCTATCACTTACGAAGCGGGGCAATATGACTCAAACTCTCTGGTCATGCTCGAAGACTCTGAACATGCACTGTGGCTGGGAACCTGGGAATGCGGTTTGCAGAAGATAGACAGATATACGGGTAAGGCAACCACTTATTTGCATCCGTCGGAAGGTAAGGGGGCTACTCATATCCACTCTTTGGTGGAATATGCTCCCCACCAACTATTGATAGGTTCGGATGACGGACTTTTGCTGTTTAATACACTTACATGCGAACATCAACTGTTCACGGAGGACGAAACAAACCCTTATTCATTATCCAATCGTTTTGTCTATCCTATCGTAAAAGACCGTGAAGGCGGAATATGGGTCGGGACTTATTATGGTGGGGTGAATTATCTTTCGCCTAATACCGGGCAGTTTGAATGCTTTGCCCATTCGCGCTTTTTCAATTCGGTGAACGGAACCGTTATCGGACGTTTTTGTGAAGATTCTTACGGGCATATCTGGATAGCCTCTGATGATGGAGGACTGAGCCGCTTCTCTCCCAAGGATAAACAATTCACTCATTATATGCCCGATGAGCACAGAAACAGTCTTTCTTACCATAATGTGCATGCTCTTTGTATGGATGATGACGATTTATGGATTGGCACCTATACGGGAGGAGTCAACGTGCTGAATACGAAAACAGGCGCGTTCAGGGTATATACCACCAGAGGAGGAGACTTGACCACCCTTGACGGCACCAGTTCTTACGCCATCTTCCGTGACCGGGAGAAGCGGATATGGGTGACTTCTATGGCAGGAATAAACTTGTATAACCGTGAAGAAGACAATTTTATCCGCGTCAAAGACTTAGAATCGCTGACCATCGATATAGATCAGGATGCCGACGGCAATATCTGGTTCTCTACGCAGGGGAAGGGTTTGTTTAAGTATAATCCGGATAAAAAGACTTGGAAGAACTACGTGCACAGCAATGTTCCCGGTGCATTGGTTAACGATCAGGTGAATTGCGTGCTGATAGATGGCAACAGAAATATGTGGGTGGGGACGATGAACGGGCTTTGCAAGTATAACGCTGAAGAAGACCTGTTTGAAGCGATACCTTTGGATATTCCCAGCCGTAACATTTGCGGTATCGTTGAAGATCAGCATGTGCTGTGGCTGACCACGACGAAAGGGCTGGTGCGTTACGCTCCCGGCGAGAGTTGTCAGGTCTTTACGCGTAGCGATGGGTTGCAGAGCGAACAATTTCTGCCTAATGCTGCTTTGAAGGCTTCCGACGGTAAGATATATGTCGGCTCGGTCAATGGCTTCAATGCTTTTTATCCTTATCAGATAAAAACGAATAAGGTGCTTTCACCGGTCGTTATCACAGGATTGGAAATCTTCAACAAGGAAATCCGGATAGGAGATAAGAAGTTGCCGAAAGCCCTGAACTGGATGACGGAACTTGATTTGTCTTATAAAGACCATGTTTTCAGCCTGCTCTATGCTTCATTGAGTTATTGCACACCCGAAAAGAACCAGTATGCCTATAAATTGGAAGGTTTTGATAAAGATTGGAATTATGTAGGTTCACAGAATAAAGCCACTTATACCAATCTGCCGGCGGGAACTTACACCTTTAAAGTGAAAGCTACTAATAATGACGGGATTTGGAGCGATCAGGAAGCAAGTCTGAAAATAATCATCCACCCTCCTTTTTATTGGAGCACGGCTTCCAAGATTCTTTATTTCATATTGGTATGCATAGGGCTGACTTTTTTTATCCGTTTCCTGTTGAAACGGACGGAAAAGAAACATACTGCGGAAATCAATCAGCTGAATGTGAGTAAAGAGAAGGAAGTGCATGAAGCTAAGATTAAGTTCTTCACGATGATAGCCCATGAAATCCGTACTCCGGTTTCGCTCATAATCGGCCCTTTGGAGAAGATCATGAAATCATCCATACCGATGTCGCCAGTGTTGCGGGATGACCTGAATATTATCGACCGTAATAGCCAAAGACTGTTGTTTCTGGTCAATCAGCTGCTGGACTTCCGTAAAGTGGAACAGGAGGGAATCACCATTAAATATACTTTGCAGAATATACGCCAGTTACTGCAAGCGGTTTGTGAGCGTTTCAAACCGTTCATCACCCAGCATGGCGCTCATTTGGAAGTGGAATATCCCGATGCTGATTTTACGGCTATGGTGGACAGTGAGGCGATCACCAAACTGATAAGCAATCTGCTGACGAATGCAAGTAAATATACCAAGGATAAGGTCGGCCTCTCGTGCGTGGTACAGCCGGAACAGCATACCTTTGTGATTAAAGTGACTGACAACGGAATAGGTATCAGCAAAGAAGACCAAGAGAAAATCTTCAGGCCTTTCTATCAGGCGATGGACAATAAACCCGGCACCGGTATCGGGCTTAGTATCGTGAAAAGCATTGTAGAATCGCATAACGGTTGCATCGAAGTTGAATCCGAAATCAACAAAGGCTCCTCTTTCATTGTGACGCTGCCCATTGAGCAAGCCGGGGCGGCGGTGCAGGAAGGGGAGACGAGCGTTCTCAATCCGGCAATTCCGGAAGATATTCTGTTGGAAAGTCTGCCGGTGACAGCTTCCAAGGATAAACCGGTCATGCTGATTGTGGACGACAACGAAGAAATGCTGAATTTTCTTTCAAGCAGTTTCTCCGGTCAATATTCCATTCTGACGGCGGAAGACGGAGCGGAGGCGCTGGAGAAGCTGAGAGAGAATGAAGTGACCTTGATAGTAAGCGACTGGATGATGCCACGCATGGATGGAGTGGAATTCTGTAAGGCGTTGCGGGCCGACCAGGCCATCAGCCATATCCCGTTCATCCTGCTGACAGCCAAGACGGATACAAACTCTAAGATAGAAGGCATGGACTGCGGTGCGGATGCTTATATCGAGAAACCTTTCTCTGTGCAGTATCTGGAAGCATGTATCAGGAATCTTCTCGATTTACGTAATCTGCTGCGTCAGAAATTCTCTAAAATGCCGATGGTACCTTTGAACAGTATTGCCAGCAACTCGGTGGATAATAAATTCCTGACCCGCATCAATGAGATTATAGAACAGAACTTCTCTAATCCGGAACTGACGGTCGATTTCCTGGCGGAACAGCTTTGCATCAGCCGTTCAGGTTTGTTTGCCAAGATAAAGACGCTGGCCAATATCACTCCGAACGAGTTGATACAGATAGTGCGGTTGAAGAAAGCGGCTGCCCTGCTTACGGAAAACAAATACCGGATTAATGAAATCTGCTATATGGTAGGTTTTAATAATCCATCCTATTTTGCGAAGTGTTTTCAGAAACAGTTTGGCATAAAACCAGGGGAGTTTGTGAATAATCCGGGGGTATCGTTGCAATAATTCTTATTCTTTTCTTACTTTTGTAAGTTGACTAAATTCAAATGATATGAATAAGAAATTACTTTTATCCTTATTCGTTCTGTTCGGTGCATCTGCATGCCTCTCTGCGGCAGATGAGGCGCGCCTGTTGCGCTTTCCGGCAACGAACGGCAGTGAGATTGTGTTCTCGTATGCAGGTGATCTCTACAAAGTACCTGTCACGGGAGGAGAGGCGCAGCGCCTGACTTCGCATGTGGGATACGAAATGTTCCCCCGTTTCTCACCGGATGGCAAGACGATTGCCTTTACCGGTCAGTATGATGGCAATACGGAAGTGTACGCCATACCCTCCACAGGCGGTGAACCGCAACGCCTTACTTACACCGCGACCAATGCACGTGATGATTTGGGCGACCGCATGGGACCTAATAATATCGTAATGGCATGGAGCCCCGACGGCAAGCAAATCGTATATCGCAACCGTATCAGCAGTGGTTTTTCCGGTAAACTCTATACCGTCGACCGCGAAGGTGGCTTGCCCGAAGCCATTCCCTTGCCCGAAGGCGGTTTCTGTAGTTATTCTCCCGACGGAAAGCAATTGGCCTACAACCGTACCATGCGCGAATTCCGTACCTGGAAATACTATAAGGGCGGTATGGCGGATGACATCTGGATATACAATCCCGCCGCGAAGTCGGTAGAGAACGTTACGAACAACGTCGCTCAGGACATCTTCCCTATGTGGATTGGAGATGATATCTTCTTCCTTTCCGACCGCGACCGTACGATGAATATCTTCGTCTATAACACGAAGACCCGGCAAACGGCAAAGGTGACCGACTTCACCGAATATGATGTCAAGTTTCCGAGTGCTTCCGGCAATACCATTGTGTTTGAAAATGGCGGATACATCTATAAGATGGACGCTTCCACCCGCCAACCGCAGAAAGTGAGCATCAGTCTTGCTTCCGATAATATCTATGCCCGTGGTGATATTAAGAAAGGGGCCAAATATATAACGTCTGTCAGCACCTCTCCGGATGGAGAGCGGGTGGCGATCACGGCACGCGGAGAAGTGTTCAACCTTCCGGCAATCAAAGGAGTGACCAAGAATATCACGCGCACTCCGGGTGCGCACGAACGCAGCGCCCAATGGTCGCCCGACGGTAAATCCATCGCTTATATCTCCGATGCTACGGGAGAGACGGAGCTTTATCTGCAAGATGCCGTAGAAGGTAATCCGGTGCAACTGACCAAGAATAATGATACGTATATCCGCACTTTTGAGTGGAGTCCGGACAGTAAGACGATTGTTTATACCGACCGTAAGAACCGCATCAATCTGTTGGACGTGGCCTCACACCGGGTGACCATGCTGTTGCAAGACCCGGTGAGCGAACCGGACGATGTCACCTTCTCACCGGACAGTAAGTGGCTGACCTACACCCGGGATGCGGATAATGAAATCACCATTGTGTACGTCTATAACATTGCCGATAAAAAGGAGTATCCGGTAACGGACAAATGGTATAATTCCTCTTCGCCGGTATTCAGTACGGATGGGAAATATCTGATATTCTCGTCTGCCCGCGATTTCAATCCCACTTATGGCTGGCTGGAGTGGAACCATGTCTATAATAATATGTATGGAGTTTATATAGCCCTGTTGGCGAAAGATACCCCGTCACCTTTCTTGCAGAAGGATGCCGGTGTGAACAACAGCACTGAAAGCGAAACTCCGAAAGCAGCTGCCGACAAAAACTCCGGCAAGAAAGATGCGAAAGCGGAAGCAAATCCCGTTTCTCTTGTGAAGTTCACTCCCGAAGGCATTACCGAACGTATCATTAAACTGCCTGTTGCCGCTTCTTATTATGGTAGTTTCTATTCCGACGGAAAGAAAGTCTATTACTGGGGGCGTGGCGGTACGAAAGTCTTCGACCTGGGAGAACAGAAAGAAGAAACGGTTGCCGATGGCGCTATGATGTTTGTCACTCCGGGCAGCAAGAAGGCCACGTTCTATAAGGACGAGCAAGTCTACGTGACGGATATTCCCACCGGACAAGCTAATCTGAGTACTTCTGTTAATCTGGATAATATGTCTATCCCCGTAGATTATCCCAAGGAGTGGGCGCAGATTTTTGATGAGGCTTGGCGTGCTTATCGCGATGGTTTCTATCTGGAGAATATGCATGGAGTGGACTGGAAAGCCATCAAACAGAAATATGCCGTCTTGCTGCCTTACGCAAAAACACGTCTTGACTTGAACTATATCATAGGCGAGATGATCGGTGAACTGAATTGCGGTCATGCATACGTCAATCCGGGCGAGACTGAAAAGCCGAAACGTATTAAGACCGGTTTGCTGGGCGCAGAGATTTCTGCTGACAAGAGCGGTTTCTTCCGCTTGGAAAAGATTCTGACCGGAGCCTCCTGGAGCAAGGAACTGCGTTCTCCGCTGACCGAACCGGGCATTGAAGCCAAAGTTGGAGACTATATCGTGGCGATTGATGGTGTGCCGACTAATTCAGTAAAGAACCTGTATGCTTTGTTGGTTGGCAAAGCCGGTGTGCCGACAGAAATCTCGTTGAACAGCAAACCCCAGTTGGCTGGTGCCCGAAAGATTGTAATCAGTCCGATTGAAGATGAATATCCTCTTTATCATTACAATTGGGTGCAGAATAATCTGAAAAAGGTGGATGAGGCTTCGAAAGGCCGCATCGGCTATATCTATATCCCCGACATGGGACCGGAAGGGTTGAATGAATTTGCCCGTTACTTCTATCCCCAACTTGATAAGGAAGGGCTGATTATAGACGACCGTGCCAACGGTGGCGGAAATGTTTCACCGATGATTCTGGAACGCTTGTCCCGTGAGCCTTATCGTGTGACGATGCGTCGCGGCTCCACTAAGACGGGTACTGTGCCCGATGCCGTGCAGGTGGGACCGAAAGTTTGCCTGATTAATAAATACTCAGCTTCCGACGGTGATCTCTTCCCGTGGGGTTTCCGTGCGCTGGGACTCGGAAAGTTGATTGGTACACGTACCTGGGGTGGAATTGTAGGTATCAGCGGTCCGCTTCCTTATATGGACGGTACGGATATTCGTGTGCCATTCTTCACCAGTTATGACCCGAAGACGGGACAGTGGATTATCGAAAACCACGGTGTGGACCCGGATATCCTGATTGATAATGATCCGGTGAAGGAATGGAACGGAGAAGATGAACAACTCAACAAGGCCATCGAAGAGGTGATGAAGGAATTGCAGAACCGCAAACCGTTGCCGCCTGTTCCGGCTCCGAGGGATTTCAGTAAGTAGTCTTACGGACTTTGTCACATGGTGTATATGCCATTTTATGGGAAGAACTCTAAATTGTCTTTCCATAAAATGGCATATTTTTTTCTCTATCTCACAGGGACTTTTTCAGTATATTTGTCAGCACTCCGTCACTGTTGGTATAAGAAGCAGATATATAGGATGTTATTTGTGCTGATGACAGTGACGACAAGTGCTGATAAATGTTTTGTCGTCACTCTTTTCGTTCTGTTTGTTTACAAAATATCCGATTAATATCCTTGTAATCAGGTTATAATGCTGTTTTCTACATTTGTGGTTGATATTGGTGCGAATGCTCTGTTCTTGTTGATATACTATGGGACTTCATTGCTTCGAAATGAAGTCACTGCTCCCAGTTCTACACACATGAAGTTTGTTTCCTATAGTGGGATGGCAGTTCCCCTTCATGGGTACGACAGTTCCCCTTCATGGGAACGACGGTTCCTCTTCATGGGAACGGCGGTTTCCCTTCATGGGAACGATGGTTTCCCTTCATGGGAACGATGGTTTCTCTTCATGGGAACGGTCGTTCCTTTTTATAGGCACTGCATTATCTCTTTATAGACACTGTATTATCTGCTTATCTCTATCTAAAAGACATTATTGTTAATTAACAATATGCGATGCAGTCTTTCTTTCAATATCTCATTTCTATAACGTAGAAAGTTATTTTTAATGTTTAATTGGAGGAACCAAACTATGAAATTTAATTCTGTATTTAGTAAAGCACTTTTGATTACGGGGGCTATAGTTTGTACTATAGGTTTACAGTCCTGTCTGGACGACGATGATAACAATTATTATTACCTAAGATATCCGAACGCCCTTGTAACAGTGAAGAGTGACGCTGAGGGTTCGGTGTTTTTGCAGTTGGATGATAAGACAACCTTGTTGCCGACTAATGTGAAAAAATCTCCTTTTGGGGATAAAGAAGTCAGAGCGTTGGTGAATTATGATGAAGTAGACGAATCGAGCGGCGATTACAATAAAGCCGTTCATATCAACTGGATAGACAGTATCCTTACAAAACCCATCGCACCGGATTTGGGAGAAGAAAATGATGAGGTGTATGGCACTGACCCTGTGGAGATTATAAACGATTGGGTGACTCTTGCAGAAGACGGTTATCTGACGCTTCGTTTCAGGACTGTATGGGGAGGTCAGAAAAAACATTTCGTGAACCTGTTGCTGAGCCAGGGCTCGGAAAATCCTTATGAAGTAGAGTTCCGTCATAATGCGTATGGCGATGTTTATGGAACAACAGATGACGGACTGGTTGCCTTTAAGTTGGACGGACTGCCCGATACGGAAGGTAAAACGGTTAAACTGAAGCTGAAATGGAAGTCATTCAGTGGTGAGAAGTCAGCGGAATTTGATTATTGCACCCGTAAATCCGTTACACCGAGTAACCCGGAGGCGGCAGCGGTAAGAAGTAATTTGAAATTAGAATAGTTTTTTTCGTGAAACTGTGATTGATAAGTGGAAGGATGTCTGTAGTTTTGGGCATCCTTCCTTTTTTTATGCTCAATTTCGTTTGAAATGAAACTTTAGAGAATCAATGTATTGCCGCTTTTTTTTTAATCTTTATATTTGCGGATGAATTGAAAGTAAAGTCAAACTATTAGCAATATAATAATTAAAAAACGAAATCAGATGAAACAGGACATGATTGTCATCCTTGACTTGGGTAGTCATGAGAATACGGTATTGGCTCGCGCCATCCGTGCATTAGGAGTGTATAGTGAGATTTATCCTCACGACATCACAGTGGAAGAATTGAAAGCATTGCCCAACGTAAAGGGCATTATTATCAATGGCGGACCGAACAATGTGATTGATGGCGTGGCTATCGATGTGAATCCGGGTATCTATTCGATGGATATTCCAGTGATGGCCGCCGGTCATGATAAGGCAACGTGTGAAGTGAAACTGGCTGCGTTTACCGATGATATCGAGGCGATTAAAACTGATGTAAAATCTTTCGTTTTCGATACTTGCAAAGCTGAAGCCAACTGGAATATGACAAACTTTGTCAACGACCAGATTGAATTGATTAAACGTCAGGTAGGCGATAAGAAGGTTCTGCTGGCTTTGTCCGGTGGAGTCGACAGCTCCGTGGTGGCTGCTTTGCTGCTGAAAGCGATTGGCGACAACCTGGTATGCGTGCATGTAAACCACGGTTTGATGCGTAAAGGTGAATCGGAAGATGTAGTCGAAGTGTTCAAAAATCAATTGAAGGCGAATCTCGTTTATGTAGATGTTACCGACCGTTTCCTGGATAAACTGGCAGGTGTGGAAGATCCGGAACAAAAGCGTAAGATTATCGGTGGTGAGTTTATCCGTGTGTTCGAGGAAGAAGCGCGCAAGTTGGATGGTATCGACTTTTTAGGTCAGGGCACCATTTATCCGGATATTGTGGAAAGTGGAACGAAGACAGCTAAAATGGTGAAATCTCATCATAATGTAGGCGGGCTTCCCGAAGACCTCAAGTTCCAGTTGGTAGAACCCTTGCGTCAATTGTTCAAAGATGAAGTCCGTGCTTGTGGCTTGGAATTAGGCTTGCCTTATGAGATGGTTTACCGTCAACCTTTCCCCGGTCCCGGTTTAGGGGTACGTTGTTTGGGGGCCATCACGCGCGACCGTTTGGAGGCTGTTCGTGAGTCCGACGCCATTCTGCGCGAAGAATTCCAGATTGCCGGATTGGATAAGAAGGTATGGCAATACTTTACGGTAGTGCCTGACTTTAAGTCTGTGGGTGTACGCGATAATGCCCGTTCTTTCGACTGGCCGGTTATTATCCGCGCCGTTAATACGGTAGATGCCATGACGGCTACCATTGAACCGGTGGATTGGCCCATCCTGATGAAAATCACTGATCGTATTCTGAAAGAAGTGAAGAATGTGAATCGTGTTTGTTACGATATGTCGCCGAAACCGAATGCGACGATAGAGTGGGAGTAAAAGAATGAAATAAAAATCGCCCCCGGAAGTTGGATCTAAAACTTCCGGGGGCGTTTACGTTGAGTCTATATCATCTTTGTGATGAATAAAATATGTTTAACCTTATCGTATTGACTTTGATGCTGGCGCACATTTTGCCGGTTATTAAATGGTCTGAAAACAAAAAAGACCGCCAAGAGTGGAAGCCTCTCAACAGTCTAAATCTTCATCAGTAGCGGGACCCGGGATTGAACCGGGGACCTCATGATTATGAATCATGCGCTCTAACCAGCTGAGCTATCCCGCCATCGTTTCTCGATTGCGGGTGCAAAGATATAGCTTTTCTTGAAATTGCCAAAACATTTGTGAAGATTTTCTGCAAAATATTTTGTTTAATAGAAAACATACAAAGAAAAAGGTTCTTTCTATATATAGCTTTTGGGAACATAATCAGAGAGTTACGTGATGAAAGGAAAAGCCTTGCGAATAAATTTAAAGAAATATATTCCGTAATTAGAAAAAAGTCTCTATCTTGGCAACGCAATAAACAGCAAATATGAACTATGGAAAGACAGAAAATTCATCGGGAATACCTCTTGAATGCAACATCTAAAAGCATTCTTTGGTCCGCGATAAGTACCCCCACCGGTTTGGAGGGCTGGTTTGCAGACAGGGTACAGTCGGACGATAAAACCGTCACTTTCTTCTGGGGAAAGACAGAACATCGTGATGCAGAGATAATTGCCGTGCGGGCATTCTCTTTTATTCGCTTCCGTTGGCTGGATGATGAATATGAGCGGGAATATTTTGAATTAAAGATGACAAACAACGAGCTGACGAACGATTTCGTGCTGGAAGTAACTGACTTTGCGGCAGTGGACGAAGTGAACGATTTACGCGAATTGTGGGATTCTCAGGTAGACACTCTGCGGAGAACGTGCGGTTTTTAGTTAACTTTGATATAAAAATTTTCCACACTCCCTTTTTTATGCTAATTTTGTGTCTTCATTGCATGAAACGAGTAAAATGCTGCGCATAAAAAAGTTAGATATATTTATATTAAAGAGCTTCTGTACGCTCTTTATGGGCACTTTTTTCATTTGCCTTTTCATCTTCATGATGCAGTTCCTATGGAAGTATGTGGATGAAATGGTGGGAAAGGGATTAGAAATGAGTGTCCTTGCACAATTTTTCTTTTATTCCGCACTCACACTGGTGCCGGCTTCACTGCCATTGGCTATTCTGCTGGCGGCTCTTATTACTTTTGGTAATTTTGGTGAACGTTTTGAGCTGCTTGCCATGAAAGCGGCAGGTATCTCGTTACTTAAAATCATGCGCCCGTTGATTGTGTTTATCATTTTCATCTGTGGCGTTTCTTTTTATTTCCAAAATGTGATTGGTCCGGAAGCGCAGACCAAATTGTGGACGTTACTTATCTCCATGAAACAAAAATCTCCGGAATTGGATATACCGGAGGGGGTGTTCTACGATGAGATAGAAGGATATAACCTGTACGTGAAGCATAAGAACCGCAAGACGGGTATGCTCTACGATGTGCTGATCTATAATTTTGAGAAAGGCTTTGAAAATGCCCAGATCATTAAATCGGACTCGGGACGGCTGGAGATGACTGCGGATAAGCAGCATCTATACTTGCACCTTTTTAGTGGGGAGCAATTTGAGAATCTGAAATCACAGAACATGAGTCAGAAGAATGTGCCTTATCGCCGGGAAGCGTTCCGCGAGAAGCATGCTATTATCGAGTTCAACTCCGACTTCAATATGGTGGATGCCGGTATCATGAGCAATCAGTCCAATAGTAAGAATATGAAGATGTTGCAAGCCGGCATCGACTCCATGAAAGTGCAGAATGACAGTGTGGGGCGTACTTACTTTAAGGAAGCCATGAATGGTACGTATAAGATTTCAGCGGATTTGAAGAAAAACGATACACTGAAAATAGAACAGGCACGTTTGGGGGATTACAATGTAGACAGTCTTTTCAATGTAGCTACCCTGTCGCAGAAACAGAGAATCATCTCCACTGCCGTGAACCGTGCTGAGAGTGCGGGGAGTGACTGGAGCTTCAAGAGCTATAATATTACGCAGACAGATACCAGTCTGCGTCGCCACATGACCTCCTGGCATGAGAAACTGACACTTTCGGTGGCATGTCTCATCTTCTTCTTTATCGGTGCGCCTTTGGGCGGAATTATCCGCAAAGGTGGTTTGGGAATGCCGGTTGTAGTGTCTGTGCTTATCTTTATTATCTACTACATTATTAATAATACGGGCTATAAAATGGCACGTGACGGACAGTGGATTGTATGGATGGGTATGTGGACGAGTACGGCTATCCTGGCTCCGCTGGGTGCATTCCTTACTTATAAATCGAATAATGACTCGGTTGTGCTGAATGCCGATGCTTATATCAACTGGTTCAAGAGGATTCTGGGCATTCGCAGCATGCGCCATTTATTCCGTAAGGAGGTAATTATACATGATCCGGACTATGCACATCTGCCTGCCGATTTGCAGGCATTGACAGCCGACTGCCGTGCGTATGCCGAGAAGAAAGCATTGAAGAGTGCACCCAATTACTTTAAATTGTGGATGGCGGACTCGAACGATGAAGATATAGAAGAGATAAACGAACGTCTTGAAAAGTTGGTGGACGAGATGTCCAATACCAAGTCCGTGCATTTGCTGAATGCGCTGAACAACTATCCCATTATTCCCGTTCATGCCCATTTGCGGCCTTTCCGCAATTACTGGCTGAATCTGGCTTGTGGATTGATAGTACCGGTAGGACTGTTCTTCTACTTCCGTATCTGGGCTTTCCGCATCCGGCTGAATAAGGATATGGAACGGATTGTCAAAACCAATGAAGACGTTCAAAAGATAATAGAAACTAATCTGAAATAACCTAAATAATAAGGAGAATCCAGAATGGAAAAAGTGAAATTAAATACAATAGAAGAGGCGATTGAAGACTTCAAGGCCGGTAACTTTGTGATTGTGGTGGATGATGAAGACCGTGAAAACGAAGGCGACCTGATTATCGCTGCGGAGTTGATAACTCCGGAGAAAGTCAACTTCATGTTGAAGCATGCACGTGGCGTGCTTTGTGCGCCGATAACCGTATCCCGTTGCAAGGAACTGGACTTACCCCATCAGGTGAGTGACAACACTTCTGTGCTGGGCACACCTTTTACGGTGACCATCGACAAGTTGGAAGGATGTTCAACCGGTGTCTCTGCTGCCGACCGTGCCGCTACTATCAAGGCGCTTGCCGATCCGGCCTCTACTCCGGCAACCTTCGGACGTCCGGGACACATCAACCCGTTGTATGCTCAGGAAAAGGGAGTTTTGCGTCGTGCCGGACATACGGAAGCTACTATCGACATGGCTCGTATGGCAGGTCTGTACCCCGCAGGTGCCCTTATGGAAATCATGAACGAGGACGGAACGATGGCTCGTCTGCCCGAATTGAGAAAGATGGCGGATGAGTTTAATCTGAAACTGATTTCCATCCGTGATATGATTGCTTATCGCTTGAAGCAAGAATCCATTGTCGAGAGAGGTGTTGAAGTGGATATGCCTACCGAACACGGACATTTCCGCCTGATTCCGTTCCGCCAGAAATCCAATGGTCTGGAACATGTGGCTTTGTTCAGAGGAACATGGGAACAGGATGAACAGATTCTGGTACGTGTACACTCTTCTTGCGCTACGGGTGATATCTTCGGTTCAAGACGTTGCGATTGTGGCGATCAACTGCATAAGGCAATGGAAATGATTGATAAAGCCGGCAAGGGAGTAGTGGTTTATCTGAATCAGGAAGGTCGTGGTATCGGATTGATGGAGAAGATGAAAGCGTATAAGTTGCAGGAGGACGGACTGGATACAGTAGATGCCAATATCTGCCTGGGACACTTGGCGGACGAACGCGACTATGGTGTAGGTGCTCAGATTCTGCGTGAACTGGGTGTGCACAAGATGAGACTGATGACGAACAATCCTGTGAAACGTGTCGGTCTGGAAGCCTATGGGCTGGAGATTACAGAGATTGTTCCTATTGAGACGACTCCCAACCCATATAATGAACGCTACCTGCGCACAAAGAAAGAACGCATGGGACATACGTTACATTTTAATAAGTAATTTGCAGTTTTGTTTTCTAATATCAAAGAAAATAGCTTAATTTGCAGCCAAATTTATGTAACAACCATAAAATAGATAGAAAAATGAATCAATTATCAGATCGTTTGAACAGTTTGTCGCCGTCAGCGACGCTGGCTATGTCGCAAAAGAGCGCCGAGCTGAAAGCTCAAGGCGTTGACGTAATTAACCTGAGTGTGGGAGAGCCTGACTTTAATACTCCTGACCACATCAAAGAGGCTGCGAAAAAAGCGATAGACGACAACTTCTCTCGCTATTCTCCGGTTCCGGGATATCCGGCTTTGCGTAATGCAATCGTGGAGAAATTGAAAAAGGAAAACGGTCTGGAATATACAGCCGCACAAATCTCATGTGCTAATGGTGCTAAACAATCAGTTTGTAATGCCGTATTGGTACTGGTGAATCCGGGTGATGAAGTGATTGTGCCCGCTCCTTACTGGGTGAGCTATCCGGAAATGGTGAAACTGGCTGAAGGTACTCCGGTGATTGTTACCGCAGGTATCGAACAGGACTTCAAGATCACTCCTGCACAGTTGGAAGCTGCCATCACTCCGAAGACTAAAGCGCTGATTCTTTGCTCACCTTCCAACCCGACAGGTTCTGTTTATTCTCAGGAAGAACTGAAAGGTTTGGCTGACGTGCTGGCTAAACATCCGCAGGTAATTGTTATTGCTGATGAGATTTACGAGCATATCAACTATATCGGTAAGCACCAGAGCATTGCCCAGTTCCCCGAAATGAAAGACCGCACGGTAATCGTGAACGGTGTTTCCAAGGCGTATGCCATGACAGGCTGGCGTATCGGCTTCATTGCCGGACCGGAATGGCTTGTAAAAGCTTGCAACAAACTTCAAGGTCAGTATACTTCAGGCCCTTGTTCTGTATCTCAGAAAGCTGCTGAAGCTGCTTATACGGGAACGCAGGCTCCGGTGGAAGAAATGCGTAAGGCTTTTGAGCGTCGTCGTGACCTGATTGTGAAGTTGGCAAAAGAAGTTCCGGGATTTGAAGTGAATGTACCGCAAGGTGCTTTCTATCTTTTCCCGAAATGTGATTCTTTCTTTGGCAAGGCTGCCGGTGACCGCAAGATTGAGAACTCGGACGACTTGGCAATGTACCTGTTGGAAGTAGCTCACGTGGCTTGTGTGGGTGGTGCTTCATTCGGTGCGCCTGAGTGCATCCGCATGAGTTATGCAACCAGCGACGAGAATATTGTTGAGTCTATCCGCCGCATCAAGGAAGCATTGGCTGAACTGAAATAAGAATAGTATATAAAAATGAAAAAGCCCGGTTTCGTAATTGAAATCGGGCTTTTCTTTTTCTGAGTGTTGTTATTATTCTGCCGGGTGAATTGCTTCAGACGGACAAACATCAGCACAAGTACCACAATCTGTGCAAGTTTCAGGGTCGATAGAATAGATATCGCCTTCAGAGATAGCTCCTACCGGACATTCGTCAATACAAGTACCACAAGCAACACAACTGTCATTAATTACGTAAGCCATTTTCTTAAAAATTTAAATTATTAGTACTAATTAGTTCGGCAAAAATAACGGTTTTCTTGATTAGTTGTTATCAATCCTGTTTAAATTCCCTTAATTTGTACATCGTCTAAATAATAGAAAGGAGAAAATGGGGGATAAATGCAATAAAATGTCACTTTTGCCGTTTTTGAGTTGTGAAGCGCATTAGTCTGATAATCCTTACTTTACTCCTTGCTTTCGGCGCCTCGGCACAGAAGCGTAAGGTGCAGAACCGCCCGTATATCGATCAGCGGAAGTGGCACTATGGTTTTTTGGCAGGCATACACATGCAGGATTATAAATTGGTGAATACCGGATATGTGACGGTAGACGGGCAGAGCTGGTTTGCCGATGTGCCCGAATACTCTCCCGGATTTACGGTGGGAGTGTTGGGTGAACTTTACCTGAATCAGTTCCTTTCTTTACGCCTTGTGCCCACACTGCACTTCGGAGATAAGAAAGTGGTGTTCCGCGAACAGGAGAGTGGGGAAGAATATTCACAATCGATGAAGTCCGCTTACCTTTCTATTCCGATAGATCTGAAGTTTTCTGCCGAGCGCTTTAATAATTACCGCCCTTATATTATGGCAGGTATTGCCCCTACATATGATTTTAGTGTGAAGAAACAGGGGGCTTTGTTGGTAAAGCCTTTCGACTGTTATGTGGAAGTAGGGCTGGGGTGTGACTTTTATCTGCCTTATTTCAAGTTGATACCTGAATTGAAATTCTGTTTCGGATTGGCAAATCTGATAAAGAAAGACCGTAAAGATCTTGCCGACCAGTCGTTATTGAAGTTTACGCAGTCAGTCGATAAGATCACCTCCCGTATGATTGTACTTACTTTCTATTTTGAATAGACTTATCTTTCTTTGTAAGAGATTGTAAAGGTGATAGGATAACCGTCCTCCGCACTATCACTTACCATGAAGCTACCGTCGAAGTGCTCAAACAACAGTTGGTTGATTTTGAGTCGTATGGAAACTTTCTGGGAAGCAAAAGCCGGATCAGCCAGCGGACTGTTGGTGATATGGAATAATAATAATTCGTTTTTTTCGTCTCTGGCCAATTGCATCTTAACTTCACGGTCGGTGTCGTTAGCTACGGGATAAATCAGCATACTTAATACGGCCTGATTGAAGCGGTTGGCATCCATTCTGATCATCTGGTGTTCCACATCGCTTTCCAGTTCGGCATGGATGTGCCCTTCGCTGTCTCTGCGCGCCATATATATAAGGTCGTTGCATATCTCCCGCATTTCACAATCCAGTATCTGGAATTTCATCATCTTGGCTTCCAGGCGCGAAAGGTCGAGCACATCATTCACCAGCTGGATAAGTTCGGTAGAATTGGCCTGGATGATTTCAGAATATTCCAGTTTCTCTTTTTCATCCAATCCAGTGTCGGTAGAAAGCAGTTGTGAAAAACCTACTACGTTGTTTAGAGGGATGCGGATATTATAACTCATATTTGCAAGGAAACGGCTCTTCACTTCATTGGCTTCTTCGGCAATCTGGCTCAACCGGGCTACCTCCTTTTCATCTTTCTGCAACTTCTTCCTGCTTACATACATACGGCCCACAAAGACGATGAGTGCCAGCAGGGCAATCCCGATTACAACCAAGACAAAGTAATGTATCTTTTCCTGTTGCTGTTCTCTTTCCAGCACCAGCTTGTCCATATTATACAGGCTTTGTATCTGCTCCATTTGCGAGTTCGACAGACCTCTGTATAATGAATCTTTGTCGTGCATCACCTTTTTGTAGATGCCGATAGCCATGTCCGACCGTCCCATATCTACCAGTATATCCGCTTTCATAGCCATATATAATATGGCGTCGGGGAAGGACATCTGCAGTGTCAGGGCAATGGCGTCATTCAGGCATTCCAATGCTTTGCCATACTCCTTTTTTACACGGTAATATTCTGCATAGGCTTGCAGGCGCGATACTTTATAGGGCAGGAAAGTATTGGGCGTATAATATTCATCTACCTTTAGCAAATGTTCCCAGGCTTTCGGAAGGTCTCCTGTACGGACATAGTAAAGGGCATATTGGGTTTCCATTCCCATGTATAGGGCCGAATATGCATTCTTGAGGTTTGGCGCGGCGGCTATTAACTCCTGTATGGCTACTTGCATCTGTTCCAGTGCGGAGTACATTTTTTCGTTTTTGTGCAGGAACGAATAGGCCAGGACCGCTTTCGACAACAAATTGATTTTATCCATCGGGCTGTCTTGTGGGTTCATCAGCTGGAATGCTTCCTCCAATGCTTGTGCCCCGTCTTCATATCGCAGTGTTGCAATGTAGCTGGTCATCAGGCATAGGCGCGCTTCCCGCATTCCGTTGCGGTTGTCCAGTTTCTTTGCCTTGTCATACATGACTTGTGCTTCGTGGATGGCAAGTTCTATTTGCTGATTGATGGTATACAATTCTATTTGCAGCTTTTTAGCTTTGAAATAGTCATTGTAATAGTTGTTTTTCTCCGCTAAAGACTCCATTCTGCCCATCCAGTACGTCGCGCGTTTCAGGTCCAGCTTGTTGAAAAAGTAAATGATATGCTCGTAAGTGGCAAGGCTTTGATAGCGTATGTTGTTTTGCGCCGTAGCTTCTTCCAGCAATTTGTTCTCATAATAAAGGAATACAGGTGTCTGCTGGTCCAGGCGGGCAATGTCATGCAATACATCCAGCCGTTCGGAATTGTGAGGTGTGGTGACATAGATGCGCAACAGACTATCTTTTATAGCATTACTCCGGGCACTGGCTGAGAGGCAACCGAGACATATAATCAGACATATCGTAATAAAGCGCTTCATCATGAGCGGCCCTCCTTCTTTTGTTTGCTTCGTATCTGGTTAATGGGGTGGGTGAACATAAAGCGGGAACCTTCCGTGTAGTCCGGGTCAATCCATATTCTGCCGCCTATGTGCTCTATGATCAGCTGGCAGATGGACAAGCCAAGACCACTTCCCTGTGCATTCTCATCCAGTTTCTCAAATCGTTGGAATATATTCGCCTGCTTTTCTTTCGGGATGCCGCAACCGGTATCGGTGACAGAGAACAAAGCTGTCTCTTCCGATTCTTTCTCAAGTCTCAGCGTGATGCTGCCTTCCGGTGTAAACTTGGTTGCGTTGATCAGCAGGTTTATCAATACTTGCTGCAACCGTGAAGCATCTGTCTCAATACACAGTTCTTCCAGTGGCGAATCGAACAGGAGTTCTGCCTGTGTCTGTTTCACCTTTCCTACCGTATCAGCCACATTCTTACAGATTGCCACGGCATCATGCTTGCCTAAACTGAATTGCATCTTTCCAAATTCCAGGCTCGATAAATCAATCACATCATTAATCAGTTTCAGCAAAAGTTCTGAGTTTTGCTGTATGATCTCGGTACATTGTTTGCGGGTTGAGTCGTCCAGTCCTTCTTCTGTCAGCAAGGACGAAAAACCGGATAAAGCGTTGAGTGGTGTCCGTATCTCATGGCTCATGTTGGATAGGAAGACACTTTTGGCACGTGTCGCATTTTCTGCATTCCACCGCGATTGCTCCAAAGTTTCTTTGGATATTATCACGATCCGCTTCTGTCTCCTTATCCAGATGGCGAGCAGCGAGATGAAAGCCAGCAGACCAAGTCCGATAAAGATGCAGTAGACTATCATCCTGTTTTCCTGGGCTTTGTTTTCCAGTTCCAGTTCATCTATCTGGTAAGTCGCTTTCAAAGCATTGATCTGGCGGATATAACTTTTGGAAGCGAGGGTGTCGGTGACGGTGTATAATTCCTGATAGATTTTGCATGCTTCGTCAAAACGTCCCAGCAACTTGTACAGGTAGATTTTCTCTGCGCAAATCCAGCGATATTCCAGAGAACGTTTGTTTCTGGATACCACTTCCAACAGCTTATTATAAAGCGCCAGGGCTTCGTCAGCTTTCTGCTTATCATTATAGTCGGCTGCCAATGCCCGGTAGCAGGCAGCTGTGTAGTAATTGATAGAAAATTCATGGGCAAGCTCATGGGTGTGATTTTGGTAGATGGAATCTGCCCGTTGCAGATATTTGAGTGCGGTGTCCTGATTGCCCGATGAAATGTAATAGGTAGCATTCTCAATAAGTATGGGAACTGCAAGCGGGTGTAGCGGTTGCCGTTCCAGAAGCGGATTCAGCTTGGATACATATACCATAGCTTCGTCCAACCGGTTCATTTGTTGCAATAGCGAGGAAATCTTCACCAGCAACCGGTATGTTTGCGGGTTGTTATCGGGCAGATGGCGCAGAGCGTCCAGGTAAGAACTCAATGCTTTCTCTTGTATATAAGAAGCGGTATAAGCCTGGCCGATAGCCTGGTTGGCGAGGGCGATGCCGAAAGTCGATTTCATTTCTTTGGCATGTTCGTACATCAGCCGTGCACGGTCGATTGCCAGACTGAGGTCGCCTCGCATGATGTATGCGCTCACTTGCCATAATAGCATCGTGAAATACGTTTCTTCTGTTTTGGGAGATTTCTGTGAGGGAGCCAGTTCATTGCTCCATAAAATGACACTGTCTACCGGTATATTTGCATCGTAAGGTACCTCCCGGGCTATGAGGGATTGCAAGTCAGCCAGATGTTTCTGGTCTGTGCTGTTGGCGTATGTTCCCGTCGCGGAGGAAAAGAGCAAAAGGCCAGTCACTGCCGATATGAGAGCAATCTTTCTCAAAATAGGAGATATTATATTAGTTTCTCCGCAAATGTAATGATAAAACTAAAAAAACAAAATTATTTGTTGAAGAAATGTTTTATTTAGTTGTCAATATAGCTCAAGTCCGAACTCATCCTTTAGTTGTAGCAGTGCATTATTCTTTTGTGCCATCAGTTGGAACTTCTCTACGCGGCTGTAGGCACGCACCTTTTCAGTAGGGGCGCTGACGCGTACGGTCATGGTGGCTTTGCTGTTTTTGAGTCGTTTGCGCAAGTAGCCTTGCAAGGTTGGAATCAGGTCGGTGAATTCTTTGGCTGCAATTTCATTCTCAACTACAGCTTCGAAAGTGACGGCATCCAGCATTGTCAGGCGTATGACCTGCATGCGTTTGGCGAGAGCAGTTTGTTCCTGAGGCAGGCGTCCGGCATATTCCTGCCAGTAATAGTTCACATCCTTTTCGTTGAAGATGAAATCCTCTTCGGGTTGCGTATTTTGTTGGGCGATAGTTTCAGAGGTCTGTTTTTTCTCTTCGTCAATCCGTGGATGCTTGATGGAGACACCCAGGCCGGACATCTTCATGACAGGTATCTTTTTCTCCTCTTTTCCTTGTGCCATCAGCACGGCGGTAGGAGTGGGACGCATGGCGGCTTGTGAGCCGAAAGGCTGCTGGGATTGCGGTGATGCAGGGGCAGCCTGGGCTGCGGGAGCTTGCTGTGCGGGCTGTGGTCGAGCCGGAGCGGCATTCGTTGTAGCTTGCGCTTGGGGCATAGCGGTTGCGGCCTGTGGCTGCTGTGCGGCGGCAGGCTGCGAGAATATGGGTTTTATAGATTGTTTTGGGCTACGCCCACCACTGACGTCGTCCCCCTCGGCGGTAAGCTGGGCAACCTGTATCAAGGTCAGTTCCACCAGCAATCGCTTGTTCTTGCTGGCGCGGTAGTTCAGATCGCAGTCGTTGCAGAGCTTCATGGCCCGGTAGAGGAAAGGCAGCGGACACTTCTGTGCCTGTGCCTGGTAGCGTTCGCGGATGCTGGCACCCACTTCGAGCAACGCGAGCGTGGCAGGGTCTTTGCTTACCAGCAGGTCGCGGAAGTGTGAAGACAATCCTGTTACGAAATGGCTGGCGTCGAATCCCTTGTTCAGCACATCGTTCAGCAGTAACAGGGCATCGCCGACCTGATTGGCCAGGAAGTGGTCTGTCAGTCGGAAATAATATTCGTAATCCAGTACGTTCAGGTTCTCGATTACACTTTTGTAGCTGATGTGCCCGCCGGTGAAACTGACTACCTGGTCGAAGATGGACAAGGCATCGCGCATACCGCCGTCAGCTTTCAGTGCGATGACGTTCAGCGCTTCCGGTTCGGCGGTAATCCCTTCTTTCGAGGCAACGTAGGCCAGATGGGCTACGGTGTCATCCACATTGATGCGGTTGAAGTCGTATATCTGGCAACGTGAAAGGATGGTAGGCAGAATCTTGTGCTTCTCCGTTGTGGCGAGGATGAAAATGGCATGGCGGGGCGGCTCTTCCAGTGTCTTAAGGAAAGCATTGAAAGCTGATGCAGACAACATATGCACCTCGTCGATGATGTACACCTTGTATTTTCCTATCTGGGGCGGGATGCGCACTTGCTCCACCAGTTGGCGGATGTCGTCCACCGAGTTGTTGGACGCGGCATCCAGCTCATGGATATTATACGACCGCTGCTCGTTGAAGGCCGTGCACGACTCGCATTGGTTGCAGGCTTCTCCGTCTGCGGTGGGACTCATGCAGTTGATGGTTTTGGCGAAGATACGGGCGCAAGTTGTTTTTCCTACACCACGAGGTCCGCAGAACAGGTAAGCATGTGCCAGTTTGCCGGTAGCGATGGCATTCTTCAGCGTAGTGGTCAGGGCACGTTGTCCCACTACCGACTCAAAGGTGGTAGGGCGGTATTTTCGTGCCGATACGATATAGTTTTCCATGATTCGGGATATTCTTGTCCGTTACAATTTGTGCAAATGTACACAAAAAAAAGGAATTTCTCAGTTATTCCTCTTATCTTTGTGGGCGAAGAGTCTGTCCCCGGCTTCTTTTGAATTATTAATTCTTTAATTATTAATTTGTTTGTCAATGGATAAAATAGCGACGCTTTGGATATTTGTCCGCAAGCATAAATACCTGATTACGTTTGCGGCGTTTGTGGTGATTATCGGCTTTCTGGACGAGAACAGCATTGTGCGCCGTATGGGGTATGCGAGTGAAATCAGCCGTCTGAATTCTGAAATTGAGAAATACCGGGCGGAGTATGAAGACAACACGGAACGGCTGAACGAGCTGGCTGTGGACTCAGGCGCTATCGAGCGTATTGCACGCGAGAAGTACCTGATGAAGAAACCGAATGAAGATATTTACGTATTTGAAGAAGACATCGAATAATGAAATCCCTGATACCTGCTCTGTTTACTGTAGGCGCTGTGATGGCGCTGTTTGGTGCTGCCGTGTACATCACCGGCTGGGAACTTGCACCTTATATATATACGATCGGCGCTACCATGGTGGCATTGGCCCAGATCAATTCCCCCTCCAAAAGTAGTAAGTCCACAGTGAAGCGCCTCCGCCGTCAACAGATTTTCGGTGCATTGCTGTTGGTGCTGACGGGTGCATTCATGCTTTTCACCCGTGGCAATGAGTGGATTGTATGCCTGACGGTTGCGGCGGTGCTGGAGTTGTACACATCGATTCGCATTCCGCAGGAGGAGGCGAAAGAGTAATCTTAGAACGTAAATCCCACCCCGATATAGTAGCCCAGTTTCTTCGACTGGTTAGAATAATTCAACTCCGCTTCAATCGGCCCGATGATGCTGTTGTAGCAGTAACCTATGCTGCCGCCTGCCAGCGTGTGGGTATTCGTTCCTCCAAACAGGTTCTCTGCTTTACCGGCGGTCCGCCCGTAACTGCCGCGGATTACGATGTATTGATTCTTATAAGTTCTTGTCCTGACTCCCAGCGTGCCTGTCAACAGAGCGTCCGGACTCATTTCTATGTGGTTGATGCCGATAAAGGGAATCTGCTGCTCCATGTACCGTCCCGGCACGTTTCCACCTACAAAGTTTGATATTGCCAGCGACTGCGTATTCTTCCCGACCACCCTGCCGTACACTGACGGCATGATGGTGAATATGCTGTTCGGAGAGAAATATCCGCTCCAATGTGTCTGGAATACCGATACGGGGCTATGCGAATCATACGTCACCATATTATCCGTATAGAGTATATAAGATGCTTTCCATTCCATGCCTTTGGTGGAGAAACGCTGGTTGTTCAGGCTATTATATAAGATGCTGGCCTGGTAACTGAGCAGGGCCTTGTCGCTCGATTTAGTCAGAACTGCATCCGGTCCCGACGGCCAGTCATGATAGTTATACTTTTCGAAATGAATGCCTGCATTGACAAGCAGCCTATACCAACTCTTCGTAAATCCTACCCAGGCGGAGTGATGCACGTAAGTCAGGTTCATCAGCCGTTTTCCTTTCCCGTAGAGGTTAAAGTCATTATATCCTATCTGATATCCCGTGTTTATATCCCAGCTTTCACGCGGCGAGTAGGTGTACTCCAACCGTCCGAAAGTCCGCTTTCCCAATCGGGTAGTGGCGCTTACCTGCGATTTTTTCTGTTTTCCGAGATACATCCCCGCATTCAGCAGCAGCACTGCCAGCTCTTCGTTGTCGAACCGGCCTCCTATATTTATTGTATTCACCGGCTGCGTATGCGGGGCAATTTGTGACACAGAAGGTATCGTGTCCAGCATTGCGGGGGTGGGGATATTGAAGGGACCCGGATATTCCGCCCGGTAATTGGTGCTGATACCTATTTCTTTTTTCAGCGCAATCAGCTTATCCCAATCTTTCATAGCGGCTTCTTTTCCCCTGCGCATCAGGGTATCTATCGCCTCATGGCTGAAACTTGCCGCTGAGTAGCCGTCCACGTCTACCTGTATATGTATGTTGCTGTCCTTTACGTTTTTCCTGTAACTTTCTTCTCCCACGAGATTCAGTATTTGTCCGAGCACGCTCGAAAGGCTGGTCAGTTCGTCCGCTTTCATCAGTGGGTTCTGCACGTCGACGCCGATAATGATTTCCGCTCCCATCTCCCGGGCGATGTCCACGGGATAATTGTCCGTCAGTCCGCCATCCACCAGCACCATGCCATCGAGGTATACTGGAGAGAATACTCCCGGAATAGACATACTGGCACGCATGGCAGTCGCCAGAATCCCTTTGCGGAAAACCACTTTGCTGCCATTCACTATGTTGTCCGATACGCAGGCGAAGGGGACGGGCAACCGGCTGAAGGAAATTGAATCGTGATATCCGACGGTCAGTTCGGAGAGTAGGCGTGAGATATTTCTTCCTTTGATAATTCCTGCGTCCGATACGTGGGCTGTCTTTCCGGCAATGGGTACGGACAGCAGGTATCGCTCTTCTTTCAGTTTTTCGCTTAAAAGGGTTGTTTCGGGGTCGGGGGCATCGGAGAGCAGATATTTCCAGTCTTGCACATTGACGATGCTGTCCAGTTGCTGCGGAGTGTAGCCGATGGAGTATAATCCGCCTACGATGGCGCCCATGCTTGTTCCTACGATATAATCAATCGGGATTCCGGCTTCTTCTATCACCTTCAATGCTCCGATGTGTGCCACTCCTTTGGCGCCGCCGCCACTCAACACGACTCCTACTTTCTTGCGGTTCTGTGCTCCGAGCGTGCAGGCGGAAAGTAGCGCTATAATTAATAAGAATAAAGTTTTGGATTTCATAACCGGGGTTTTATTATTCATTCTGATACCGTGGATGGAAAAAGGGGCATTTCGTGCAGAAATCATTTAATTCATGACCGCTCAAGAATGCATCCACCTTTCCCGTACTAAGTAGAGTAACAAATAAAACCGCCTGATGGATTTGATAAAGTGTGTTTTTTCTCGAACTTGAGCGTAAATTTGTTTACAAAAGAAGAAGCTCGGGCAACACTCGTTATTTCATCCTATATCAGTCGTTACTTCATTCTATATCAGTCGTTATCTGAATTATGTCTCATTTTAGGGTATTGATAACCAGTTTGTTATGAAATATTCTTATTCTGGTTAAATATATATACAACCCCATCCTTCTTATTCCTCTTTCCTGCTCCTGTAATTAGCCGGCGATGTCCCCAGATGCGTCTTTACGTACTTCCCGAAGAAAGACTGATTGGGGAAATTGAATTCCTCCGCAATTTCCTTGATGGACTTGTCCGAGCGCTTCAACCGATATTTGATATGCTCTATGACGGTTTCATTGATTAAGTCCAGTGGAGTCCTGCCGCACGCTTGCTTGATGACTTTCGAGAAATGCTTCGGAGTATAACAAAGTGTATCGGCAAAGTAACTTACTGAACGGTGCATACCATTGTCTTTTGCTAATAGTTCCATGAATTTCCGTAGGATATAATCCGCCTGTTTGATACTTTCTTTCGGACGGTCTGTCTTGTCCGAATAGTCGATTTCTTTGTTGAGTTGCCCCATCATTTCACAGAAGAGGGCGGAGAAGAGATATTGTATCACTTCTCTGTGGTAGCAATGCGGGGCATCATTTATTTTGGCAACGATTAAATCCCGGTAGAGCCTGAAAATTGAGCCATTTTGTCCTTCACTCACTGATTTCACCGGATTGTTGTGGATGTGAATGGCGGTATTCCACGTATCTTTTTCCATTTTAATGATACGTTGCAGGAAGCGGGTGGAGAATCCTGCAAGCCTTATCTTATATTTAGGGCTCAGCATGGTGTGGCTGATAATCGTATTGGGGAGGCCGAGCAGCAAGTCGCCTGCCTGCAACTGGTAAGTTCGGTAGTTGACGTCGAGCTGAATGCACCCTTCTATGCAAACGGCAATAAGGAAACACTCCAGTCGGACTGTATCATCGCTATAAGGAATTCCGTCCAGACTGTTGATTATTGCAAAATCATTGTCCACATAGTCAAGGATGTGCTGGCTGTTCTTGAAGTCTTTTATATCTATCGCCTTAATGTTCTTTTTTTCCATATTCTATCTTTTTTTGCTTTTTGCAAAGTTGGTGAATAATGTGGAAAACGGGATGTCCTATTTTACTTCTTATTTGTTTGATATATCGTTTATTCATAGGTAGTTAGGCTTAAAAAGTGTAAATGGCGAAAAAGGAACATTTAAGGATGAAAACAGGGCACGGTTGCCTTGTTCCTTTCTTCTACTTTTGTCCCAGTTTTAACAAAGACAAAAAGAGTAAGTATGATTACAGTGAACAAAAAATGGATACGGCTGATAGGGATTGTCGGTTGTACAGTGTGGATGGCATCTTGCAAGCAGGCACCGGATGCAGGAGTGAAACCTTCTTCTTATGCGGTAATGCAATTGGAGGCGGCGGATAAAGAACTTTCCTCTTCCTATTCGGCAAGCATACGCGGGCGGCAGGATATTGATATCTATCCGCAGGTGTCTGGAACAATTGAGAAACTCTGTGTGTCCGAAGGGCAGAAGGTACGCCGCGGACAATTGCTTTTCATTATCGACCAAGTGCCTTACAGGGCTGCGCTTAAAACCGCCACTGCCAATGTGGAAGCGGCACGCGCTGCACTGGCAACCGCCGAGCTGACTTATAAAAGTAATAAAGAACTGTATGCGCAGAAAGTTGTTTCGGAATTCAGCCTGAAGACAGCCGAGAATTCTTATCTCACCGCCAAGGCTCAAGTGGCACAGGCCGAGGCTCAGGAAATCAGTGCACGAAACAATCTCTCTTATACCGAGGTGAAAAGTCCCAGCGACGGAGTGGTAGGCGCATTGCCTTATCGTGCCGGTGCATTGGTCAGTGCCAACATGCTTTATCCGCTTACTACGGTCAGCGACAATTCGGATATGTACGTCTATTTCTCCATGACCGAGAATCAGTTGCTTGCCCTGACCCGCCAGTACGGCGACATGGACGAAGCGCTGAAGAATATGCCGGAAGTGGAACTGCGCCTGAACGACAATTCGGTCTATGACAAGAAAGGCGTGATAGAATCCATAAGCGGAGTTATCGACCGCCAGACGGGTACGGTAGTGGCACGCGTGGTGTTTCCCAACGAATCGCGCTTGCTTCATAGCGGAGCATCGGGCACGGTAGTGGTGCCGAGCATCTATAAAGACTGTATCGCCATTCCGCAGACGGCCACCGTGCGGATGCAAGATAAGACTATTGTATATAAGGTGGTGGACGGTAAGGCCGTTTCCACGCTGATAACCGTAGCCGGAATAAACAACGGACGTGAATATGTGGTGCTGGATGGGCTGAAAGCCGGTGATGAGATTGTATCGGAAGGTGCCGGACTGGTGCGCGAGGGTACGCAAGTTAAATAAGAAGGAGACTGATTATGAAAGGAAATATGTTTATAAAGCGGCCGGTGATGGCCATCTCCATCTCCGTGCTGATTCTGGCCATAGGGCTTATTTCGCTCTTCACCTTGCCGGTGGAGCAGTATCCTGACATTGCACCTCCCACGGTATATGTGGCCGCCACTTATACGGGCGCCGATGCCGAGGCAGTGATGAACAGTGTCATCATGCCGCTGGAAGAGAGCATCAACGGTGTGGAAGATATGATGTACATCACTTCCAGCGCTTCCAATGCAGGTTTGGCTATTATACAGGTTTACTTCAAGCAGGGCACGGACCCCGACATGGCAGCGGTCAACGTACAGAACCGCGTGGCTAAAGCGCAGGGATTGCTTCCGGCTGAAGTGACGAAAGTAGGTGTAAGCACCATGAAGCGTCAGACCAGTTTCTTGCAGATTGGCGCCTTGACCTGTACCGACGGTCGTTACGACCAGACTTTCTTGGCCAATTACCTGGACATCAATGTCATTCCCCAGATCAAACGTATCGAGGGAGTGGGAGACGTTATGGAGCTGGGTGATACGTACAGTATGCGTATTTGGCTGAAGCCGGAACGGATGGCACAATATGGGTTGGTGCCCTCGGACATAACCGCCGTGCTGGGCGAGCAGAATATTGAAGCTCCCACCGGTTCGCTGGGCGAAAGCTCAAAGAACGTCTTCCAGTTTACGATGAAATATCGCGGACGCCTGAAGAGCGTGGAAGAATTTCAGAACACTGTTGTCCGTTCGCGTGAAGACGGTTCCATTCTCCGCCTGAAGGACGTGGCAGACGTGGAACTGGGTACAATGACTTATAGTTTCCGTAGTGAGATGGACAGCAAGCCTGCCGTTCTCTACATGATATTCCAGACGGCAGGTTCCAATGCTACCGCCGTCAATAAAGAGATTACCGCCCAGATAGAGCGGATGGAGAAGAACTTGCCGGAAGGAACGGAGTTTGTCACGATGATGAGCTCAAACGACTTCCTCTTCGCTTCCATACACAATGTGGTGGAGACGCTGGTGATTGCCATCATTCTGGTAATTCTGGTGGTGTACTTCTTCTTGCAGGACTTCAAGAGTACGCTCATCCCGTCCATTTCCATCATTGTGTCGTTAGTGGGTACGTTTGCCTGCCTGGTGGCTGCGGGATTCAGTCTGAACATCTTGACATTGTTTGCATTGGTGCTTGCCATCGGTACGGTGGTGGATGATGCCATTGTGGTGGTGGAAGCGGTGCAGTCCAAGTTCGATGCCGGATATAAATCGCCTTATCTCGCCACTAAAGATGCGATGGGCGATGTGACGATGGCTATCGTCTCCTGTACCTGCGTGTTTATGGCTGTGTTTATCCCCGTAACATTTATGGGAGGTACTTCGGGTGTGTTCTATACGCAATTCGGTATCACGATGGCAACTGCCGTGGGCATCTCCATGATTTCGGCTCTGACGTTGTGTCCCGCCTTGTGTGCCATCATGATGCGTCCGTCTGACGGTACCAAGAGCTCCAAGAGCCTGAACGGACGGGTGCGTGCGGCTTACAATGCTTCGTTCAATGCCGTGCTGGGTAAATATAAGAAAGGTGTGATGTTCTTCATCCGCCACCGCTGGATGGTGTGGGCTTCACTGGTTGCTACCGTTGCATTGCTTGTTTATCTGATGAGCACTACCAAGACGGGACTTGTGCCGCAGGAAGACCAGGGTGTCATCATGGTGAATGTCAGCATCTCACCGGGAAGCACGCTCGAAGAAACCACGAAAGTGATGGACCGCTTGGAAAGCATTCTGCAAGATACGCCCGAAATAGAACACTATGCCCGCGTAGCAGGGTACGGACTTATCTCCGGTCAGGGAACTTCCTACGGTACGATTATCGTGCGTCTGAAAGACTGGAGCGAACGAAAAGGCAAGGAGCATGGCTCGGATGCCGTGGCTTCCCGCCTCAATGCGCAATTCCAGTCCATCAAGGAAGCACAGGTGTTCAGCTTCCAGCCTGCCATGATTCCGGGTTACGGTATGGGCAACTCCCTCGAACTGAACCTCCAGGATATGGCGGGTGGAGACTTGGCAACGTTCTATGATGCGTCCATACAGTTCCTCGGTGCTTTGAACCAGCGTCCGGAGGTAGCTATGGCTTATACATCTTATGCTATCAACTTCCCGCAGGTGTCGGTGGAAGTGGATGCCGCCAAGTGTAAGCGTGCGGGCATTTCGCCAAGTTCGGTGCTTGATGCAGTGGGCAGCTATTGCGGTGGCGCATATATCTCCAACTACAACCAATATGGTAAGGTATATCGCGTAATGATGCAGGCTTCTCCCGAATACCGTCTGGACGAACAGGCATTGGACAATATGTTTGTACGCAACGGTACGGAAATGGCTCCGGTGAGCCAGTTCGTGACGCTGAAGCAAGTGCTGGGTCCGGAAACGGCGAATCGTTTCAATCTATACAGCACCATCACAGCCAATGTGAATCCGGCGGACGGTTACTCTTCCGGTGAAGTGCAGAAGGTGATTGAAGAGGTAGCGGCACAGTCCTTGCCGGCTGGCTACGGGTACGAATATGGTGGTATGGCACGCGAAGAAGCAAGTAGCGGTGGCGTACAGACGGTTTTCATCTATGCCATTTGCATATTCCTTATTTACCTGATTCTGGCATGTCTTTACGAAAGTTTCCTTGTACCGTTTGCCGTAATCTTCTCCGTACCGTTCGGGTTGATGGGATCATTCCTTTTCGCGAAGATACTTGGGCTGGAGAATAATATCTATCTGCAAACGGGTGTGATTATGTTGATCGGTCTGTTGGCCAAGACGGCTATCCTGATTACGGAGTACGCCATAGAGCGTCGCCGCAAAGGAATGGGTATTGTGGAGTCGGCCTACTCTGCCGCACAAGTCCGCTTGCGTCCTATCCTGATGACGGTACTGACGATGATTTTCGGTATGCTTCCGCTGATGTTCTCATCCGGTGCAGGTGCCAATGGTAACAGTTCGTTGGGTACGGGTGTAGTAGGTGGTATGGCTGTCGGCACACTGGCATTGCTCTTTGTGGTTCCGATCTTCTACATCATCTTCGAATATTTGCAGGAGAAAATCCGTCCGCCGATGGAGGAGGAAGCAGACCTGCAAGTGCTGTTGGAAAAAGAAAAGAGCGAAGCTGAACGCGAAAGTAAATAAATGAAAGGATAAAACCAATTCCAAGAAACATATAAAAGATATAGAAGAATGAAGAAAAGTATCATCACATTAGTTGTCATTAGTCTGTCGCTGAGCGGTTGTGGCATCTATACTAAATACGAGCCTGGCACTTCCGTACCCGATAATCTTTACGGAGAGGAAGTGGTGGCCGAAGACACTGCCGGTCTGGGCAATATGGACTGGCGGGAACTCTTCACCGATCCATATTTGCAATCCCTCATCGAGGTGGGATTGCAGACCAATACCGACTATCAGTCTGCCCAGCTTCGTGTGGAACAGACTCAGGTAACACTGATGTCTGCCAAACTTGCCTTTCTACCGGCTTTTGCCCTTGCTCCACAAGGAGTGGTGAGTAGTTTCGATACGCATAAGGCTACGCAGACTTACTCACTGCCTGTTACGGCCAGTTGGGAACTGGATGTTTTCGGCCGTATGCGCAATGCTAAAAAACAGGCGAAAGCGCTTTATGCCCAGAGTGAAGATTATCGTCAGGCCGTCCGCACCCAGTTGATAGCAGGTATAGCCAATACTTACTATACATTGTTGATGCTGGACGAGCAACTCGACATCTCCCGGCAGACGGAGGAGGCATGGAAAGAAACCGTGGCATCCACCCGTGCGTTGATGAATGCCGGGATGGCAAACGAAACAGCTGTGTCGCAGATGGAAGCCACTTATTATCAGGTGCAGAGTTCCGTCCTCGACTTGCAGCAACAGATAAACCAGGTGGAGAATAGCCTTGCCCTATTGCTGGCAGAGACACCCCGCAATTATGAACGCGGCAGGCTGGCAGAGCAACAATTCCCCACGGACTTTTCTATAGGGATTCCTGTTCGGATGCTTTCTTGCCGTCCCGATGTCCGCTCGGCCGAGCGGACTCTGGAGGCGGCGTTCTATGGCACTAATGCGGCACGTTCGGCTTTTTATCCTTCCATCACTTTGAGTGGAAGTGCCGGATGGACGAACTCTGTCGGGTCTGTGATTCTCAATCCGGGTAAGTTCCTGGCATCGGCTGTAGGGTCGTTGACGCAACCGCTCTTCAATCGGGGACAGGTGGTTGCCCAGTATCGCATTGCCCGTGCACAGCAGGAAGAAGCCGCTCTTGGTTTTCAGCAAACGTTGCTCAATGCCGGTAGTGAGGTGAATGATGCTTTGATGGCCTATCAGACGAGCCAGGGGAAAAGCCTCTTGCTGGATAAGCAGATTGTTTCCCTGCAAACAGCCCTGCGCAGCACTTCTCTGTTGATGGAACATGGTAATACTACCTATTTGGAAGTACTTACCGCCCGGCAGTCGTTACTCAGTGCGCAACTGTCACAGACGGCCAATCAGTTTACTGAGATACAAAGTTTAATTAATCTATACCGTGCTTTGGGGGGAGGTCGGGAATAAATAACATCATACTCTCTCTATCTGTTATTTTTATTTCGATGAAGAAGGGCTGCCGGGGAAGTGATTCCAAGGCAGCCCTATTCTGTTTTTACAAATTCTTTGAGCCGCACACTTATAGTTTTTTTTGAGCTCTTTTTGATGTCTTATAAGAGTCTGTGTAATTGTGTTCGGCAACATTCTTTAAATGTTAATTTTACCATCTCTTCAGCTGAATTGAAGATATATTCATAATTTCAGCAAAGTTTTCTGTTATTGTTCAAAGAAAGAAGAAATACTCTTCAAGTGTTAGAGCTTAGTTCTTAAACAGACTCTTAACCTTTTGTTTTTTCTTTGTTTTATTTTACATACCCTTCTCCCTTTATTTTCTGTCTCTTGTTCCTTTCACGTAAATTTCCTGTCTTTTTTCTTGCCCTGGCTATCTTGAGAGGCGTTTTTGGGATGGCTACACCCTTTGTTTGTTAAGGCTACACCTTTTGGGCGTCATGGCTACACCCTTTTCCCCGGATGGTGTAGCCCTTTTGAATGTATGATGTAAGGTGAAAATGTGAAGAGTGCTTATTGTTGACAGTTGGATTTGCGAACGCTCCAATGAAGTTTATACTTTTGGGATGAATGCTTTTTCCCAACTGGGAAAAAATATTTTTCTAACCGGGAAGTATATATTTCCCAAGTAGGCCATATTTCCATCTACTATGAGGGACTTTTGCCTTTCGTACGCGCACGCATATATGATTATGTATAGTGCTTTGTACCCATCCACGCCCTCCTTGAAAATTATGTTCTACAACATCCTTATCAATCAACGAGTTACAAAATTGTTTCAAAAAACCTGCGAAAAAGTGTCAGATATATTTGGAGTGAATGGATATATCCGCTACTTTTGCATCCGCTTTCCAAGAGATGGTAAGCCTTGCAATTGACATTCTGACAGAAACGGCGTAAGAACCCTAACGTTTTTCTTTCCTTTTGCCCTTATTCCAACCAAGAATACGGCAGTCGAAAAGAAAAAAGAAAAAAAAACTTCTGAAAATATTTGGAAGTTATGTGATAAAGTTCTTACCTTTGCACCCGCTTTCCGAAAGGAATGCAATCGATGATTGATTTACTGATTAAGAAACCGGTGTTGTTAAGAACTCCTTTCTCTTTTCCTTTTATCTCCCTTTCGACAAGAGAGACGACGAGAAAAAGAAAAAAAACTTCCGAAAATATTTGGAAGATATACTTAAAAGTTCTTACCTTTGCATCCGCTTTCTGAAAAGAAAAAGCGATTCAAAAAGAAGCGATCTTTGAGAAATTTACATAAACAATACAAGTAGTACAAGAGCAAGATTACTCAGTGAAATGATTAATCTTGGGTATAAAAAAGAACCGTCAAGTAACTTATATATAGGTAATTTGAAAACTTTTAATAAACCGAGCGTCCTGAACAGAGCAATAACCGGTAGCAATACCGATTAACAATACTTTTACAATGAAGAGTTTGATCCTGGCTCAGGATGAACGCTAG
>ERZ824598.670-NODE-670-length-52517-cov-5.514429_pt1 | contig 52517 bp, 43 predicted proteins | sample MGYA00519934_ERZ824598 | MGnify/ENA primary metagenome ERZ824598 (study PRJEB31778, sample SAMEA3449177) | human gut metagenome | biome: human gut; feature: human-associated habitat; material: faeces | place: United Kingdom | collected 2010/2012 ...
CTCTTCGGGACTCCGGAGTAGATGAGACAATCATCTTCTTCGGAGTCCTTTTTTTGTATGCTGTCTGGCGTGGTTTTTGCACAGAGAGGGGATGCAAAAATTACCATATTTTATGACAGCGGTACGAGGTACTATTTCTCAGATCATTGGCCCGGTCGTAGACGTGCATTTTGATGATGTGAAGAATCTGCCGTCTATCCACGAGGCACTTGAAATACAGCGGCAGGACGGCCGCAAGCTGGTAGTCGAGGTTCAGCAGCATATAGGCGAGGATACCATACGCTGCGTGGCCATGGACTCCACCGACGGCCTGCGCAGGGGTATGGATGCCGTGAAGACCGGCTCTCCTATTACTATGCCTGTCGGAAAGGATATACGCGGCAGGGTGCTGAACGTCACCGGCGACGCTATCGACGGACTCGGCGAACTCGACACCCCCGAAAAGCTGCCCATACACCGCGAACCTCCCAAGTTCGAAGATCTGACTACCTCCCAGGAAGTGCTCTACACGGGCATCAAGGTCATCGACCTTCTCGAGCCCTATCTCAAGGGCGGCAAGATCGGCCTTTTCGGCGGCGCCGGAGTGGGCAAGACGGTGCTCATCAAGGAACTCATCAACAACATAGCCAAGAAGCATAACGGATTCTCTGTATTCGCCGGAGTAGGCGAGCGTACCCGCGAGGGCAACGACCTGCTCCGCGAGATGATAGAGTCCGGAGTAATCAAATACGGCGACGAGTTCGAAAAACTCATGGAGCAGGGCAAGTGGGATCTCTCGAAGGTCGACCGCAAGGAACTCTCGAAGTCCCAGGTGGCTATGGTTTTCGGCCAGATGAACGAGCCGCCCGGAGCGCGAAGTTCGGTCGCCCTTTCGGGTCTTACCATGGCTGAGTCGTTCCGCGACAGCCAGTCGTCGGACGGGCCGAAGGACATACTGTTCTTCATAGACAATATCTTCCGCTTCACCCAGGCCGGCTCGGAGGTGTCTGCGCTGCTCGGCCGTATGCCCTCGGCCGTGGGTTACCAGCCTACGCTCGCTACTGAAATGGGACAGATGCAGGAGAGGATCACCTCGACCAAGAACGGTTCCATAACTTCAGTCCAGGCCGTGTATGTGCCTGCGGACGACCTTACCGACCCTGCGCCTGCGACGACGTTTACCCATCTCGACGCGACCACGGTGCTCAGCCGCAAGATTACCGCGCTCGGAATCTATCCGGCCGTGGATCCCCTGGAGTCCACTTCCCGCATACTCGACCCCAACATAGTTGGCCAGGATCACTATGAGACGGCCCAGAGGGTCATACAGATACTCCAGCGCAACAAGGAACTCCAGGACATCATAGCCATACTCGGCATGGACGAGCTCTCCGACGAGGACAAGCTCCTGGTCAGCAGGGCGCGCAGGGTGCAGAGGTTCCTCTCGCAGCCGTTTGCGGTAGCCGAGCAGTTCACGGGCGTGCCGGGAGTCATGGTCGATATAGACGATACGATAAAAGGGTTCAACATGATACTCGACGGTGAGGTGGACAACCTGCCCGAGCAGGCTTTCCTTAATGTCGGTACCATAGAGGATGCGATACGCAAGGGAGAGGAGATGCTCTCCGCGGCTTCGCGCAGCTGACGGTAGGATATGGACGGAATGCTTACTCTTAGGATTCTCTCTCCCGAGGCGGCGGTGTACGAGGGCGGTGCCAGGCAGGTGTCGTTCCCGGGAAGGATGGCTCCGTTCGATGTCTATCCCCAGCACGCTCCCATGATTTCGTCGCTTTCTACCGGAGATGTACAATGGATATGTGAGGACGGCACGTCCCGCTCGCTTCCTATCAAGTCGGGCATAGTGAAGATTCAGTCCGACCTGGTGCAGGCCTGTGTCGTGCCGCAGAGGTGAGGGTTATAATATGTCAGGTATATTCAGAAGACTGCTCGTTGTATTGCTTGCGCTCCTGCCGCTGAAGGCCGGTGCGCAGGAGTTCGACATGGATTCCTACCTGTACGGCCATGTCCTCGATTCATACGAGTGGCACATAACCACGGTCAAGGGAAAGCCTGTGAGCATCCCCCTGCCCGTGATTCTCATCAGCCGCACCGGAGGCGGCGTGAGCTGCTTCATGTCTTCGCGGCTCGCCGACGGAGCAAGCTGGAAGGGATACAGCATAGCGCCCGACGGCAGTCCCTATGAGGGCAAGATAGTGGAGACGGACGCGTCGGGAGAGCAGGTGCGCCCCATAGACCTTTCGATTACCAAGACAGTGTCGGGAATGCTGATAAGCGCGGCGCTCCTGGTGGGCATCACGCTGTCCACCTCGCGCTGGTACAGCCGCCATGACGTGCGCAAGGAGGCTCCGAAGGGTGTGTACGGCCTTATGGAGATGCTCGTGATGATGATAGAGGACGATGTCATAAAGCCGAGCATAGGCGAGGGCTACCGCCGGTATTCGCCTTATCTGCTGACGGCGTTCTTCTTCATACTCTTCAACAACATGCTGGGAATCATCCCCTTCTTCCCCGGAGGGGCGAATGTGACCGGCAACATAAACATCACCTTCATACTTGCGGTATGTACGTTCCTTGCGATAAACCTCTTCGGTACGAAGAAATACTGGAAGGACATCTTCTGGCCTGAGGTACCCACATGGCTGAAGGTTCCCGTACCGTTGATGCCAGTTATCGAGCTGGTCGGCGTCTTCACCAAGCCCTTCACCCTGATGATACGTCTTTTCGCCAACATGCTCGCCGGACATTTCATGATACTCGGCGTCATCGCGGTGATCTTCATCACGGCGGAAATGGGGGCGGCACTGTGTGCCGGACTCGGCTTCATAGCGGTGGTGATGGGTATTTTCATGGACTGCCTGGAACTGCTCGTGGCGTTCCTCCAGGCTTATATATTCACGATGCTCTCAGCCGTGTTCATCGGCCTTGCGCATCCTGACCCGGTTGAAGATTAATTATTTTAAAACAGTATAGGATTATGTTACTCTCAACAGTTGTTTTACAGGCGGCGGCCGCGGGACTTTCCCTCGGAAAGCTCGGTGCGGCAGTCGGTGCCGGACTTGCAGCCATGGGCGCAGGTATAGGAATAGGCAAGATAGGACAGGCGATGCTTGAGGCGAGTGCACGCCAGCCGGAGCACATGCGCAAGTTCCTGATGAACGCAATCATTATCGCCGCCCTCATCGAGGGTGTCTGCCTGTTCGCCATAATAATCGGACTCATCGCAAAGTAGGGAAATGTCACTTCTTACACCGGATTTCGGCCTCTTGGTATGGATGACGCTCATCTTCGTCATCGTGCTTGTCCTGCTCGGCAAGTTCGGCTTCCCCGTGATCACGGGTATGGTCGAGAAGCGCAGCAACCAGATCGAGGAATCGCTCAGGAAGGCTGCCGAGGCTGAGAGCAGGCTCTCGCAGCTTGCCGACGAGCAGTCTCGTCTCGTCGAGCAGACCCGCGCGGAGCAGAGCCGACTGGTCAAGGAAGCCGCCGAAGTGCGGGACAAGATGATACAGTCCGCAAGGCAGAAGGCTTCCGAGGAGGCGGCGAAGATCATCGCACACGCCAAGACGGAGATCCAGGCCGAGCGCGAGAGTGCGCTCAGGGATCTGTGCCGTCAGGTGTCGATGCTGTCGATAGACGTGGCGGAAAAGATAATACGCAAGGATCTCGACAAGGGCGAGAACCAGCTCGAACTCGTCGACAGGCTTGTCAGAGAGGCGTCGCAGATGAGGGAGAAACAGTCATAAGGAATGAACATAGGCATAATATCCATACGCTATGCGACCGCGCTGCTGCGTTACTGCGAGTCTACCGGCGGGGCGGAAAGGGTGTGCGGCCAGGTGCGCAGGCTCCTTGCCGGCAAGGAATCCTCGCCGGTCGTGCTCGAACCCGAGCTGGAGCGCTTCACGAGGCTGCTCGTAAGGCACGGCAGAATGGACTGTGCCAGGTTCATCCTCTCGTCGTTCGTCTCGATGTATTTCAAGTCGCGCGGCGAGCTCGAGGCCTATCTGATTACGGCCACCACGCCCCCTGCGGACCTTGTGTCGAGGCTCAGGACGATACTCGAGCGCCGCTCGGGATGCAAGGTGCATTTCGAGACCCAGGTGGACGAGTCGCTGATAGGAGGCTTCATCGTCCAGATAGACAGCGAGTATGTGCTTGACGCGAGTGTGCGCAGCCAGCTTGAGAGCGTGCGCAGGCAGTTTGTAATACAGAACAACAGAATCGTTTAGAAAATATCCAATGGCGAACAATACAATCAAGGCGAGCGAAATATCGGAGATACTCCTTGACGAGCTCAAGGGGATAGACAGTTCGCTCAAATATGAAGAGATAGGCAAGGTCCTTACGGTCAGCGACGGTGTCGCCCACATCTTCGGTCTCATCAACGCCGAGGCCGGAGAGCTGCTCGAGTTCGACAGCGGCGTGAAGGCCGTGGTCATGAACCTTGAGGCCGACAATGTAGGTGCCGTCCTGCTTGGTCCTACCGACCTTGTCAAGGAAGGCATGCGCGTGCGCAGGCTCGGCAGGATAGCGGGCATACCGGCCGGAGAAGGTCTGATAGGCCGCGTGGTAGACCCTATCGGTACGCCCCTTGACGGTCTTGGCGCCATAAAGGGCGAGACGGTCCGTATGCCTCTGGAGCGCAAGGCTCCCGGTGTCATCTTCCGTGAGCCCGTGACCCAGCCCCTGCAGACCGGACTCAAGGCTATCGACGCGATGATTCCTATCGGCCGCGGCCAGAGGGAGCTCATAATCGGCGACCGCCAGACGGGCAAGACTGCGATAGCCATAGACACCATAATCAACCAGCGTTCGGAGTACCTGAAGGGCAATCCCGTATATTGCATCTATGTAGCCGTCGGCCAGAAGGGCTCCACCGTCGCATCGATAGTCCAGACCCTCCGTGCCAAGGGAGCCATGGACTACACCACGGTCATAGCCTCCACGGCATCCGACCCTGCCGCCCTGCAGTATTACGCACCGTTTGCCGGTGCGGCCGTGGGCGAGTATTTCAGGGATACGGGACGCCATGCCCTCGTCGTCTATGACGACCTTTCCAAGCAGGCCGTGGCCTACAGGGAGGTGTCGCTGATACTGCGCAGGCCTTCCGGCCGCGAAGCGTATCCGGGCGACGTGTTCTACCTGCATTCGAGACTGCTCGAGAGAGCCGCCAAGATTATCAGCCAGCAGGAGGTCGCCGAGCAGATGAACGACCTGCCCGACTGCCTGAAGGGCAAGGTGAAGGCCGGAGGCTCGCTCACCGCGCTGCCTATAATCGAGACTCAGGCGGGCGATGTGTCGGCCTATATCCCTACCAATGTGATATCCATTACCGACGGACAGATATATCTCGAGTCGTCGCTGTTCAACTCCGGCTTCCGTCCTGCAATCAATGTCGGGATCTCGGTGTCCCGCGTGGGAGGCGCAGCCCAGGTGAAGTCCATGAAGAAAGTCGCCGGAACGCTCAAGATAGACCAGGCCCAGTTCGCCGAGCTCGAGTCTTTCACGAAGTTCTCCTCCGACATGGACAAGATTACTGAGATGACCCTCGACAAGGGCCGCAAGAACGAAAAGCTGCTGATCCAGCCGCAGTATTCGCCCATGCCCCTCGGGGAGCAGGTGGCGGTGCTGTACTGCGGTACCCATGCCCTCATGGCGGACATAGGAATCGACGATGTGCCCATGTTCGAGAAGCTTTTCCTCGAGCACATGCGCAACAGCCATGCTGACGTACTCGAGGCCCTGGAAAAGGGCATAGTCGATAAGGAACAGACATCCGTGATAGAGTCCGAGGCCGCGCTCGTGTGCACCCTCGTAAAACACAAGTAAAGTCAGTCCGCGATGTCATCGCTCAGAGAAACAAAGGACAGGATAGGTTCCGTAAGGAACACCCTGAAGATAACTTCCGCGATGAAGCTGGTCGCCTCCTCGAAGCTCCACAAGGCCCAGAAGGCGATAGAGAGCCTGCGTCCTTACGAACAGACCCTCAGCGAAATATATTCCGAACTCGCTCCCGTGGCTGCATTCACCCGGATATGCAGTTCCGCGAATCCCGACGCTCCCGTGGCCCTGCTGGCAGTGTCGTCCAACAATTCGCTCTGCGGAGCGTTCAACGTGAATATTATAAAGGCTGCCGACGAATTCATGCACGGGCTCGGTGGCCGCGAGGTCAGGGTCTTCGCAGTAGGCAAGAAGATATACGATGCGATGCGCAAGGCTCTTCCTTCCGACGTGGAGGATCTGAGCGAAATGCTCGTGCGCCCTGCCTATCCCCAGTCTTCCGCTCTGGCAACGCGTCTGATAAACGCCTTCCTCTCCGGGGAGTATTCACGCGTCGTGCTGATTTACAACAGTTTCGTGTCGTCTTCCGTGCAGAAGGTCATGGTCGAGAACTTCCTCCCGTTCGAGCCCGAGAGCTCGTCGGCTCCTATAGACGAAGGAGACCTGAAGTTGAAGTATATACTCGAGCCCGAGCCCGTGGAGATAGCGGCGGCGCTTCTGCCGCAGCTGCTCAGGATGAAACTCCATGCCGCCATCCTCGACTCCACCGCCGCGGAACAGGCCGCCCGTACCGTCGCCATGCAGGCCGCAAGCGACAACGGTGAGCGCCTGCTATCAGAACTTACGCTCGAATACAACAAGGGCCGTCAGGAGAAGATAACCAACGAGATACTCGATCTCGTAGGCGGCTCGGCACAGTAACAGCGGCAAGGCTGCATGGTGCCGGAGCGGGGCCGATGGTGCCGGAGCGGCAGGCGGCCCTGCAGGAATCAGAACCGGTCAGAGAAGTTTTCCGACCTGCCCCTGCGGCATGCCTGATGCAAGCAGCTTCCGGGCGTTTTTTTGTGCCTCCGGAACCGCTGTAAATGCAAATGAAAGACACCGCGACCCGACGTTGTCGGATCGCGGTGCGCGAGACTGTCTGACTGCCGTGCCCGGGCAGCCTTTCTGGCTGGAATAATCTTATGTAGTAGCCAGGCGGCTTAGGTCGATATCCGGGATGATGACGTCTGCAAGGGTATCCTTGACAAGGAATCCCATATAGAGCGGAACGGTGAGGACCTTTCCTTCGCGCCCTACATTATAGGCTCCGAGCTTGATTGCATTGCTGATATGGTATATATCTTCGTTCTTGAGAACCGTCGACAGGCTTTTGGCCTTGCCTGTCTTTGACTTGACCTCGAGCGCTACGCATTTTCCGCCGAGCCTTGTCAGGAAGTCGAGCTCGAGGCCGCTTTCCTTATGGAAATAGTATAGCTTCTGCCCGGACTTACACAGGAAATCCGCCATAAGGTTCTCGAAGACGGCGCCCTTGTATCCGAGGAGGTTGCCTTTCAGTATATCCGCCTGAGTGCCGTAGTCGAGCATGGCTATGAAGATGCCTATGTCCGTGGTGTACACCTTGAAACAGTCTTTGACGGAATTGCCGTCCAGCGGCAGTTCCGTAGCCGTCGTGTTATAGCACCTCCGGACGACTCCGGCATCCTCCAGCCATTGCAGGCTGCCCGTGAACTGGGAAGCCCGGCCGCCCTTCCGGACCACCGAATACTGGAATTTCTTGTTCTCCTTTGCCAGCTGCTTGGGAATGGACTCGAAACATTCTCGGATGTGGGGCTTGTCCGTATCGTCGGCATATTTGACCATATCGTCTTCGTATTCCGATATGATGCTGCGCTGGGCCCTATAGATAAGTTCGATATTCCTTGTCTCGAGGAAGCAGTTCACCACCGCCGGCAGGCCTCCGACGATGACATATCTGTACAGCAGATCCATAAGGGCCTTGTGTATGCCGTCCGGAACGGGCCTTTCGTCTTCGAAACATGATTTGACAGAATCAATGACATTGTCGCCGATGCCGTTTGCCCACAGGAATTCCTCGAAGTCCAGCGGATACATGTCGATTACTGTCTCGTATCCGACTGGGACGGAATCCTGTCCCTCCTTTTCCCGTTTCCTGCTCCTGCCGTATCCCTTCACCCCAAGGAGCGAACCGGTGGCGATGACATCGAAGCGGCCGTCCAGGCAGAACGATTTCAGAGCTGTCCTCGCTTCCTTGCACTCCTGGATTTCGTCGAGGATGATACAGGTCCTTCCTTCTATGAAACGGCTGCCCGGAATCAGGGCCGAAAGGTTGAGTATGACAGTATCGACATCGATATTGCCGGTAAAGGCTGATTTCTTGTCAGGCTCCAGGATAAAGTTCATATAGACCACGCTCTCGTAGTTCCCGGATGCGAACTTCCGGACGATATAGGTCTTTCCGCACTGGCGGATGCCCTTTATTACGAGAGGTTTCCTGTCTTTGGACTTCTTCCATTCGGCCAGAAACGTTTCTATCTTTCTTTTGAGCATGGCTTCCTTTGGCTTATTCGCTGCAAGTTTACACTTTTCCAAACGAATAAACAAGGTTGGTTACATTTTTCGGAACGAATATTTTGTGTATCGTACATTTTTCTGCGCCAGAACGGAAAAAAAGGCGGCACGGAAATTCTCCCGCGCCGCCTTGTCATGTCTGTCCCCGGAACTGCCGGTCCCCGGAATTGCCTGTCTCGGAACTGACTGTCCCGGGAGCAGGGGGTCTGAATCTATCTGATGCTGATGTTCCTGTCGGTCTTGATCGGCGTCATGTCGCAAACGAGCTTCTCGCCGGTCTCGACATTGGTGAGGACAGCCTTGCGCTGGGGTGCAGCGTTGGATGCAGCCTCATCGCCGGAGGGCGTATCGCTGCCGGTTCCGGCCCTGGTGACGGTGTTGCCGTCGACATAGAACTGTCCGCCGTAGGTGTAGCCTATGAACTCCTCGGTATTGAAGTCATAGAGGGCATAGGTAATCGAGCTGCTCTCGTCGAGCGGCATCGTGGTCGAGCCGTCGGTCAGCGCGGCGAGCTGGATGTGGCTGCCGTCCGTCTGCTCCATTACGAGAGAAACTCCGTCGAGGTAGATACCGCCTCCGGCAACGACTCCGGGAGCAACATAGCAGGGGCCTATCCCTTCGAACTCATACGCGTTGATGTAGTTCTCGAGTCCGAGCACATATGTCATGCCGACCTTGCCGGCATTGGCGCCCTCGGCAATCCTGTAGCCGTCGCCTATGATAGGCCAGGTGCTTTCGTCAACCATGGCATCTTCGCCGAGCAGTCCGGTGAAGCCTACCGTGGTGCCTTCCACGATGAAGGTCCAGTCCTCCTCGTAGGGAGCGGTAGCGGCAGAGCTTGCCAGTATGCCTGATGCGGTGTAGACGCCTTCTACGTCATATACCTGGGTGCGCACGGTGATCTCGGTCTCGTGCACCGCACCGATCTGCCCGCCGTTGTCGACGGCCTCGATTCCGATCTTGAAACGGAACTCCTCGGCATCGGTGTTATAGCACCTCACGGTGACTACGGGAGTCTCCTCGGGAGAGTTCACTACAACCCTCCTCTCGATGAACCTCCAGTCCTCGTTCCTCACGCTGTAGACGACGGATTCGTCAGTGCTGGGAACATCGGTGATAGTCACGGTCATAGGATAGGCGATGTCATCTCCCTCGATGTGGATGGGGATGTCGAAGTTGGGGCCGTCCTCGAGGTAGAACGAATAGCTTCCGCTCTCGAAGCTGACATTGGCGTCGCCGGTCGGAGTCTTCTGGCAGGAGGCTGCCGCGAACAGCACGAATGCAGCTGCCGCAAAGGTTCTTAATGTCTTCATAACACTAATTTTTAGATAATAATTTATTGATTATAATTTCGATATCCTGCTTGTCTGCTGCAAGTCGCCGCTCGTGAGCCTTACGGTGTACAGTCCTCCGTCCAGGGAAGCGAGGTCAAGCCTTGCAGGCTCGAACGGCGACGACTTCACCTCATCGGAGAAGACCCTGGCACCGCTCTCGGAGTATATCTCCACGCCTACATCGTATTCCTCCGAGCCCCTGACATAGAGGTAGTCCGTAACGGGGTTGGGATAGAGGTCGAAAGCGCGCGCCTGTCCGTCCCTTACGAGTATGGAGACAGTCTGCGAGATACTGCCGCCGAACTCGTCGCTCGCCGTGATGTCCACCTCGCCGCTTCCGTACGACACTGCGCTGAAAGTGACCTGCCCGGAGGCGTTCAGGCTGAACTTGCCGAGAGGCGTCTCGCTGATTTCGTAGCTCAGGGGGTCTCCGTCGCTGTCGAAGAAATAGTTGCCCAGCGAAATCCTCGAATCCTCGTTGAGCCTGTCGACGACTATGCCGTCGATCTGGCGCAGCATCACAGGCGCCGTATTGGCTTCTATGGTAACGGAGAATGTCGCTGAGTGCACATCCCCGGGTTCTTTGGGACAGCTTATGCTGACGGTTCCGGAAAGGGAATGCGGCTTGTCCCACTCGCTCCCGGCCGCCTGCCTGCCGTCTATTCTCACCACGATCCTGCGGTTGTTCGAACCCTGCGCGACTTCGGCCGTCACTCCCGGCATTTCGGGCTCCAGGCTTACCTCTATCGCATGTCCGGTAGGGTTGAAGACTTCGAAGCCGATTTCCCTGGTCTGGGAGAGTTTCATCGTCAGGCTGCTGCCGCCCTCGGGCGTGAGGGTATGCTCCACGCTCCGTCCCGAGATTACGGCGTCCGCGGCGCTGACCATGCCGACGCCGAGCTCCTCGGTATTAAGCCTCTTGATTTCCTCCGGCCTGGCTGAGCCGAGCAGAATCTCCTCGAGATCCTGGCAGGTGAAGCCGGGGCCGCCCATGTTCGCGACTATCAGCGCAGCCACTCCGGACACATGCGGACAGGCCATTGACGTCCCCTGCATCGTGCCGTATCTGCCCCCGGGCAGGGTGCTGAGTATCTGATAGCCTTTGTAGGCGTCGCCGCCGGGAGCCGCGATGTCGCACCAGGGCCCGTAATTGGAGTAATAGGCCCTCTTGTAGTCGGCTCCCACGGCACTGACATTGATGATAGGGTCGTATCCGCTGCCTGGAGGGCCGTAAGGCATGTTGTCGTTACCCGCCGCGAATATCACGACACCGCCCTTCATCGGAGAGTCGGGCAGCTGGTTGCCGTCGTTGTCGCAGCCGGCATACCTGATGAAGTAGTCTATCGCATCCTTGAGGCTCCCGGAAATCGTGTAGTTCTTCATCCATGCGATTTCGCTGTCGCTTATCATCCCGTCTCCGTTCTGGTCGGCAGGATAGCCCCAGCTGTTCTGGGAGATGACCGCACCGTGGTCGGCGCTCCACTTTATCGCCGCCGCACCGTCGGCTGACTTGTCCCCGTAGAAAATCTGGCAAGACATCAGCTTCGCACCCGAAATACCCCTTGCGGCATCTCCTCCGGCGACACCGCTGACGCCTATGCCGTTATTGTTGACGGCGGCAATGGTTCCGGCCACATGGGTGCCATGTTCGTCAGGCGTGATAGCGCCTCCTGTCACGAAATTCCGCCCGTGGATGCCGGTGCCAGGCTCTGTCCAGATGTTCGCCGCAAGGTCGGGATGACTTGTATCGATGCCTTCGTCGACTACTCCCACGACCACGTCTGCCGCTCCGGGAGCGTATGCCTGCCATACAGGGTAGACATTGATGTCGCAGCCCGCTACGGTTCCGGCAGCAGTTCCCGGATTATGGTAATGCCACTGGCTGGGGAGCTGCGGATCGTTGAATGGTTCCGCGTTGACTTTCGCCACAAGCTGATACTCCACGGCCTCTACCTCCTCGGCTCCGTGGAACGAGAGCTCGGCTTCGGCGAGGTCAACGGCCGCGTCGAATTCGAGCACATACCACCTGTTGAGCCCTGCCGCCCTGGTCCGGGGCTCATACTCCCCGGCGTATTCGAACAGCCTGTGCATCGACAGCGGCCGGAACTTCCTGAACGGAGTAGGCGTGGCCCTGGTATCGGCGCAGAGGACGCCGACAGAGGCGCCGCACTCCTCGATACGGCCCGTGAAACTCTCGTTGAACTTCACCTTCAATATGCCGGGCACCACAGCCTGCCTGGCGTAGGTGACACCCGTAACTTTCGATACCACATAATCTTCGCCCCGGACCTCCGGCGCGGGACTTTCCTGCGGACCCTGCAGCGGTTCTGCGGTACACGCGCCCAGCACGAGGGCGGCAATCGAAGATATTATCGCAATTTTTCTATCCATGATTTTCAGAAAGCGTAAGACAGGTTGAACACCATAGTGCCGTTCATGGGGCTTCCGGCTGCCGCAGCGGCGTAGGCGAAGTCGAGCGCGACTCCGAAAAGGCGCACTCCCGCACCGAGAGTCGCATAGCTCGGAAGTCCGCCGAGCCCGCAGTTGTATCCGGCCGCGACATTGAAGATGCCGTCGAATCCGTATCTGAGTCCGCCTGAGACCTTCATCCCCTTTCCGGCAAGGGGAAGGCTGCCCTGTGCGCTGATGTCGAGCGTGTGACGGCTGCCGGATGCGCGTCCTATGCCGTAACCCGCCCCGAGGTCAATCCTCGAGGGAAGTGAATAGCTCTGCGCTCCGCCGTAGTCGAGTCTCGTGCCGAGGTTGGCCGCCGTAAGCGCGGCGCTGAATCCCTTGCTGCGGAACAGCAGTCCCAGATCGAAGCCGACCGCTCCGGCAGCCTTGGGGCCTCCGATGTCGGAACGTACATAGGCGGCGGTCGCCGATACGGCGAGCGAGGGTATTATCATGAATGCCGCTCCTACAGAAGCCTGCATCGCGGAAGGTGAGAAGCTTCCGGTGTATATTCCGGATTCGTCGGCAGTCTCGACAGAGGGGTACATGCCGTATCTGAAACCTGCGTTCACGCTCCACCTTTCGCTTATCCTGCCGTAGCCTGCGAGCGAAAGCTGCTGCATGTCGGAGAACGAAGGCTGCAGCAGGCCGTAGGAGGCTCCGGCTGCGAACTTGTCGTCAGAAAAGACGGTCGAGGCCGCATTGCTCCACACGGAGTAGGCCGAGGCTTCCTGCGCTGCGGTCGCTCCGGCCACGGCCAGAGATCGCGCGTCGGGCGTGCCGTCCAGAAAGGAGGCTCCCTGCGCAAAAGCGGCACCATGGCAGCATAATGCGGCAAGTATGATAGTAGTAAATCGTTTCACTTTGTTTCGCTTGAACAGTAGTCATACAGGTACGTGACGTCGTCCCTGTCATCGAATCTGATATTACGGAGCCTTACCGTTGCCCTTATCTCGTCCTTGAGCGCGGGGAAAGCCTCCGTGAATGTCTTCCTTGACGCCTTGCCGGCGTCTCCCTCTCCGTCAATGAGGTAATAGTCGTATGAGACCTTGTAGCCTATCTTCACGAGATAGCCGTAGGTGCGCGATTCGGTCGAGGCATAGTCGTCCGCCATGGTCGTCCTTGCCGAGGAACTCGGCGGCACCGTGCCGTAGCTGCCCTCCATTCGGGGCTCGTCGAGCCTGAGCCGCTTCCTTTCGGCAAGAGACAGCGACGGCCTTTCCCTGAGAAGTTCCAGCACCATTCCGTCCCTGACGGCGAACTTGCGCCCGGAAGCGAGGATGAAGTCGACGCTTCCTATGTTGCGCACTATCATCGTGTCGGCACCCGAGGCGATGAAGCGCACCGAGTTGTCGGCCGCACAGATGTTGAGCTCGGCGGTGGTGACGCTGCCGTCGAGATAGTGCACCTCGCCGGGAGCGAACTCCGGCAGTACATAAGCCGTCTGCATGTCTATCTTGTGCAGCAGGTCTTCGCGCGAGTAGGCCTCGACAGTGCCTTCCTGCGCAAGGATTCCCGGACATGAGGCCAGCAGGGCCGAGAATGCGCAAAGGATTCTGATCTCTCTGAAGATCTGTCCCATACTCTCTTAAGCTGAAATTTTAAAAGAGAGGAGGAGAACCGCCTCCTCCTCTCTGTAGAACCATACCGTCAGGGCAGCCTGTTATTTATTTGGGCTGCTTGGTAATGGTGTTGCCGTCGATGAACAGCGGAGCCACGAAATAACCCAGCAGTTCCATTGCGTCGTCGTACGAGAATACGCCGTTGGCGATGCCGTATCCCGCGGGAATCTGCCATTCGATAGAGTTGAAGTCGTCGCTTATGACGCCAACGAGCTCACCGCTTCCGAGGCTTACGCCCTCTGCGGACTGGCTTCCGAAGATGGGACCTACGTATGCGGTTCCGAGGCCGGTGAAGTTATACGCTCCTGTCATATTGCCGCTGCCCTCTCCGATCGTGAAGCTGACTTCCCGTTTCGCCTCGTCGATTGTACCGAGGATGTAGCCCTGGGTCTCGCCGTGTATGCCGGTGATTGCAGGCTGGCCTCCCTCGTTGCTGAAGGTCCATACCTCGCTGTATGACGAGCCTTCGAGAGTTCCGGTCACATTCCACTTGCCGCAGATGCGGTCGAGGAAGCTCTTCTCGCACATCACGAGAACCTCGCCCTGGGAGATGCTCTGGGCGTTGTCCTGTGAAGAGATGACGAGCTTGAAGTTAAGCTGGTCTGCGTCCGAAGGGTTCACTATCTTGATTTCGACCGAAGGCTGGCTCTGCGCCGAAGCTACGAGAATCTCCTTCGAGGTAATCATGAAGTCGACATCCTCCTTGGCGGCATAATCGCCGGTGTATTCGCCGACTTCGATATTGACCTTGATAGGATATACGGTGGTCTCACCGGTAGTTACTATGGGCACGTAGATGTACTCCGAGCCCAGACCTGACTCGAATTCCGCCGATGCGAAACCCACGGCGGCATCGCCCGTCGGGGTGACGGTCTGCTGGCAGGAGACGAGCGCCATTGCACTCATCAGGCCTAATGCCATTATCTTGTTGAGTCTCATAATTGCAGATTAATTGTTTGAGTTGGAATTTGTGTAGCCGAGATTCTGCCTCATGTTCGGGTTGGCGTCGATTTCGGCCTGGGGAATCGCCCATACGAACCTGTAGTCGCCGTCGTTCACTCTGAACAGTTCGGTAGTGTTGCTGCCGGGCAGATAGAGTATGCTGCTGAGCTGGCCCTCCGTCCTCGTCATGCCGTTGCCGTATCTCCTGAGGTCGCTCAGGCGGAATCCCTCGCCCACGAGCTCGCGCACCCTCTCGTCGGCAATCTCACCGGCGAGCTGGTTCTGGGTATATCCTACGTTCTCCCAGCCTGAGTGACGCCTGCCCTGAAGCTCGTTGAGCAGCCTCGAGGCTTCCTGCACGCCGTTGGACATCCCTGAATTCAGGTACGCCTCCGCGGCAATCAGGTAGAGCTCGGCAAGACGGAAGGGCTTGGGCGCATTCACGTAGTTGTAGTCGGACTCGCCCGTCATGAGGGCGGGGTTGCCGGGGAACTTGTTGAACAGCAGTACGGGCTCCTGGGTGGTGATACCGCCTATCTGTACGGGAGTGGACTTGAAGTATACCTGCCTGCGGTAGTCGGTGTCGTCGTAGAGGTCCACGAGCCACTTCTCGGGCACGAAGTCGGGAGAGTAGACGTCGTTCTGGTAGTTGTAGCCGAGATAGTTCGCGTTGTTGGTGGACGGCATCTCGGTGGTCAGGGCCACGGCGCACTGGAGGAGCACTTCGCCTGCCTGGTTGTCGTTGGTCCAGAGCTGGTTCAGGGCGTCGGTTCCGCTTACGAGCTCGTACTTTCCGGAGTTGATGACTTCAGTGGCATCCTGGATTGCCTGGGCATAGTCGTGCCTTGCGAGGGCAACGCGCGCCCTGAGGGCCTTGACCACATCTTCCGTGACATAGAGCGAACCTGCGGCAGACTCGCGCAGCAGGCCGATATTCTCCTGTGCCGCCTCGAGGTCGCTGTATATCTGGTCATAAGAGGCCTCGAGAGTGGTCTTTCCCGGATACTGGGCCTTGTCCGAGGTAGGGTTGTAGCGGTTGGAGAGAGCCACACCGGTGTTCTCGTTTCCGGCGGTAGCCTCGTCATACGCGTCACAGTACCTGTCCACGAGTATGGAGTATGCGTAGGCCCTGAGGAAGTACGCCTCCGACACATGTCCCTTGAGCAGCTTGAGCTCGTCCTCGGTCCAGGTGTCGGCGAAGGCGGGATCGCCCGCCACCCTGCTTTCGATGCTGGCGGCCTTCTCTATGAAGTAGTTCGCGTTCGCTATTGCAGAATAGCATGCAAGGTATACGCTTTCGAATATGCCTTCGGATGAAGTGAACGTCCACCTGTATACGAGACCGTTGCGGTTTCCGAAGCTCGAGGTCGCGTGGAAAAGGTCGGACTGGAGTTCGGGCGAATAGATGATAGAGCCTGACGAGAGACTCCTTATATGCACATTGAAGCCGTTTGCGAGCTTCTCGGCATCGGCATAGGTCTCGAGCGCGTTCTCGGGGTCGATGACGCTGTAGGGACGCAGGTCCATGTTGCAGCCCGAAGCTCCGAGTACCAATGCTGCGGCAAGAGTTATTTTTGTAAGTATGTGTTTCATGTTGATGACTCTGATTAGAATGTTAATTCAACACCGAAAGTATACTGCTTGGAGTTGGGATAGCGTCCAAGCTGGAGATTGGAGTCGGATTCGGGGTCGAAACCGGTGTACTTCGTAAAGGTGAGGAGGTTGCGTCCTACTGCGAATACCCTTACGCTCTGGAAGAAGCCGCTCTTGCGCATCCAGTCCTGGGGAAGGGTGTAGGACACCTGCAGGTTCTTCAGACGCAGGAATGAGGAATCTTCGAGCAGGGTATCGTCGAACTGCCTCTCGGACTCGTAGCTCGGGATGTCCGTAACCTGTCCGGGGGTTGTCCACATGTCCAGCATCTCCGCGGCGAGGTTGCCGTCTACGGAGAACGCGGGGTTGGTGAGGAAGTAGCGGTCGTTGTTGAGAGTCCACTTTCCGGCCACCCATGCGAACTGCGCTCCGACGGAGAGACCCTTCCAGCCGAAGGTCAGGTTGAATCCTCCCGCCCAGGGAGCGAACTGCTGCTTGCCGGTGAATACGCTGTAGTCGTTGGAGAACTGCTTGGTCTTGTTGCCGTCCTTGTCGTACCACATCTGCATACCGTCGCGCGGGTCTACGCCTGCGCTCTTCGGGATGTAGTACTCGCCGTATGCGTGTCCTACCTCGAGACGGATTCCGGTGTTGGGATATTCGAAATAGTCGCGTCCGTCGAACAGGGAGAGTATCTCGTTGTGGTTGTAGTTGAAGTTGGCCGATACGTTGAGATAGAAGTCCCTCGGCATGGGAATGTCGTAGGAGATTTCGAAGTCAACACCACGGTTGAGCATGTCGGCCACATTGCCCCAGCCGGAGTCATGTCCGGTGGTCAGGGAGAAGGGAATCTCCATGAGCATGTCGGAAGTCACCTTGTTGTAGAAGTCCACATCGAGGTTGAGGCTTCCGAACAGGCGGGCGCTCACGCCGATGTTGAGGTTCTTGACCACCTCCCAGGTGAGGTCGTTGTTGCCCGGGTCTCCGAGCCCCCATGCGGTCTTGCCGTCATAGAGCAGGCTGTAGTTGCCCACGCGTCCGTATGAGAGGTAGTTGTCGATGCTCGAGTTACCGGTGGTACCGTAGCTTGCCTTGAGGGCGAGGGCGTCGATCCATGCCACATCCTCGAGGAAGGACTCGTTGCTGATGTTCCACCTTCCGCCGACAGACCAGAAGTTGGCCCAGCGCCTGTTGCTTCCGAACAGCGACGAACCGTCACGGCGGAACGACGCGTCGAACAGGTAGGTGTCGTTGTAGTTGTAGCTCAGACGGCCGAAGAACGAATTGTAGGATTCGTCGGAGAGCGTACGGGTAGGATAGCCGTCGGCGAGTACGGTACCGTCAGAGATCTGGTACATGCGGTTGTCGCTGATTCCGTCCATTGCCACTCCGAAGCCCTCGGTCTTGCTGACTATGGACTCCTGTCCGATCAGGGCGGTGATATTGTGGTCCTCGAGGAAGTCTATGGTGTACTCCGCCGTGTTGGTGAAGGTGAACTGATAGTACCTCGAGAAGTTCTCGTTTGCGGTACCGCTGCCCTCGAAAGGTCCCGTAGGGTAGGCGGTCTGGGAGATCCTGCGGTCGTTGCCGTTGAGGGCCTGGACTGCCCTGAGCACGAGCCCCTTCACCGGAGTGATCTGCTCGTAGATGTTGCCGCTCAGGCGGAGATAGTTGGTCGTCGCGGGCTGGATTTCCTGCAGGTAGACAGTGTTGTACATACCCATTTCGTCGAAATACTCCCTGCGGTTTCCGTAGGTGAGCGAGCCGTCGGGATTTACCGTATATTCATAGGGGCTCATCCAGGGGTACATCTGCGAAGCCATGAACATGGGGTTGTAGGGCGAGTTCGCAGTGCCGGAGAATCCCGTGGTGTTGAGATCCTGGTATGCGAGATTGAAGCTGAAGCCGGTCTTGAACCAGCTGGTTATCTGCGTGTTGAGTTTCGCGAGCATCGATACCCTGGTCATGTCGGAGAAAGGCGCGTTGCCTTCCTGGCTCAGGGCGCCGAAAGACACATAGTAGTCCGAGGTCTCGGTGCCTCCGCTGTACGAGGCGTCGGCCTGCCAGGTGGGGGCGTTGTCGCTGAAGAAATACTTGAACCAGTCGGTGTTGATGTTATGGTCGAGGGCGAAGTCCTTCTGCGCGGCACGGCCGGGCTGGTCGAGGAAGGTCGGGTCGAGCATCTCGTTGAAGTCGAACCACTGCTCGGAGCTCAGCAGGGGAATCTGGTGTCTGATCATATTGGAGACACCGTACTGTCCGCGGACTACGATTGTCGGCTTCTCTCCCGTGCGTCCTGTCTTGGTGGTGATGAACACGACTCCGTTTGCCGCACGCGAACCGTATATCGCGGTCGCGGAAGCGTCCTTCATGACTGTGATGTTCTCGATGTCGTTGGCGTTCAGCGCGGTGAAGATAGACGAAGGAACGGGGCTGCCGTCGAGTACGAACAGAGGCTCGGTGCCAGCGTTGATCGAGTTCACACCGCGGATACGCATCGAGATTGTCTCGCTCGGCTCGCCGGAGTTCGACCATACCTGCAGTCCGGCGATCTGTCCCTGGAGGGCGTCACCTACGCTTGCGGTAGGGGCGTTCTGGAGCAGCTTCGCACCGACGGTGGTCGCAGAACCGGTAATGGAAGAAATCTTCTTGGCGGAACCGTATCCGAGCACGATAGCGTCGGTCAGCATCTCTACGTCCGGAGCGAGGATGATGTCCACGCGGGTACGGCCGTTGAGCTTGACCTCTGCGCCTTCATAGCCGAGAATCGACACTACGAGCGTGCCGTCGGCGGGAACGGAATTGAGGGTGTAGTTACCGCCCATATCCGTCATCGAATACTTGGTCGTGCTGCCCTGGAGCTGCACGACTGCGCCCATAACCGGCTCTCCGGTCTCGGAATCCGAGACCACGCCGGAGACATTGACATTCTGGGCCGATGCAAACAGTGCAGAAGCCGCGAAAGCCAAAGCTGCGAGCAAAAGTTTCGCTTTTTTCATAAGCATTTACATTAATTAAACAATTTATACTAACTACACGTTGTTTTCCAAGTCTGTCCGAGCCTTGTAAAAAGGGCGTTAAATAGTGCTCCATACAGCAACCAAAAACACAGTACGACCATGGCAGTATACGCATATGTAAGAGTCAGCACGCAGATGCAGACACAGGAAAGCCAAATCTTCGAAATAGAGAACTGGTGCCGGCACAGAGGCTGGCATATAGACAAGTGGACGAACGAGTCGGTTTCGGGCACCGTGGCATGGGAGAAACGCTCCCTGGGCAGGCTCGTGCGCAGGATGAAACCGGAAGACGCGCTGGTATGCGCGGAAATATCCCGGCTCGGACGCAATATGCTGATGATTATGTCTATCCTGAACTACTGCGTGCAGAAAGGGATACGCATATATACCATAAAGGACAACTTCGAGCTCTCGGACAACATCAATTCCAAGATAATAGCATTCGCATTCGCCCTGGCCTCCGAGATAGAGCGGAACCTCATCTCGCAGCGGACGCGCGAGGCTCTGGCGGCCAAGAAAATGGCCGGGATGAAGCTCGGGAGGCCGCCCGGCACCTCTGTCAAGGTCAGCCGCCTGCTTTCAGACCTCCCGTCCGTAAGGCGGCGCCTGCTCGAGGGAGAAAGCCTCGTGAGGATTGCAAAGGCCTATGGCATACACCGTAACACGCTGTCCCATTATCTGAAAGACTCCGGAGAAAATATTTGTTAAAAATTTTAAGAATTTAACGGGAGGCAAATATTGCCACTCCTGATTGAAATCTTGAAGAAAACAGGTATTTTAGATTGAAATTTTAAAGTATTTTTCGGTGTTTCACTGACAGGCATCACACAGAACTATCTATATCAATCACTAAAATATTTGTCAAAGTGAAATATTCTTCTAATTTTGCAGGCAATTTCGCACTATTTAACGCCCGTTTAATAGGGCGGCGGACATACCGGAGTGTTAGTATAGATAGTAGTACAAACGTGTAGTTAGTATAAATTGTTTAATTAATGTAAATGCTTATGAAAAAAGCGAAACTGTTTCTTACCGCCTTGTCGGCGTTCGTGTCGCTTTGTGCATTCGCCCAGAACAGGGAGGTGCACGGCGTAGTCACGGATGCTTCGACCGGCGAAGGTATCCCTTTCGCATCTGTAGTGGAAAAGGGAACCATGAACGGTGTTGCGTCTGACGCTGACGGTTCATACACCCTCAGCGCGGCTTCTGATGCAGTGCTGGTGTTCTCTGCCATGGGTTATCAGGAGCACGAGGTCGCCGTCGACGGCAGGTCCGAGGTCATCGTAGCCCTCGAGCCCGACGCGGAGTTCCTCGAGGAGACCGTGATCGTGGGCTACGGCTCGTCAAAGAGCGTCAGCTCGCTCGTCGGCTCGGTCGAGACCGTGAATTCGGAGACCCTCAAGAACGCTCCCTCGTCTTCTGCGCTCGACCAGCTCCAGGGACAGGTGGCCGGTCTGTCGGTGCTCACCTCTTCAGGTGTGGCCGGTGACAACGCCGTATCCATGACCCTCCACGGAGTAGGTTCCTTCGGAACGAGCAGCGCTCCCCTTTATGTAATCGACGGTATCCCTTCTTCGAGCCGTTCGATCATGGCTATGAACCCTAACGATATCGAGAGCATCAGTATCCTCAAGGATGCCGCCGCTACCTCTATATACGGTTCCCGTGCTTCCAACGGTGTAATCTATGTCACGACCAAGACCGGTTCGTACAACGAGAGGGCTTCGGTGACCATACGCTCGCAGTACGGTATGTCTACGCTTGCAAACCTCACTCCCTACGAGAACATGATGACCGGAAGCGAGCTCATGGACTTCTGGGTAAGGTCAGGCATCCACAGCGAGTCATGGGTCAAGCAGAACTTCATCGATCCCGGCTACACCGCCAACACCAAGTGGTACGAGTACTTCATGAACCTCGTAACCCCTCAGTACCAGAACGATATCACAATCGAGGGCGGTGGGGAGAAAGTCGCATACATGGTGTCTGCATCGCAGTACCACCAGGAGGGCTTCACCCCCGGCAACTACTACGACCGCTTCACCGCGCGCTCCAACGTGCAGGGTCACCCCACCGACTGGCTCAAGTTCGGCCTGAACCTCAACCTCTCGCTCGATATGAACCAGCAGAACGATAACTGGGGTAATTCCTCGGAGGCGTCCAACTACCTTTCGGGAGGTCTTTCATATATGTGGAACCCCCTGTATTCGCCCTATGACGAGAACGGCAATCTCGAATCGGAATATTTCTCGCAGCTCGGCACCTACAACCAGAACTATTATACTGCCGTTATGCCCGACAAGTACAACCGCTACGGTGCGAACGGAAACGTGTTTGTCGAGATCGAGCCCGTGAAGAACCTCAAGTTCGTCAGCCGTGCAGGTATCGACGGCTACATCCGCAACCGCAACGCCTCCGTGCTGCCGAGCGCAGTGGACAAGTATGGCATCAACGGCGGTAGCGCGATCGTCATCAAGCAGAACTATCTCGAGTATGCGGCGACCATCACCAATACCCTCGAGTACTCTATGAACATCAACGCGAACAACCGCTTCTCGGTGCTCGCCGGACAGGAGGGTATCATGAACGACTATGTGGCCTTCGGCGCCTCGTCGAGCGGCCAGACCGACGACAGGACCCTTATCCTGAACAACGGCCTCCAGTCTACATTCAACGTAAACGAGACTGCTACCCAGTCCAAGTTCCTCTCCTTCTTCGGCCATGCCGACTATTCGCTCTTCGACAGGTACCATGCCGACGTCACCGTGCGTAACGATGCATCTTCGAGGTTCGGTTCTTCTGTGCGCAACGCCGTCTTCTGGTCTGCCGGTGCAAGGTGGAACATCAAGAGGGAGTCTTTCCTGCAGGGCGTAGGAGCAATCAACAACCTCGACCTCAAGGCCAGCTACGGAACCCAGGGTAACGCCGCCATCGGCGACTATTCTTCCCTCGGTCTCATCGGCTCGAGCGGCGAATATCAGGAGGTTAACGGGACTGCCGTGACCCAGCCAGCCAACAACATGCTCACATGGGAGAAGCAGGCCCTGCTGACCGTAGGCCTTTCGGGCCGCGTGTTCGACGTGCTCGACTTCGAGGTGGCCTACTACGACAGGCAGACCTCTTCCATGCTGATGGACGTGCCCAACCCCTACACTACCGGCTTTTCTAAGGTTACCCAGAACGTAGGTACGATAAGCAACCGCGGCGTGGACATCACCCTCGGTGTGGACATATTCCGCGGCTCCGACTACTTCCTCCGCTTCAACACCACCTTCAACTACAACGCCCAGAAGATTCTCTCCCTGTTCGACGACCGTCAGCGCTGGGAGATTGCAAATACCTTCGTCGCCTATGTAGTTGACAGCCCCGTGATGTTCTACGGCCCCATCTATGCCGGCGTCGACCCTGCCGACGGTGCTCCCATGTGGTATGTGCCCGGCGAGGACAAGGACGTCACCACTATGAACGAGACTACCAAGAACTACGACGAGGCCGCGCTCACCCAGAACACCGGCAAGAGGCGCTACGCCCCGATAAACGGCGGATTCTCCCTCTCGGGAGGCTGGAGGGGCCTGTCTTTCCAGGCCGACTTCGCCTATGTGCTCGGCAAGTACATGTTCAACAACGACGCGTTCTTCTATCTGAACCCCAACGCCAATCCTACCTACAACGTGAGCAAGGCCGCCAGCGACTTCTGGACTCCGGAGAATACCGACGCCCAGTATCCCGACTGGAGCAAGGGCTATCAGATGCAGTTCGATACCCACCTGCTCGAGAACTCTTCTTTCCTGCGTCTTAAGAACCTTCAGATAGGCTATGCCCTTCCCGAGAGGTGGCTCAACTGGACCAACGGCGTAGTCAAGGACTTCAGGATTACGTTCACCGCCCGCAACCTGCTTACCTTCACCAACTATACAGGTATCGACCCCGAGGTGGACTCCAACCTCGCCTACGGTATCGCAGGTAACTCCAAGCAGATACTCGGTGGTATAGAGATTACATTCTAAAAGTCTACGAAATGAAAAGAATATTGAAATATATCTCGGCCGGAGCGATTCTGGCAAGCGCCGTGTCCTGCAACATGGACCTCGTGCCGAACAACGCCATAACCTACCAGCCCGGCCAGCAGATCATCACCAGCGAGTCCGACCTCACCGGCTTCGAGGCCAATATCATGGCCTGCTTCAGGTCTCTGGACTACGGCGACTTCGACCTTACGCCCGACCTTATGGTCGACTACTTCAATGCGATGTCGGACTATGGCAACAACTACGGTCCCGTGCATACTCTCGACGCCAACTTCACTTCCGGCGACTACTACATACAGGACAACTGGCGCTATCCCTACGCGTACATCAAGAACTTCAACATCTTCATCGAAGGTGCGAAGACCGTTCCCGACGGCCTGCAGGAGGCTGCGGCTGTGGCGAGGGGAGAGGCCTTCCTCGCGAGGGCCTTCGCCTACATGCACCTTGCAAGGCATTTCGGTCCCGCCTATTCCGACGAGACACTTGACGATCTCTGCGTGCCTCTCGTAACCGTATATGACCAGAACGCCCGTCCCGAGAGGGCTACCGTGGCAGAGGTCTACGGCCAGATAAAAAAGGACCTCGATTCTGCCGCCGTGCTGCTCGCAGACATCCCCGGCGAAGTCAGGGCCCAGAGGCCTACCATCGATGCCGTGAATGCGATGTACGCCCGCTACTATCTCGACACGAGGGATTATGTCCATGCCGCAGAGTATGCGATGGACGTCATCAACACGGGCAAATACAGCCTTTCCTCCACTGCCGCACAGATGAAGGCCGAGTGGCTCAACGACAATGGCACGGAGCCTATCATGCAGTTCTATGCTTCGGTTTCCGAAGGTGTAGGAACCCACAGCGCATATACGCAGATGAAGAAGGATGCCGTCAAGAATCTCTACTACCAGCCTTTCTATATTCCCAGCCAGAAGCTCATCGACGCCTATGACGAGGGTGACCTGAGGTTTGAGCAGTGGTTCGACGGCGGAGAATACCCTTCATACCACAACGCAACCTGGTATAACGACGGTACTTTCGACTACTATGTATTCAAGAAGTACTACGGCAACCCTGCGCTTCAGGGGGCTTCCAATACCCCGACTTCCGGTCATGCGGTGAAGCCTCTGCTCATCAGCGAGATGTATCTTATCGCCGCCGAGGCATACTTCGAGAACGGACAGGCCTCCGAGGCCAAGACCGTGCTCAACGCCCTCCAGACCCAGAGGGGTGCCGCAACTACCGCCGCTACCGCCGAGACTATCCACAACGAGTGGTATCGCGAGACTGTGGGCGAAGGCCTGAGGTTCAGCTGCCTCAAGAGGTGGGGCGAGGGCTTCGACGGCCGTCCTGCCCAGCCCGGTGCAGCGAACGTGGTCATGAGCACTCCCGCATCGTCGTTCACCGACAAGGCTTTGGAAGCCGACGACTACCATTTCCTGTGGCCTATCCCCACTTACGAGAGGCAGACCAACCTGAACCTCAAGCAGAATCCCGGCTACGGTTCGTCGACTGCAGAGTAGAACTTATTTAGGATTACGCTTATGAACAGATATTTCAAAATGATACTGGGCGCAGGGCTGGCATGCAGCCTTGCAGCCTGCAACCAGAAGGCCGAGTTCACTACGGATTCGTTCGTGGCTTTCGACGCGACTTCCTTAAGCGTCGACGAGAATGTCGGTACCCTGGAGATCCCCGTCTACGCCTATACCAAGGACGGCGACCACACTTTCCCGAGAGGTGAGAGCGCCAATACGACCGTGACCTTCGAGGTTGTGGACGGCACCGCCAAGAACGGAGTAGACTTCACCGTCGAGCCTGCCAACGGCGTGCTGACCTTCGACGGCAGCTCCGCCGGCGCTATCAAGGTGAACGTGGTGAACCACGAGGGTGTCTACACCGGCAACCTTGATTTCTCCGTCCGCATCACCGGTGCTTCCGACGGATACACCCTCGGCGGTGCCAGGGAGGCTTCCGTGCGCATCAATGATCTCGACCCCGATCCCAGCGGAGGGAGTGTCGAAGACATCTACGGCACCTACAATGCAACGGCAGAATTTGCCGGGACGCCTTTATCATGGACTTTGAACATAGAGCCCGTCGGTTCCGACCCCTATGTCATAAAGGTAGACGTGATGGTTCCCCTCTTTGTCGGCTATGAGGGTTCTGGTGATGTCGAGGGAGTCATTTCCGACGACCTGTCGACGATCTCGTTCCATCTTCCCCAGGAGTCTCTCCTGTACCCCGAAGATCCGGACGATCCCTTTGTGTTCGTCGAATACGTGGGCGATTTTAAGATAAACACCCAGGAGACGGACGTAATCTTCACCCAGGAGTCTGCGGGCGTATTCACCTCTGAGCAGGGAATCGCCGCCGCTGCTCTCAAAGCGATGAGCTTATACAACGGTGGTGGGTTCGACCCCGGTACCCTCACCTTGACGAAGCAGTGATGCCCGAGGCGACTGACTGAATTCATACCATGAAAGTCCGTATGAGCCTTTATGGCCTGTGCGGACTTTCTGTAATGTTGTAAACTGTCTTTTGATTATGCAGAAAAGATTCGTATTTTTGTTGGTTGCGGTGCTGCTGTGCCTCTCCGGCATCCCGACGGGGGCCTATACGCCGACGACGAGCTGGCCCTACGCGTACGAGACGTTCTCGCCGGGCAGCATACTTACCCGCCAGGGAACGCGCATCGACTACGACAGGCTCAACGTGAGCCTCGTGAGCGGTCGCGTGCACTATGTCGAGGACGGCGTGATAATGCAGGCGGATCCCAATTCTACGGTGATGCTCGAGATAGGCGACGAACTGTACCGCAATGTCGGAGGCAGGATGACGAGGGTGCTCAAGGAGACGGACAGGGCAATGGTGCTGCTCAGCGTCACCATTGACACCGACGCCATGTCCAGCGCCGACATCGGTTACGGCAAGTCTTCCGTGGCATCTACCTCGAACCTGTCGCTCACGGCCATAAGTTCCGGCATGGACTATTCCGTGAACCGCAGCCTCGACGACCTGACGGCGGAGCGTTCGCACGGCGAGCCTCTGGTGCTCAGGGAAGTGCGCGGAGTGTACTACAAAGGTGCCTTCGTGCCGGCCACACGCTCGGACGTGCTGAAGGTTCCGGGCATTGACAAGGATGCCGTGAAGCGCTTCCTGAAGGAGAACAAGATAAAGTTCAATAACATAGACGACCTGGCCGTCCTTGCGGACTACCTGTGCGCTATGGAATAAGTTGATTGTATGAAGAAATTTCGTGTTTTGCCGCCCTGTCTGACGGCGGCTCTGTGCCTTGTCTCGTGCAACGTGCTCGAACCCTCGGTTCCCATGGAGCCCGAGACGGCTCCGGACGCGGTGGAGCAGGCTCTGTATACGTCGGAAATCGACGTGAAGTTCTCGGAAGAGACGGCTGCTGAACTGGCCGGAGACTTTGCCGCCGGCAAGGTCTACACCAAGTCGATGCCCTTCAACGAACTCGTGGACGAGCTGGGCATCGTATCCGTGGAGAGGATATTCGGAGAAGACGAGAGGTATCTGGACAGGCAGCGCCGTGCGGGCCTGCACCTCTGGTACAGGGTAACTCTCGACGCTTCATCCGCCCTTCCTATGACGAAGGCCGCCGACGACCTGGCCTCGGTGCCCGGAATCGAGCTGGCGGAGCCATGCCGCAGGATAGGGCTCAACGACTTCGACGACCCCTATTTCCCGCGCCAGTGGGGCCTGCACCAGGATTCCGGATTCGACATCAACGTGGAGGAGGTGTGGAACAGCTACGGCTGCGGCTCTGACAACGTCAAAGTGGCCGTAGTGGACGAGGGTGTGGGCACTGGCCATGAGGACCTGCCTACGGTACAGCCCTTCGGGACGGACGGCAGCCGCGATTTCGTTATGGGTTCGGTGATCGTGCCGGGCGACCACGGCCACCATGTGTCCGGAGTGATAGCGGCCTCTAACAATAACGGAGTAGGCGTGTGCGGTATCGCGGGCGGAGACGCCGCTGCGGGCATCCCCGGCGTGAAGATAATCTCCTGCCAGATTTTCATCGGCGATATGGGGGGCAACAGCGCCGACGCAATACGCTATGCGGCCGATGCCGGTGCCGTGATATGCCAGAACAGCTGGGGCTATGTCTATGACATCAATGAGGACGGCCGCGTGACCGGTGACGAGCTGGAAACTGCCAAGAACGACAGGCTCAGCTCTTCGCTCAAGGCCGCGATAGACTATTTCATCGACAACGCGGGCTGCGACAATGCCGGCAACCAGCTTCCCGACTCTCCCATGAAGGGCGGAGTTGTGTTCTTCTCTGCCGGCAACGAGAGCATCCCCTACGGCCTGCCTGCGAGCTACGAGAGGGTAGTGGCGGTGGGCTCGGTCGACAAATACGGATCCCGTTCGAGTTTCTCTAACTACGGCGACTGGGTAGACATCTGTGCCCCGGGCTCCGATGTGTTCAGCTGCTTCGCCGACGGTTACGGTTCGATGAGCGGCACCTCCATGGCCTGTCCCCATGTCAGCGGCGCGGCAGCCCTGATACTTTCCATAAGGGGCGGGTACGGTTTCACCAACGATATGCTCGTGGACTGCCTGCTGGGCGGAGCCGACCACGAGGTCATGGGAAATTCTTCGGTGGGTCCCATGCTTGACGTGCTCGGAGCGCTCTCCTACGGCAACGAGTCGGAACCCGGAGCCATTACGGAGATAGATGCCGAGGCGGAGTCCAATTCCGTGAATGTAAGCTGGGCGGTTCCCGCTAAGGAAGACGGAACGACGCCTGCCTACGGAGCCATGGTGTTCACCGGCAAGGACAGGTCCCTGATAGAGAACCTCGATCCTTCCAATCCGGACAGGTCGCTGGTTATCACCGATGTGGTGACGTCCTCGATGAGGCCGGGCGAGACGGCGACCGCCAGGGTCACGGGGCTCGACTTCGACTCTGACTACTACCTTACCGTCGTGCCCTATAACTACGGCGGCTTCTTCGGCGGCTTCCCTGCACCCGTACAGGTGAGGACCGGCGGCAACAACGCTCCGGTGATAGAGCCTGACAGGGATACGGACGGCATAGCGCTCAACGCTTCGGGGAAGTTCGAGGTCATATTCTCGCTCAGCGACCCTGACGGCCACGGACTCGGCACTTCTTATGAGCCCGGCTCTGCTGCCGAGAGCTACGGCGCGTACGGCGAGGCCGGGTTCCGCGTGTATATCGACGGCAGCAAGGCCGAGGCCGGCACCTACGCGGGCGTCCTCACGGTGACCGACGAGTACGGTGCCGCCTCTGAGTACGTGCTGCACTATACTCTCCTGGAGAACAACGCACCCGCTGTCGTCTCGTCCATAGGCAACCGCCTGTATCATGTCAGGGAGCAGGAAGAGTTCGTGCTGTCGGAGTTCTTCTCCGACCCCGACGGTGACGCCCTCACTTACAGCGTGACCAACACCAATTCTTCCGGCGCACATGTGACTACCGACGGAAGCAGGCTGTATGTCGTGGCTATGAATCCCGGGACAGCCGAGGTGGGTGTGACGGCATCCGACCCGAGGAACGCCTCGGTGCAGCAGACGTTCAATATTGTCGTTAGGCGTGACGGCGAGCTGGTCGACCTCTACCCGACCCAGGTCAGCGACTACTTCACGGTGGGAACGGGCGAGGAGCTCGAGGCTGTAGATATCAGGGTGGTATCGGCAGTGACTGGCCGGACGGTATATGAGGCTGAGTTCGAAGCGAGCGCTTTCAATCCCGTCCGCGTGGACGCATCCGGCATCGCTCCTGGCGAATATACCGTTACGGTGGAGTTCGGCGAGGTGTCTGTCGAGAAGAGTATAGTTAAACTGTAGCGTATTATGAAAAAGATATTTGTGATGCTTATCTCTGTCCTGGCCGTATCGGCCGGACACGCGCAGAATACTGCTTTCGATTTCGCGGCGTTCGACTTCGACGCCGGCAGCGCGGCCATGGCCGGAGCCGGCAAGAGCCTGCCTTCTGACATAGCCCGCACGGCACTCTACAACCCTTCCGTGACGGTCTTCTCTGGCCAGACGGTCGGTGCCCGGGCTACATACGGCCGCTGGATGCCCGATGGCGCGTCCAGCTCGAGGGCTTCCGCCTCTGCTGCGTACAACTCCGGCCGCTTCGGCATTGGAGTGGCCTACTCGGGCATATTCCACTCTCCCTACGAGGTGATCGACGACCACGGCGGGCTCGAGGGCACTTTCGCCCCGTCCGACATGAAGCTCTCGCTCGGCGCGGGCTTCAGGCTGCCCGGCGACTTCTCGATAGGTGCAGTGCTCGAGTATCTCGAAAGTTCGCTGACCTCCGAGCAGAACTATAACGGTTTCGCGGCATCGCTGTATGCGGCATACTCCCGCGGTCCGCTGTCCCTCTCGCTCGGAGTCGAAGATCTCGGGCCTTCGGTGAAGGGGATCTCCGGAACGAAGTACGCCCTGCCCTCGTCGGCGCTCCTGTCCGGAGCGTATGAGTTCGGCTTCTCGGAGAACCACTCGCTTTCGGCCGCGCTTGACTGCAACGCATACTTCACCGGTGCATTCTCCGCCGCACTCGGAGCCGAGTACTCCTTCAGGGACCTCGCTTTCCTGCGCGCCGGTTACCGCTATGCCACACGCACCGCACCTATCCCGGCCTTTGCCTCCTGCGGAGCCGGCCTGCGGCTCTGGGGTGTCGGCATCGAGGCGGCCTATATCATCCCGGCTGCAGACACGCCTATCGGCAACAGTCTCGTATTCAGCCTGAGCTACGCGTTCTGACGCAGGGACTGCGTTTTTAATCACATATTGGCAGACCCGGCCTTTTTATCCTGTGTGCGGATAAGAGGCCGGGTCCGTTGTCTTCTGCTGGTTTTCTCAATTATAGGTCAAGCGTCTCCTGCCGGAGCTTTTCTATGTAGCGGTCGATGCGGCGCAGTTCGCGTGGTATCGCGATGTGCTGGGGGCAGGCTTCGACGCATCTGCCGCAGTTGATGCAGTGGTCGGCCTGGCGCACGGTGGGGATTGCCTTGTCGTAGGCGAGCAGGTAGCGGCGTCTGAGCCTTGCATAGCCTTCCTGTTCCTTGTCCGTCACATAGGTGCCGGCGTTCACGTTGTCGTTGTAGAACTTGAATATCGCGGGGATGTTGATGCCGTAGGGGCAGGGCATGCAGTACTGGCATGCGGTGCAGCCTACGAGGGGATAGTTCTCCATTTGCTCTGCGACCGACTCGAGGAACGCCTTCTCCTCGTCTGTAAGTTCCTCGAGTCCGAGGAAGGTGGAGACATTGTCCTGCAGGTGCTCCATATAGGTCATGCCGCTGAGCACGCATATCACCCGGGGGAAGCTGGCGGCGAAGCGGAAGGCCCAGGAAGCGAGCGATTTCTCCGGTTCGCGGGCCTTCATCCTGTCCGACACTCCTGCGGGCAGGTCTGCGAGCCGTCCTCCGCGCAGGGGCTCCATTATGATTATGGGGATGCCTCTGCGGTCGAGTTCTCCGTACATGTACTCGGCGTTGGCATTGCCTCTTCCGGCGTGCGTCCAGTCGACGTAGTTCATCTGTATCTGCACGAAGTCCCAGTGATACCTGTCGTGCAGGGCCATGAGTTCGTCGAATCCGCTGTCTGGGCCGTGGAACGAGAAGCCGAGGTTGCGTATGTGCCCGAGTTCCCTTTCTTTCAGGAGGAAGTCCATTATGCCGGTGGAGCCGAATCTCTGGTTGAACGCTCCCTCTCCGCTTATGGAGTGCAGCAGGTAGTAGTCGATATGGTCGGTGTTGAATATTTCCAGCGACCTGCGGTACATCAGTACCGAGTTGTCGTAGCTTGCGTCGGAGAAGTTGGACAGCTTGGTCGCGAGCAGCCACCTTTCTCTCGGATAGCGGTTGAGCGCTTCGGCCGTGGCCCTTTCGCTGTCTCCCTCAAGATAGGCGGGAGAGGTATCGAAATAGTTCACCCCATGCTCGAGGGCATAGTCCACGAGGCGGTTGACCTCCTGCTGGTCGATGTGCTGCCTGCCGTCCTCGCCCTGGACGGTGGGCCAGCGCATGCAGCCGTATCCGAGCAGTCCGACACCCTCGGCACGCTGGGGCATCTGTCCTTCTGCGGCGAGTCTGTGCCTGTTGCCGTCGCCGCCCCTGCCGGTGCTACCCGTGCATGATGCAAGCGCGAGCGCCGCCGCGCCGCCGCCTGCCGTCTTCAAGAATTCTCGTCTGTCCATTTCGTTACCGGGTTTTGGTCCTGTGTATTGACAATCCGTCGACAGTTATCGCGCTTATCGGCCTTGACGGGCAGAGGAACTCGCAGGCGCCGCAGCCTGTGCACTGTTCTTCGCTGACTACCGGAATCCTGCGGCCGTCGCTATGCCTGTCCACCATTCTGATTGCGCCTGAAGGGCAGTGCCGCGCGCAGTTGCCGCAGTTCTCCTTTCCATTCGCGGCGAAGCAGAGTTCGAAATCGACCCTCGCCGTGCCTATCTTGACTGTCGTCTTCTCTTCGCGGCTTATCGGACTTATCGCGCCTGCGGGGCAGAGTTCTCCGCATTTCGTGCATTCGGGGCGGCAGTAGCCGTTCTCATATCCCATTTGGGGCTGGAGGAAGTGCCCGAGGTCAGTAGAGGGGCGCAGCACGCCGCCCGGGCAGTTGCTCACGCACAGTTGGCAGGCCGTGCACCTGTCGTAGAAGTTCCTTACGCTCAGCGCTCCGGGAGGAACCAGCCTTTCGCTGCGCGCGGGAGCCTGCTTGTCTATCACCGGTGCCAGTCCGCCGTCGAGGCGCTTGTTCTGTGCGCCCAGCGTCAGTGTCGCTCCGGCGACGGCAGCCGTAGTCAGGAACGCTCTCCTGGAAGTGTCTGCCGGCGCAGCGGAGGCGCTGCTTCCTGCACGGCCGGAGCCTGTCCCGGCCCTGCCTCTGTCCTTCGGGCCGGAGCCGCCTTTCCCGGGCTTGTCGGGGGTCCCTCCTTTGCCAGGGGCGCTTCCGGAGATCGGGCCCATGCCTGCGCCGCGAAGGCCGACGAACCTGTATTTCAGCGCGCCTTCGGTGCAGTTGTCGAGGCAGTCGAAGCATACGAGGCAGCGAGAGTAGTCTATCCTGTGGGCCTGTCCGTCGATGCAGCTTGCCTTGCACCTCTTATAGCATCTGCCGCATGAGATGCACTTGCTCTCGTCGATTACAGGTCTGAACAGCGAGAAGCGGGATACCAGGCTGAGCGTCGTCCCGACGGGGCAGATCGTGTTGCAGTATGCGCGTCCGCGCTTCCATGCGAGGAAGGTGATTACCGCGAAGGTGACGGCGGCGGTAATTGCGAGAGGCGCTCCGACCCCGTCTGCTCCGAACAGCCCTGCGGCCGCATGGACCATCCTGCCGTAGGCGCTGTAGGGGGCTATCAGCGCGAGCAGGAACTGCAGCGAGGTGAACGCGCACACGAGAGCGAATGCGAGCACCGCGTAGCGCACGGCCTTGTGCTCTTTCCTGTAGCCGAACACCTTGGCGGCGGAGGGTTTCACGGACGTGGGTTTCAAGCCTTTGTCTTTCATTGCCTTGAGCTTTGCCGCCCTGCGCCCGTCGGCGATGCGTCCGTAGCTGCGCCTGAGGAAGACGACAAGGTCCTGGTATACGCCCAGAGGGCATATCACCGAGCAGTACAGCCGTCCGAAGACGAAGGTCAGCAGCAAGATGAGCGCGATTGCTCCGAAGTTCAGGGCCAGGCAGGACGGCAGGAACTGCAGGCCGGCCATCCAACCCCACCATTCTGAGCCTATGCCGCAGAAGAGCAGTGTGATGCCTGCCGCAAATATCAGGGCAAGTGTGATCCTGATTTTTCTCAACATGTCTTTACGGTATATTTATCGGGGTCCTTGAATCCTCTGAGGAAAGTCTGTACATCCATGCGTTTCTTTCCGGAAAGCTGGAGGTCGGTAAGGTTCAGCGCTCCGTCGGCGGTCGCTATCGCGAAATAGCTCTTGCCGTCGGTGAGTATCTGTCCCGGCAGTCCGGAGAGGGCGATCTTCTCTGCGCGGAATACCTTGAGCGTCAGGGGCTCTTCGCTGCCTTCGCGCAGCAGTTCGGTGAAGGCTGCGGGGTGGGGGCTGAGTCCGCGTATCAGGTTGCGGACAGTCTCGGTCTGTGCGTTCCAGTCTATGCGGCAGGTCTCGCGTGTGAGTTTGGGCGCGGGCTTGAGCACCTCCGAACCCTGTATGAAAGAACGCTGTACGCGGGTCTCCACATTGTGCTGTATGAGGCCCTCGACCGTCTGCACGACGAGCTCGGCACCTGCCTGCATCAGGCGGTCGTGGACGTCGCCTGCCGTGTCGTCAGGCCCTATGCGGCACTCCTGGCGCAGTATTATGCCTCCGGTGTCGATGTCCTTGTCTATCATGAAGGTGGTCACGCCGGTGATTTTCTCTCCGTTGATCACGGCCCAGTTGATAGGTGCGGCGCCCCTGTACTGGGGCAGCAGGGCAGCGTGCAGGTTGAAGGTGCCGAGCCTCGGCATCTTCCATACTTCTTCGGGAAGCATCCTGAACGCCACTACGACGAACAGGTCGGCTTTCCAGGCTTTCAGCGCGTCGAGGAAGCCGGGATCCTTGAGTTTCAGCGGCTGCAGGACCGGAATGCCGTGCTCCACCGCGTATCTCTTTACCGCGCTCTCGTTTACCTTGAGTCCGCGTCCGCTGGGCTTGTCGGCGACGGTCACGACCCCGACTACCTTATATCCGGCCTTTATCAGGCGGTCGAGCGGCTCGACGGCGAACTCGGGCGTACCCATGTAGACTATGCGGACAGGGCGGAAGAAGCGTTCCACCTTGCTCTTCCACAACCTCCAGTGTGATTTGATGCTGTCCATGTTGAAAAGGTCTGAATCGTTGACGGCGCACCATGTGAGCAGCGCCCCAATTGGCGTGAGCACGAGGGCCGATATGAACGCTCCCATTGCGGCGCTCGTACTGCCGTTGGAGGCGAGTCTCGTTCCCGAGATGTCCACCACCCAGTAGAGCACGAAGAACAGGGCGGCGATAATCGCGCTGACCCCGAGGCCGCCTTTCTTCACGAGCGAACCCAGCGGTGCCCCAATGAAGAACAGTATTATGCAGGCCAGGGCCTGCGAGAATTTCTTCAGCAGCTCGATGTCGTCGTTGCGGACATAGAACTGCTCTTCGTAGACGTCGAACTTCATCGAGTTGATTTCCGTGGCGAAGCGGCTGGCGTTGTCGGCCGCGCGGCGGTATGCGAGCCCTGTCTCGTTGAGGCTGCCCCACTTGCCGAGGCTGTCGCTGCGGAACCATGCCCGGTCAGGACTCCTGCGCGCGGTGTCGAGCTGCTTGCTCATCGTGAAGGTGTTGAGCTTCGTCGCCGTGATGTAGTGCCGCACGGCGAGGGTGTCCAGTTCCCTGTGGAGCGAGTCGCTCTCGGTCTTGAGCTGCCTTACGCTCATGGCCTTGGCCTGGTCGCCGAAGCGTACGGTGTCGGACTTCTCGAACCTGTAGTTCGACAGCGGGATCACGAGGTCCTGCCGGCTGAAGCGTATCCTGTTGAGCACGAGGCTCGTGTCGGCTGTACGGACATTGTTGTCCTCCTGATAGCTGGTCCCGTTGAAAAGGGTGAATGTCAGGTAGTCCTTGCTGTCCGAAATCTTTATCAGCGCCGAGTCTGAGAAGGTCACGGAGGTGTTGGCCTTGTTGTCGGTGTGGTCATAGACGGTCACGCCGTACATCATACCGCTCTGCTTGTCCTGGTCCGTCACCCTCATTATGTAGCCTTCGATGCCGTCGTAGAACACTCCCGACGGTATCTTGATCTCGTTCTTGGTGTGCAGGATGTCGTCGCGCAGGGTGTATATCTCTCCCCAGGCCTTGGGCACCAGGTGGTTGCCGATGAAGAACGCCCCGGCGGCTATGAATACGGAAGTCACGATGAGCGGGGCGATTATCCTGGAGAACGGGACGCCGGAAGCCTTTATCGCCAGCATCTCGTTGTTCTCGGACATCTGTCCCACCACCATTACCGACGCCAGCAGGGTGGCCAGGGGCAGCGACAGGGGGAGTATGGTGCATGCCCCCCACATCAGGAATTCCAGTATTATGCCCAGTCCCAGGCCCTTGCCGACGAGGTCGTCGATATAGACCCAGAGGAACTGCAGCATCAGGATGAAGACCACCACGACAAGTATCGCGATGAACGGTGCGATAAACGACCTGACTATGAACCTGTCGAGTTTCTTCATCCTTGTGCGGGCGGGGTTATTTCGTTGCGGTCTCTACGAGGCAGTCGAGGGCCTTGCAGAGCCCGGAGAGCTCCTTGCCGCCGGCGCTCGCGAGACCGGGCTGGCCTCCTCCGCCGCCGAGTATGAACTTGGCCGCCTGCCTGATGTCCGCTCCGGCGTTCCTGCCCTTTGCGACGAGGTCGTCGGAATACATGAGCAGCAGCTGGGGCTTGCCCTGGTACCTGTATGCCGCCACGAGGGCGGTGTTCTGGAGTTCCTTCTGAAGGGTCGTGGCCGCGTTGCGCATCATGGCGGGGTCGACATCCTTCTCCACCGCCTCGTCTCCTGCCACTATCAGCCTTATGCCGTTGACTTCGGAGGCCTGGGCTGCGAGGAACTTGGCGAACTCCGCCGCTTTCTGCCTGGCTATCTCCTCGGCCATTTTCTTATATGCCGCGTTGTCGTCGATCATGTGCCTGATTGCTCCTGCAAGGTCGGGGGCGTTGTTGAAGAACGAGCGGGCGGTCTTGACCATGTCCTGGAAACCGTACACATAGGCCTCGGCATCCTCTCCGGTCACGGCCTCTATTCTCCTGATTCCGGCTGCTATGGCAGCCTCGGAAGTTATCTTGAACAGTCCTATGTTTCCCGTAGCGCAGGTGTGGCAGCCCCCGCAGAGCTCCACGCTGGGCCCGAACTTGACCACCCTGACCCTGTCTCCGTATTTCTCGCCGAACAGGGCTATGGCTCCCATCCGGCGGGCTTCCTCCATAGTCGCGTCGCGCTTCTCTTCGAGGCGTATGTTCTCGCGGATGAGCTCGTTGACCCTCTTCTCGACCAGGACTATCTGCTCGTCGGAGAGTTTCTCGAAGTGCGAGAAGTCGAAACGGAAACCCTTGTCGGATACATAGGAGCCTTTCTGCTCCACATGCGTGCCGAGAATCTCCCTGAGGGCGGTGTCGAGCAGGTGGGTGCAACTGTGGTTGGCGGCTATCCTGCGCCTGCGGGGGTCGTCGACGCAGAGCCTGAAGGCTCCCTCGCAGTTCTCGGGCAGCTTCTCCGCAATATGTATCGTGAGCTCGTTTTCCTTGATGGTGTTGAGGATGCGTATCCTCTCGCCGTCGGCGGAGAATATGCAGCCCGTGTCGCCTATCTCTCCTCCCATTTCTCCGTAGAAGGGGGTGCGGTCGAACACGAGTTCGAGCATTTCCCTGTTCTTCTGGACCACCTTCCTGTCCTTGAGCAGCAGGGCGCCCTCGACGGTGGTGCTGTCGTATCCGGTGAATTCCACATTCTCGCCTGCGTGATGTATGTGCCAGTCGCCGAAGGTGTTGGCGGTGGCGTTGCGGGCGCGCTCCTTCTGCTTGCCGAGCTCGGCGTTGAAGCCGTCGATGTCGACCTTAAGCCCGTTCTCGGCAGCGATGAGCTCGGTCAGGTCGAGGGGGAAGCCGTAGGTGTCGTAGAGCCTGAAGGTGTCGGCCCCGGAGATGACGCCCGTGGATGCGCTCTTCTGCATGTAGTCGTCGAGCAGCTTGATGCCCCTGTCGAGGGTGCGCAGGAACGCCAGCTCCTCCTCGCGGATTACGCTCTCTATGAGTTTCTGCTGCTTTGCGAGTTCCGGATAGGCCTCGCCCATGTCGCTCACGAGCTGGCCGACGAGCCTGCAGAGGAAAGGCTCCGTGAGGCCGAGGAAGGTATAGCCGTAGCGCACGGCCCTGCGCAGTATGCGGCGTATCACATAGCCTGCCTTGACATTCGAGGGGAGCTGCCCGTCGGCTATGCTGAATGAGATTGCGCGTATGTGGTCGGCGATGACCCTCATCGCCACGTCGGTCTTCTCGTTCTCGCCGTAGCTGTGGCCGCATATCCTGCCTATCTCGTCGAGCATGCCGGAGAATACGTCGGTGTCGTAGTTGCTCCTCTTGCCCTGGAGCACAGCGCAGAGCCTCTCGAATCCCATTCCGGTGTCGATGTTCTTGGCGGGAAGGGGCTCGAGGTGGCCGTCAGCCATTCTCTGGTACTGCATGAACACGAGGTTCCATATCTCTATCACGTGAGGGTCGCCCTTGTTGACTAGCTCGCGTCCGGAAAGTCCGCTCGCGGCTTTCTCCTCGGGGGTGCGGATGTCTATGTGTATCTCGGAGCAGGGTCCGCAGGGGCCTGTGTCGCCCATTTCCCAGAAGTTGTCGTGCTTGTTGCCGAGCAGCACATGGTCTTCGTCCATGTGCCTGAGCCAGGCCTCGCGCGCCTCGGTGTCGAGGCTGGTGCCGTCTTCCGCGCTGCCCTCGAAGACTGTGGCGTACAGCAGGCTGCTGTCTATGCCGTAGACCTCGGTGAGCAGTTCCCACGCCCAGTCTATCGCCTCGGTCTTGAAGTAGTCGCCGAAGCTCCAGTTGCCGAGCATCTCGAACATGGTGTGGTGGTAGGTATCGTGGCCGACCTCCTCGAGGTCGTTATGCTTTCCGCTGACCCTGAGGCATTTCTGCGAGTCGGTAGCCCTCTTGTACGGGGCGGTCGTGTTGCCCAGGAATATGTCTTTGAACTGATTCATGCCGGCGTTGGTGAACATCAGCGTCGGATCGTTCTTCACTACCATGGGTGCCGAGGGCACTATGGTATGTCCTTTGGATGCGAAGAAGTCCAGGAACTTCTGCCTTATTTCTTTAGAAGTCATATAATATAAAATATATAAGAGCGCAAAAATACTACTTTTTGGCGATTTTCAAGTATATTTGTACGTTTATGCCCAGATATTTCTTCAATCCAAAGACTTTGTCCTACGAGGAAAAGTCCGGTTTCAGATACGCCAGGCACATCAGGCTCGTCCTGCTCGTGCTCGCGTCTCCGCTTGTCGCCGGACTGTATCTGTGGATATATACTTCCGTGCTCGGGCTCGACCTCCCGAAGACGGCGATGCTCAAGCGCCGAAAGGCTGCGTGGGAGGCGAGGATCAATGTCCTCGACAGGCGGCTCGACCTGTGCGACCAGACGCTTTCCGGCATCGAGATGCGCGATGACGGAGTCTACCGTTCGATCTTCGGCCTCGCCCCCATACCCTCCGAGCTTGCATATACGGGATTCGACCGCTCCGACATATACCGCGAAATGGTAGAGGAGGGAGCCGACCCGGAGCTCAGGGCCGCTGCAGCCAGGCTCGATGCGCTTTCGAAGAGGGTGTACCTGCGCGGGCGTTCCCTGGACGAGGTGGCCGGCTTGTCCGAGAGGGCGGGCGAGATGATCTCCTGCGTGCCGAACATCCCGCCCCTGCTTCCCGCGCCCGGGAACTACCGGCTGTCGAGCAGCTTCGGAACGAGGGAGGATCCCATATACGGTGGAGCCGCGAGGCATCAGGGCCAGGACTTCGCCGCGAAGCAGGGGACGCCTGTGTATGCGACCGGAGACGGAGTCGTGGAGAGTACCACTTTCGAGCGCCGGGGCTACGGCAACCAGGTCGTTATAGACCACGGCTACGGCTACAAGACCCGCTACGCCCACCTGTATACGATTGACGTGCGCGAGGGCATGACGGTCAGCCGCGGCGACAAGATAGGCACCGTCGGCAGCACGGGCAAGTCTACGGGGCCTCATCTGCACTACGAGGTGATATACATGGGCGCGAGGAGGAATCCCAGGAACTATATGGACCTCGACATGCCCGTGGAGGAATACAAGGCCCTGCTCGAGAGGCGCAGCGTGGGCGACGAGGATGCCACCAGGGTGGGTACCATGGAACTGCTTAAGAGAAGGAGGGCCGCGGAATGAGCGCGATGATGGATTTCGATCCCGGCAGCCTGCGTTTCGGCAGGCACAAGGGGAACTTACGCCGCGTCCTAAGCGGGACGCTGGTGTACCTGCTTGTCGTGCTGGTCGTGACCGTGCTCGCGTACGGCCTGCTGAGCCTCGTGCTGAACACCGATACGGAGCGGCGCCTGCGCTCGGAGATAAGGATGTACGAACGGATGTACCCCGAACTCGAGCCCCGGGAGGAGATGCTTTCGGATGCGATTGCGCTGCTGCAGCACAAGGACGACCGCATATACGGACAGGTTTTCCATTCGACGGCGCCGGCTGCCGATCCCATGGCTCATCTGGACCGCTTCTACGCTTCGGATACCATTCCCGACCAGGATCTCGCCGTATATACCGGCGCCAAGGCGGACAGCCTGCTCTCGCTGAGTTCGCGCATCGAACAGGCTTTCAGGTCTGCCTTCGCCGCCCTCGGCGACAGTTCGAACGTCATCCCTCCCATGAGCCTGCCTCTGGAGGAGCTTTCGTATTCGCAGGTCGGGGCTTCCGTCGGCACCAAGCTCGACCCTTCCTACGGGGCGTATGTGTTCCACGAGGGGCTCGACTTCATAGTGCCGCGCGGCACCGAGGTCCTTGCGGCGGCCGGCGGAGTGGTCAGCAGGGTGGAGAATTCGAAGAAGTTCGGCCGTACAGTGGAAATTATCCATGAGGGCGGCTACAAGACCGTGTACGCACATCTCGAGACGGTCTCCGTGCGCCGCGGCGAGAAGGTCTCGAGGCTCGAGGCGATAGGCACGGTGGGCATGACGGGCAAGGCTTTCGCCCCGCATCTGCACTATGAGGTGCGCCAGGGCGAGTTTACCCTCGACCCGGTGCACTACCTCTTCGCGTCGGTGGATGCCGAGGAGTATGCGAACATGCTGTATATGGCGGTGAACACGATGCAGTCCATGGACTGATCTATGATAGCGTCTTGAATATGGAAAAGTTGTACTACAGCATCAGGGAGGCGGCGGACATGCTCGGAGAGCAGGTGTCGCTGGTGCGATTCTGGTCTAATTCGTTCCCGAAACTGCTGAAGCCGTCGCGCAACGGCAGGGGAGACAGGATCTATACGGCCTCGGACATCGAGGTCCTCAGGCAGATACACTATCTCGTGAAAGGCAAGGGCATGACGCTCGAGGGAGCCGGCCGGGAGCTTTCGTCGCGCCGGAGCGAGGTGGAGGCCAGGGTCAGGGTGCTCTCCTCGCTCAAGGCGATAAGGGCGCAGCTCGTGGAAATCAAGAACTCGCTTTAATTTTATTGCAATCGCAAAAAATTTCATACCTTTGCACTTTGCGAAAATCAAGGAAAAAGATATGGCTACCACCAAGAAAATGACTACAGTACAGACTTCAATCGACGAACGCGAGACTTTCGTGTCGCTGCGCAAGTCTTTTGCCGACAACGAGCAGGATGCGCAGCAGAAGCTCAAATCCCTGTATGAGCTCCAGCGTGCCGACATCGAGATAGACAAGCTCATGCAGCTCCGCGGCGAGCTTCCCGACGAGGTTGCCGCCCTGGAGCAGGAGGTTGCCGCCCTGAAGGCCAGGTATGAGCGCGAGGAGCAGGTCGTCGAGGGTTTCAGGACCAAGATCGAGGAGAACAAGAAACATATCGTGGAGTTCGAGGCCGAGATCGATGAATACGAGAAGCAGCTTGCGAATATCTCCAACAGCCGCGAGTACGACTCCATAGAGAAGGAAATCGAGAACCAGAAGCTTCTCAAGGCCATAGCCGAGAAGGATATACGCGAGTCTTACGAGGCTATCGACAACTGCGGCAGGGAGCTCGAGAAGATATCGAACAGGATGACTATCCGCGAGGGCGACCTCGAGGCCAAGCGCGAGGAGCTCTCCACTATCGTCGAGTCTACCGCCGACGAGGAGAAGACCCTGCTCGCAAGGCGCGAAGCCTGCACCGCCAAGCTCGACGAGAGGACGCTCAGTGCATACAACAGGATACGCGAGAGCACCCACAACCACCTGGCGGTCGTCACGCTTTTCCCCAGGAACGAGGACGGCACCTACGGCGATGCCTGCGGCGGCTGCTACCATACTGTCACTCCTCAGCGTATAATCGACATAACATCAGGCAAGAAGCTCGTGATCTGCGAGCACTGCGGCAGGATAATCGTTAATCCGGAGATATAATGCCGGCGCAGAGGCAGGGTGCATCGCGCAAGAAAGGCGATGCGGTGAATTTCGAGTCGCTCGGAAAGGAGCTCGGCAACAAGCCGCCCCAGGCCACCGATGTCGAGGAGGCGGTACTCGGTGCGATGCTGCTCGAGCCCGAGTGCGTCGACCTTGCAATGGAGGAGCTTACCCCGTCCTGCTTCTACGATCCGAGGCACAGGATGATATTCGAGGCCATGTCCGGCCTCGTGAACGAGCATGTCTCCGTGGATCTCGTGACCGTGAGCAACAGGCTCCGCGAGCAGGGGACCCTCGAGGATGTGGGCGGTGCGGCCGTGCTGGCCGGCCTGTCGGAGAAGGTGGGCTCCGCCGCGCATATCGAGTTCTACACGAAGATACTCAAGCAGAAGAACATCCAGCGCGACCTGATTTCCGCCTCGTACGACATACTCAAGGACGCCTACGACGATTCCGTCAAGGTCGACGACCTGATAGACAAGGCCCAGACGAAGATATACGACGCGGTGCAGAGCAATGTCCGCAAGGAGGTGCAGGACATAGGTAGCCTGATCAACCAGGCGATGAGCAGCATCCAGGACAAGCAGACCTCAGGCGGAATGAACGGGGTGCCTTCCGGCTTCTATTCCCTCGACGAGCTTACCATGGGCTGGCAGCCGTCTGACATGATAATAATAGCCGCGCGTCCTTCCGTAGGAAAGACCGCCTTCTCGCTCAACCTTGCGAGCAATGCTTCCGTGCAGCACCATATGCCGGTGGCGTTCTTCTCGCTCGAGATGTCCGCCCTGCAGATCGCCAACCGTCTGATAACCGCGGAGTCGGGCCTGCCGGCTGAGAAGATAAAGGGCAGCGTGAAGCTCGAAGACTACGAGTGGACCCAGCTGGAGTACAGGCTGAAGGCGCTCGCGAAGGCTCCGCTGTATATCGACGACACTCCCGGCCTTCCCCTTATGGAGTTCCGCACCAAGGCGAAGAACCTCGTTAAGAACAAGGGCGTCAGGCTTATAATAATCGACTATCTGCAGCTGATGCAGGGGCCCTCCGAACTCAGGGGAATGCGCGAGCAGGAGGTCGCGGCTATCTCGAGGACGCTGAAGGCCACCGCCAAGGAACTCAACGTGCCCATAATCGCGCTCTCGCAGCTTTCGCGCGCGGCGGTGCAGAGGCAGGGCGGAAGCGGCAAGCCGCAGCTCTCGGATCTGCGCGAGTCCGGCTCCATAGAGCAGGATGCCGACATGGTCATCTTCATCCACCGTCCTGACTATATAGGCCTCAGTGAGAACGAGGGAGACAAGGAGCGTACGCAGATTATCATAGCCAAGCACCGTAACGGTGAGACCAGGGATATTGACATGCTCTTCAAGGGAGAGCAGCTCAAGTTCGTTGAATTAAGCGATGCCCTTGACATCAAGGCGGAGGCTATCGACTCCGCGATGAACGGCGAATTCGATGTCTGATGTGATTTCCCATAAGGGGAGGATAGTCAGTATAACTCCCGAACTTACCTCCGTGGAGATAATCTCGGAGTCGGCCTGCGCGTCGTGCCATGCCAGGGGGTTCTGCGGCCTCGGGAGCGCCAAGACCAAACTGGTGGAGCTTCCGACGCGCGGCTGGGACAACTATTCGGTCGGCGACGAAGTCGAGGTGGAGCTGAAGGCGTCCATGGGCCACAGGGCGGTATGGATAGCCTATGTCGTGCCTTTCGCCATACTTATGGTCCTGCTCCTCTCGCTGAGCCTGAGCGGGGTAGGCGAACTTGCGAGCGGACTTGCCGCCATAGGCGGAGTGTGCGTGTACTACCTGCTGGTATGGCTGCTGCGCGACAGGCTCAGGAAGGAATATATTTTTAACATCAAAAGATAAAATGAGTAACACTGTTATTCTGACCGTCGTGATTCTCACCGCCCTTGCGGTACTTCTCGCGCTCGTGCTCTTCTGGGTGTCGAAGAAGTTCAAGGTCGAGGAGGATCCGCGTATAGACGAGGTCGAGAAGGTGATGCCGGGTGCGAATTGCGGCGGATGCGGATTCGCAGGATGCCGTGCGTTCGCCGAGGCTGCCGTGAAGGCGTCCAACCTTGACAGCCAGTTCTGCCCTGTCGGCGGCAACGAGACCATGAAGAAGGTCGCCGCGATACTGGGCTACGAGGTCAGGGAGAAGGCTCCCCAGGTGGCGGTCGTGCGTTGCAACGGAAGCTGTGAGAACCGTCCCCGCACCAACATCTACGACGGCTCGATGTCGTGCAAGGTGAAAGCCGCCCTCTATGCCGGCGATACCGGATGCTCCTACGGCTGCGTAGGCTGCGGCGACTGCGTGGCCGCCTGCCAGTTCGGGGCTATCTCCATGGATCCCGCAACCGGGCTGCCCGTCGTGGACGAGACCAGATGCACGGCGTGCGGTGCCTGCGCGAAGGCCTGCCCCAAGGGTGTGATAGAGATACGCAACATGGGCACCACGGCGCGCAACCGGCGCAGGGTCTATGTGTCCTGCATCAACAAGGACAAGGGCGGAGTCGCACGCAAGGCTTGTTCGGCCGCCTGCATAGGCTGCGGCAAGTGCGCCAAGGTCTGCAAGTTCGGCGCAATCACTATCGAGAACAATCTCAGCTATATAGATTTCACGAAGTGCGTGGCCTGCGGCCAGTGCGTGCTCGAGTGCCCCACCGGCGCTATCCATGCGGTGAACTTCACCCCGAAGAAGGTCGAACCTGCACCCGCGAAGGCCGCCGTTCCCGCGAAAACCTCAGCTCCCGTGAAGGCTGCCGTGCAGGCGGAACCTGCCGCAGCACCCTCAGAGCAAGAGAAACCTGTAAAGCCAGTAAAGAAGGAGGCTGCAAATGAGTAAGCTTATAACATTTTCAATAGGCGGCGTGCATCCCGCCGACAACAAGCTGTCGCGTGACTGCCGCATCGAGACTCTGCCGCTTCCGCCTGCAGTGTATGTGTCCGTGGCGCAGAGCCTGGGCGCCCCTGCGAAGCCCGTGGTCGCTGCCGGGGACAAGGTCAAGGCGGGTCAGGTGATAGCCGAACCCGGCGGATTCATCTCAGCGTTCGTACATTCGCCCGTCAGCGGTACGGTGAAGGCGATATCTCCCCGCAAGGATCTTGCGGGCAACTGGGTGACGCATATCGAGATTGCCGTCGAGGGTGACGAATGGGCGGAGGGCATAGACCTCTCCGACACGCTTGTGACCGATATTCCGGAGGATCCAGGCTTCATACTCGACAGGATAAAGTCCTGCGGAGTCGTCGGTCTCGGCGGTGCCACTTTCCCTACCCATGTGAAACTCAATCCCGGTCCCGGGAAGAAGGCCGACTGCCTGATCATCAACGGTGCCGAGTGCGAGCCTTTCCTTACCTGCGACTTCAGGATCATGGTCGAGCGTCCGAAGGAGATTGCTGTCGGCGCCGCAATCATGCAGAAGTTGCTCGGCTGCCGCTGCGTGATAGGAATCGAGGAGAACAAGCCCGAGGCCGTGGAGGCCATGAGGAAGGCGATATCCGAGCTCGGATACCGCAATATGGAGGTCGCCGTGCTGCGCAAGCGCTATCCGCAGGGAGGAGAGAAGCAGCTCATCGACGCGGTACTCAGGCGTCAGGTGAAGTCCGGCTGCCTGCCCATAGACGCCGGCGCAGTGGTCCAGAACGTGGCGACGGCCCTTGCCGTGTACGAGGCGGTGCAGAAGAACATGCCCCTCGTGTCCAAGGTCATGACCGTGACGGGCAACTGCATGGGTACGGACAGGATGCACAACTACAGGTTCCGCATAGGAACTCCGCTGAGCTTCATAATGGAGCAGGCCGGAGGCGTGCCCGAGGGCGCGGCGAAGATCATCAGCGGCGGCCCTATGATGGGCAAGGCGGTGAGCAATCCCGACGCCTGCACCGTCAAGGGGTCTTCGTCGATACTTTATCTCAGCATGGAGTCCACCAGGCGCAAGCCTGCGGGGAACTGCATACGCTGCGGCAAGTGCGTGGACGCATGCCCCATGGGGCTCGAGCCTTTCCTGCTGAACAGGCTGTACAAGGCCGGGGACGTGGACGGGCTCGTCGAGAACGCCGCACACGACTGCATCGAGTGCGGCTGCTGTCTGTACAGCTGTCCTGCGAACATACCCCTGCTCGACAACGTGCGCCAGGCCAAGGCCCAGGCTATGGGCGTGGTGCGTGCGCGTGCCGCTGCCGCCAAGGCTGCCGCGGAGGCTTCTAAAAAGTAAATTGAGAAATGTCTATGGATAAGTATCTTGTTTCACCGGCACCGCACCTGCATGTCAAGACGTCCACCCAGTCGATAATGAGGGACGTGCTGATCGCGCTTGCGCCTGCCGTAATAGTTTCTATCGTATTCTACGGGTGGAGGGAACTTATGGTGCTTGCCGTGAGCGTGGCGTCCTGCGTGCTGACGGAATGGGCCGTGACCCGCTTCATGCTGAAGAAGCCTTCCACCGTGTCCGACCTGTCGGCTGCCGTGACGGGCGTGCTGCTTGCCATGAACCTGCCTGCGAGCATTCCCTGGTGGGTGACCGTCATCGGAGGCGTGTTCTCGATAGGTGTCATAAAGATGACTTTCGGCGGTCTCGGGCAGAATGTGTTCAACCCTGCCATTGCAGGACGAATCTTCCTGCTGATATCGTTCCCCGTGTACATGACCGACTGGAGCCTTACCGGCGGTCTCGTGCCTGCGGTTGACGCGGTCAGCGGCGCCACGCCCCTCACCGCCCTCAAGGAGGCCCTGATATCCGGTTCCACCGTGACCGAGTTCTTTGCCGAGAGCGGCCTCACGCTCAAGCAGATGCTTATGGACGTCGGCGCCTCTGCCGGAGAGATCTCCAGCATGGCGCTGCTCGTGGGATTCGCCTACCTGCTCGTGCGCAAGGTGGTGAAGATATGGATTCCCCTCAGCATCTTCGCGACGGTCATAGTTGTTTCCGGCATATTCAGCCTCGTCAATCCCGACCTCTACACCGGCCCCCTGTTCAACATCTTCACGGGCGGTATGGTGCTCGGCGCCTGCTTCATGGCGACGGACTATGTGACTTCGCCGATGAGCACGGTCGGAGGTATAATATACGGTATAGGCATAGGTGTGATAGTCATGATGATACGCTACTTCGGCTCTTATCCCGAAGGAATGTCGTTCGCGATTCTCATCATGAACTGCGTCGTGCCTCTGCTCAACAAGTGGTTCCACAGTAAAAAATACGGGAGGGCTTAGTCATGGCGGCAAAATCCAGTTTGAAGAATATGGTTCTCTGCCTCGGTCTGGTGTGCTTCTTCTGCTCGGCTGTCCTCGGAGGGACTTACGTGCTGACGGAGGAGCCCATAGCGGTGGCCCAGCAGCAGAAGACGAGCGCCTCGATAGCCAAGGTGCTTCCCGAGTTCAGCTCCACGCCCGTCGAGTCGGCGATTACGCTGGCAGGTACGGACTATACCTACTATGCGGTCGAAGGGGCCGGATATGCGGTGATTTCCGTCACGAACGGTTTCAGCGGCCCTCTCAGCGTCATGGTCGGCATAGACACCGACGGAATAGTGTACAATACGGTCGTGCTCTCCCATTCCGAGACTCCCGGCCTCGGAGCGAAGTGCCAGACCGATGCCGCGTTCATCGACCAGTTCAAGGGCTGGGACCCTGCGCAGAAGACGCTTCTGGTGACCAAGGACGGAGGAGATGTCGATGCGATAACCGCTTCGACTATCACGTCGAGGGCCTATGCCCTTGCGGTTTCCAACGCCCTGGACGTGTATCATGCAATAACTGAGAATGTAGGAGGACAGTCAAATGAGTAAGCTTTCTCTGATTACCAAGGGGTTCGTCAAGGACAACCCGACTTTCTCGCTCGTGCTCGGAATGTGCCCCACGCTGGCGACCACGACTTCCGCCCTTAACGGACTCGAAATGGGTCTCGCCACCATGTTCGTGCTCATCCTCAGCAATATAGTGATTTCACTGGTGGCTCCTGCGGTGCCCGACAAGGTCAGGATTCCCGTATACATAGTCGTCATCGCGACTTTCGTGACGGTGCTCCAGCTCATGATGCAGGCCTTCGTGCCCGACATCTACGAGACGCTCGGCCTGTTCATCCCCCTCATCGTGGTGAACTGCATCGTGCTCGGAAGGGCCGAGGCCTTCGCCAACAAGAACTCCGTGCTCGACTCCGCACTCGACGGCATAGGCATAGGCATAGGATTCACCCTGTCCCTCACCGTGATAGGCATCATCCGCGAGGTTCTCGGAAGCGGTTCGGTGTTCGGGTTGAAGTTCATCCCCGGCGACGGAGTCCTGGCTTTCGTGATGGCTCCCGGCGCATTCATCGTCCTGGGCTATCTTATGGTTCTGTTCAACAAGTATCTGGCTAAGAAGTAGGAGGCGTCATGGAATTCTTTCTTATAATCATTTCGGCGATATTCGTCAACAATATCCTGCTCTCCCAGTTCCTCGGTATCTGTCCGTTCCTGGGTGTTTCCAACAAGCTTTCGACGGCCGTGGGCATGTCGGGTGCGGTATGCTTCGTCATCACCCTCTCCACCGTCGTGACCTACCTCCTGAACCAGTATCTGCTGGTTCCGTTCGGTCTGACCTTCCTGCAGACCATACTTTTCATACTGGTAATCGCCGCCCTCGTGCAAATGGTGGAGATCGTGCTGAAGAAGATCAGCCCGTCGCTGTATCAGGCCCTGGGAATCTTCCTCCCCCTGATTACTACCAACTGCGCCGTGCTCGGCGTCGCGATTACCGTGGTCACCAAGGAGTTCAACTTCGGTGACGCTCCCGGGATGCTGAATCTCGGCGAGGCTACCGTCTATGCCGCCGCGACCTCTATAGGCTACGGTCTGGCCATGTGTCTCTTCGCTGGACTGCGCGAGCATCTCGCGCTCAACAGCATACCGAAGCCGTTCCAGGGTCTGCCCATAGCCCTCATCACTGCGGGCATAATGGCCATGGCCTTCCTCGGCTTCTCAGGAATCGTTTAATCTCTTATCTTCAATTGTCATGAAAAGACTGATCGTAATCGTTCTTTCGATATTCGCTTTCGCCGCCGCCGCTTCTGCCCAGAGCAAGGCTATAGGTGGCCGTTTCGGCTGGGGAGGCGAGGTCTCCTACCAGCATTATCTCGGTGGCTCCAACTTCCTTGAGGCCGACCTCGGATTCAACGGAGGTCTGGCCAACGGATTCTATCTGACTGGAGTGTACAACTTTAATTTCGCCGATGCCGGTGACTTCAGCTTCTATGCCGGTCCCGGCGCCCAGCTCGGAGTAAGAAATGTGCGTAATTCCGACAATACTGCCGTGAGCAGCTTCGGCCTGGCCATAGTGGGGCAGATAGGGTGCGAATATGCGATTCCCGTCGCTCCGATAAACATCTCTCTCGACTGGAGGCCCGCTTTCTTCATTACGAGAACAGCGTTCGGCTGGGAGGGCCTGTGCCTCGGCATCCGCTACAGGTTCTAGGCGTCGGATATTGCAGCGCTTTAGGGGGCAGTCGTTTTTCAGGCTGTCCCCTTTTGAATTATGCCCTAATATGATTAAATTTGAAAGATTTGGAAAGGACTTGATATGGAATACAGAATTCTGACGAAAGAGATGCTGACCCCTTCTATCTGCAGGATGAAGGTGCATGCTCCGCTGATTGCCTCCTCTGCGCGCCCGGGACAGTTCCTTATGGTGCTCGCCGACGAGAAAGGGGAGAGGGTTCCGCTGACTATCAGCGACTTCGACCCGGAGGAGGGCAGTGTCACGATAGTCACCCAAAGGATAGGGGCGTCGACTTCGGATATAATAGCCTGCGAGGCGGGAGACTGCTTCGCGGATGTGGTGGGTCCCCTTGGCAACGCTTCGGATTTCGTGTCCATGCCTGAGGAGGAACTTCGCTCCCAGCGCTACATATTCATCGCCGGCGGAGTGGGTACGGCTCCCGTATACCCGCAGGCCAAGTGGCTGCATTCCCGCGGAATACCCGTGGATGTGATAATAGGCGCGAAGACTTCAGACCTGCTGATATACAGGGACGACATGCGCGAGGTGTGCGACAATCTCTTCGTCTGCACTGACGACGGTTCGGAGGGCTTCCACGGCATGGTTACAGGCCTGCTCGAGAAGCTCGTCTCCGAGGGGCACGACTACACCCGCGCGGTGGCGATCGGGCCTATGGTCATGATGAAGTTCGCCACGCTTACCGCGCGCAGGCTGTCGCTTCCCATAGTAGTCAGCCTGAACACCCTTATGGTCGACGGGACGGGCATGTGCGGCGCGTGCAGGGTCACGGTAGGCGGCAAGATGAAGTTCGCCTGCGTTGACGGCCCCGAGTTCGACGGGTACGAGGTGGACTTCGACGAGGCAATGCGCCGTCAGGGCCAGTACCGCAGCGAAGAGGCCGCAGAGAATGAACATCACAAATGTAAGATAGGGAGGGACGCATAATGGCGAACAGAATTCCCAGGGTGCCGGTACGCGAGCAGGATCCTGCCGTCCGCGCACATAATTTCGACGAGGTATGCTACGGCTACGACATGCAGGAGGCCCTGCTCGAGGCGTCTCGATGCCTCCACTGCAAGAATCCCCGCTGCGTCGCGGCCTGTCCGGTGGGGCTGAAGATTCCTGACTTCATCGCAAGGCTCGCTCAGGGCGATGTCGAGGGTGCCGCCCGGATAATAGCGGAGGACTCTTCCCTTCCCGCCGTGTGCGGAAGGGTATGCCCCCAGGAGACCCAGTGCGAGGGTAGCTGCGTGCTCGGCGTCAAGGGAGAGCCGGTGGCGATAGGAAAGCTCGAAAGGTTCGTCGCCGACCATACCGCCGCAACTGCCGATGCCGCCCGGTCCGAGGCCGTGGGAGTTCCGTCCAACGGACATAAGGTTGCCGTCGTAGGTTCCGGCCCTGCCGGGCTTGCCTGTGCCGCCGATCTCGCGAAGTGGGGCTACGATGTCACCATATTCGAGGCCCTGCACAGGCCCGGAGGGGTGCTCGAGTACGGCATCCCCGAATTCCGCCTGCCCAAGGACAAGGTGCTGCGCCGCGAAATTGATTCGGTGCTCGCCCTCGGGGTCAAGATAGAGACCGATGTGGTGGTGGGCCGTACCCTGACGATAGACAGGATGCTGGACGAAATGGGCTTCGAGGCCGTGTTCATCGGCACCGGGGCCGGTCTTCCCCGTTTCATGGGCATACCCGGAGAGAACCTCTGCGGAGTGTTCTCCGCCAACGAGTTCCTCACGCGCAACAACCTAATGAAGGCTTACCGCGAGGACTACCTTACTCCCGTGCACATAGGCCGCAAGGTCTGCGTCGTGGGCGGCGGTAACGTGGCAATGGACGCCGCGCGCACCGCCCTCAGGCTCGGATCAGAGGTGCATATAGTCTACCGCCGTACCGAAGCTGAACTTCCTGCGCGCAGGGAGGAAGTCCACCATGCGGCCGAGGAGGGAATAGTGTTCGACATGCTGACCAACCCCGTCGAGATATTGGGTGATGACAAGGGCTGGGTCAAGGCCCTCAGGTGCATAAGAATGGAACTCGGCGAGCCTGACGAGAGCGGAAGGCGCAGCCCGGTCCCAGTCCCCGGCTCGGAGTTCGAAATGGAGGCCGATACCGTGATAATGGCCCTCGGAACGAGCTCGAACCCCCTGATAGCCAAGACCACCGCAGGTCTCGAGACTACGCGCAGGGGATGCATAGTCGCCGATCCGGACGGAGCTACCACGAGGAAAGGCGTATTCGCCGGAGGCGATGCCGTGACGGGTGCCGCCACGGTAATCCTTGCAATGGGCGCCGGCCGTACTGCGGCCAGGGCGATTGACGGATATATCAAGTCCCTCAGGTAATGGGCAGCAAGGGCATCTTCTCGGCCGTCCTTACCTGGAAGTTCTGGAAGGATTTCATAGTCATCACCCTGGCTATGTCGATAGCGGCTGCGGCCATATATTATTTCCTGCTTCCCGGAAATCTGGTGCTCGGAAGCGTCTCGGGTCTTGCGATTGTGGTGAGCAACCTCCTCGCAGGCGTAGGCGTGACCATGAAGGTGTCGACTGTCGTGACGATAATCAACGCCCTTTGCCTGCTGCTCGGATATATAATGCTCGGCAAGGAGTTCGGCATCAAGACAGCCTACGCCTCGCTGGTGTTCGGCCCGCTTATGGACTTCTGGGACCTCGTGCTGCCGTACCAGCGGCTGCTGGAGCCCGGATCCACTTCCATAATGGGCGACCTGTGGCTCGACCTGCTCTGCTTTGTGCTGATACTCAGCGCCTCGCAGGCCATACTCTTCAGGATGAACGCATCTACCGGAGGGCTCGACATCCCCGCCAAGATACTTAATGTCTACTACCACATGGACATAGGCACCTCCGTCACCATAGCAGGCATGATAATCTGCTGCACGGCCTTCTTCGTCAACCCCGTCAGGCTGGTTATCGTGGGAATCGTGGGCACATGGCTCAACGGCCTTATCGTAGACTATTTCACGATAAGCCTGAACAAGCGCAAGAGAGTATGCATAATCTCGGACGAGTACGAGCGCATACGCGAGTATATAGTGAACACGGTCTCCCGCGGATGCAGCCTGTATGATGTCGAAGGCGGATATTCCGGCAACATGACAAAGGAGATACAGAGCATCCTCACCCAGGATGAGTTCGCCTCCCTGATGACCTTCATCCGCGAGAACGAGATTCCCGCGTTCATCACCGCCGGCAATGTCAGCGAAGTCTACGGCATCTGGAGCCCCCACCACAGGATACGCAAGGGCCGGAAGGCTTCTGGAGCGCCGAAGTCCGAAAAGTTCACCAAGGCTCCGGCTGCATCAGAGTCCTCGGAGACGCACGAGGCAGCGAAGGCATCGGCTGCCTCGGAAGCACCTGAGTCCGCGAAAGCATCGACTGCCTCGGAAGCCACAGGTTCCGGGAAGACCCTCGAGCGGTAGGCCCATTAAGCTCCCGGCTGCATCTGAGTCCGTGTGGACGCCCGGGGCCGTGAAGACGCCTTTTCCTCCGGAAGTGCCGAGTACCATAAAGTCCCCCCCCCCCCCGGAGTTTACTTTT
>ERZ824598.671-NODE-671-length-52339-cov-6.436080_pt1 | contig 52339 bp, 49 predicted proteins | sample MGYA00519934_ERZ824598 | MGnify/ENA primary metagenome ERZ824598 (study PRJEB31778, sample SAMEA3449177) | human gut metagenome | biome: human gut; feature: human-associated habitat; material: faeces | place: United Kingdom | collected 2010/2012 ...
ATTTTAGTGCTAATAAATAAAAAATTTTAAGACATTTTCAAAAATGATTGACATATAATCGAATTTATTTTTTAATTCAATTTGACAAATTATAAATAATATGTTATTATTTGTGTATACAAAATGTATCCTTATTCAGGTTGTGGATATCATTTACTTGTATGTGTATCGTAACTACACATACTTTTTTTTATTTTCAAAAAAACAAAGCAGGACCGTAACATCCCACTTTGTCGACTATGTATGACACATCTAGTCTTTATCCTTGTTGTTTTCTTCAGTCTTTAGTTGACTGTTTTTTTCTTTTTCTGCCATTAGCATTTCAACTAATCGCAAAATAAGTTCAGGTTGTGTCATTTCATTTACCTCCCTTCCGCCTTTAAGTAAAGACTACTCTCTGACTTAGAAGAGTAAATATATACTACAACATTTCTTTTCTAAAAACAAGCGAACAAATTGAAATTTAATAATTTTATTTAATTTTCAATGTATATCAATTTTTATTGTTGTTGGTCTACCGTGTGGGCATGTATATGGATTTTTTAATCCCAACAAACTGCTTATTAAGTTTTCTACTTCTTGTCTGCTTAAATCCATTCCAGCTTTTACAGCTGCTTTACATGCAACTGTTGCTACAAACCTTTCCTCTATGTCTTTTAGAGAACTTCTCTCGTTTGTTAGCATTTCATCTAAAACATCTAAGAACACGCGGCTTCTGTCCACTTTATATTCTAGGTCCGGTATTCCGTTTATTTTTATTGTATTATCTCCAAAAAATTCTATATCAAAACCTGTATTCTTGAATAATTCCATATTCTCTTTTACGAACCTTGCTTCTTTATATGACAGCGTAAATACCTCTGGTATTAACATCATTTGCACATTGTTTTGTATATGGTTCTTGTAGTTTTCTTTTATTTGTTCATATAGCACTCTTTCGTGTGCAGCATGTTGGTCTATTAGATATATTTCATTTTCTATTTCTACTATTATGTAGGTTTTGAATGCTATCCCAATGTATTTATAATTTATTTTTCTTTTCTCTTCACGTGTTATTAAACTTTCTTTTGGAGCATCCAGTTCTTCTTTAGCCTCTATTTCTGTCTCTACATCTGATTTACTTTCTTGCTTCTCATCTACTTTTTCTTCTTGTTGTACATCGTCTAGCGAGTTCATTTCAATTACAGTTTTGTTCTTTGCCTGTGCCTTTTCCAATCCATTCAAGAAGCTATTTTCTTTCATATCAAAGTGATTTGTTACAAATTCTAGTTCATTTTCTATATAGTCTTCTTTATTGTTTTCTGTTTCGGTGTTTCCTAAAAAGTCTTTGCTAAGAATTGCATTTTTTATAGCATGATACATCGCCTTGTATATTTTATCTTCATCTCTAAACCTTACTTCTTTTTTGGTTGGATGCACATTTACATCATAGTAATCGGCTGGCATTTGTAAATTTAGTATAAAGAACCCATATTTTCCAATTCCAGTAGAACCTTTAAAGGCTTGGTCAGCACTGTTTGTAAGTATCTTGTCTTGTATGTTTCTATTATTTAAAAATAAAATTTGATTCTTTCTATTCTCTTCAGCTATAAAGGTGTTTCCGACTACTCCAGTTATTTTTATGTCTCCATCTTGATAGTTTACATCTACAAGGTTGTCTTTTATTTCTTTTCCATACAGTAAATATACAACATCTTTAATTTCACCATTACCAGATGTTTTAAGTATTTGTTTGCCATTGTTTATTAGCTCTATCGATTTATCTGGTTCGGCTAATGCTACTTTTTGCAAGAATTCCTTTATATATCTAAACTCTGTGGCATCATTTTTTAAAAATTTGTATCTAACTGGAGTATTATAAAATAATTTTTCAACTTTAATAGTAGTTCCTGTTGATGCTCCAATTTCGTCCTTTTCTAGTATATTTCCACCTCTTGAAAATAACTTGTAGCCCACCATTTCATCGGCCGTTTTGGATATCATAGTAAGTTCTGAAATTGATGATATACTTGCAAGAGCCTCACCTCTAAACCCAAAGCTGTATGTATTTTCTAGATCTTCTATTTTAGAAATCTTACTCGTTGCGTGCCTCTCTAGTGCTATATCCATATTATTTATGTCTATTCCAGAACCATTGTCTGTAACTTGTATAAGTGTTTTACCACCATCTTTTATTGTTACAGCCACCTTCGTGGCACCAGCATCAATAGAGTTTTCCACCAGCTCTTTTACAACATTCATAGGGCGCTCAATTACTTCGCCCGCAGCTATTTGGTTAATCGTTAAATCATCTAATAATACAATGTTTCCCATTATTATTCGTCTCTTTTCTAATCTCATACCATAATTAAATTTATCCTAGTTTTACCATAATTTTTATATTTTTTCAAGATATTTTCTTTTTGCCTTATCTGATGAATGCACATATATATTTAGTGTTATACTTACATCTGCATGTCCTAATATTTCACTTAAAGATTTTATATCCATTCCCGCCTCTATACAATTTGTTGCGAATGTATGTCTTAAAGTATGAAATTTATATTTTTTTACTTTGCTTCTTTTTAAAATTTCTTTAAAATGATATTGATAATTTCTTGGTTCTACATAGTGTTCACTCGAGCCTGTTAATACAAAATCAGTTTTTTTACTCTTTCCTCTTATCTGTTTTAAAATATTATATAATTTACTATTTATAGGAATAGTCCTTACTGATGTTATTGATTTTGGTGTATCTATAATAACTATTGTTTTGTTTTCTTCTTTTGAATATATTCTTTCTATAGTCTTTTCTACATGTATTCTTCTAGTTTCAAAGTCAACGTTTTCCCATCTCAAAGCACAAACTTCTCCAACTCTTAGTCCAGTATTTAAACATATTAATATTCCCAATGATTTTAAATCATTTTGCTGTATGCAATATTTTTCTAATTTTTGTTTCTCTTTATTTGATAAAATTTGTATCTCTTTTTTGTTCATTTTAGGCAAACTCATCTTTTTTATGTTTAACTTTGTATTATGTTCTTCTTCGTAAAAATTTATTATTTCCTTTAGTTTAGTAACAATATCACGCACAGTTTTGGGTGATAACGTATCTGAGAGTTCTTCTATGAAATTATTATAATTTTTTATTTTGGTAATATTTTTTCCTGCAAAACTCGGATATAAATATTTTGCTACACTATATGAATAATTATAATAAGTAGATTTTTTTACAGTATTTTTTTTGTATTTAAGCCACTCCTCTGTTACCACTTCAAAATCTTTTCTTTTTCTTCTTGATACTATAATATTTTTTACTTCATTTAGTTTTTTCATTGATAAAAGCATTTCTTTTGTCCTTTCCATTTATACATAATTTTTATAGTATCTTTATATCACTCATGAGATAATAATTCCTTATTTTGTATTAAAACATATTGTTTTATTTTTTTATTTAAACTTATTAATTCTATTTTTACCAATTATTTTAATTAAATTTTATTGAATGCTTACGATATAATTGAAGAGCAACTTGTTCCAAATACAGCATCAGATGAATAGATAAAGCAAAAATGTGAATTGAGAAAAGAGAAAAATTATTTATTGGAAATACTGCCACAATTATAAGGAGAACAAAAAGACACAGACATAGAAAAATATTTGCCATGGTCAGAAGAATTGCAAGACGAAATAAGAAATTATGAAGAAGAATATACAGAACCGAATTTGAAATAAAAATAATACCCCCAGAAATTTAAGCAAAACTTAAAAATCTGGGGTTATTTTACGTCGTTTTATTGAGCGCTTACATTATGTATCTATTTCTTTGTTGAATTATTTTATGTTTATGTAAACTTATTAATCTTGACAAGGTCTTCATTTTTTCTATTTGCTCAAGTCCCAAGCTCCATTTGTTTGCTCTCCTGTTAGGAGACTAGATGGTAGAGAAACTACGGGGCGAAGAGCGCAGTTATAGCCGTACGTGTTACCACCTGAGTCGAACATACGGTAGCCGTAAGGGTACGTGCCCGCACCGCGAAGGCCAAAGTCAGCATAACTTGAGCCAGTACCGACATAACGCGCAGCCACCCAGAACTCTGTACTATTTGCTAGTACAGTTGCTGCAGTTCCATAATTAGTATCATTTATTGATATATAATAATCCGTTTGCGTTACTGTTAATGGGCTTCCTGTTCCATTTGTACTAGATGTGGTTGGCTCTGTTGTATCTTCTGGTACTATTGGCTTACTTTCTTCATACGGGTCATTCCCCATTGTTATGTCTGGTTGAGATATTGTACTTGCATTTGTTGCTGTTATATTTGGTCCTGCTCCTTTTTGGTTTGCATACAGACTTGGGTATTTTGTATCACTTGTATATGTTTTTGTTGTTCCATATTTTGCTGTATTACTATTATATTTATATGCATTTCTATTTGTTATTCCTGTTGGTGTTAAGTGCTTTTCCATATCTAACAAGTTTATACTTCTTGCATTTACTCCTAATGTTTTATTACTATATTGAGATTTGCAGATTTCATTCATTAAATATGGCCCATTATTATACCCTAATATATCAGCAAAATATACGGTACTACTTGTTGGGTTTGTACTTATTATATCTACTGTATCATTTTCTTTATCTACATTTAGCACTTTCCATGTTAACCCTGTTGTTTGGGCTATTGTTTGATTACTACTATATCCACTATATTTTGATTCTAATGTGTAACTGCTACTTGCTGGGTCATATGTATAGTTTACGCTATCTCCTATTTTATATTTTGATAGGTCTACTTTTGGCTTTTCTCCTAATGCATTATTCATTTCTTCTGCTAATGCATTCATTCCTTTTAAATCGTTTTGGCTTGCTTCTGCTGATTTTGTTTCTGCTTCTTTTGCTTTTGCTATTATTCCGTTATTGCCTAGAACCAAGTTTATACTTACTCCCGCAAGTATTAGCAAAACAACTATCGTAACAACTAGTGCCACTAGCGTTATACCTTTTTCTGTTTTCTTCAGTGTGCTTTTCATTTTCTTTCCTCTCTTTCTTTCATTTGATTTGCCCTTTCTTGTTTTGGGGCTTTTTGTTTTTTTAAATTTAACTCTACTACCTTAAAATCTATTTTTGTTTTCTTATTTTTTTTGCTATTTTTTTGATAGTTATTATTAAATTTTTTTAGTTTTGTTTTTATACATAACAAATTATGTACTTTTATTATACATGATTTTTTGTGTGTATTTCAACTTTTTCTTTCATTTGTAACACATTTGTAATTATTCTTTTCTTTTTCCTTTTTTCTATTCAATTTTTTAAAAAAATAATATACCAAAGTTATTATTTTTCTAATAACTTTGGTATATTCTATTTTCTATTTCTATCTGTTTTCTAATCTTCTTCTCTTTATTTTTCTTTAGCTTATTTTTCTTTTCTGTGCAAAGTAACAAAAGAATGCTGATAACTGGTCTGGCATTATTTTAAACAACAACCTACCTAGCCACATTGTAAAGCTTGGAAATATAAGTATTTTATTTGCAAACATTTTTCTTACTGCATATTTTGCCACTTGTTTGCTGTTAGCTTCCGCTAAATTAAATTTTACATCTGCCACCTTATTAAAATTTGTATTTACTGGTCCTGGGCATAGAGCACTTATTCTAACTTTTGAATGTTTCATAAATAGCTCTTGCCTAATGCTTTGTGTTAGCCTTACTACATATGCTTTTGTAGAGTAATAAGTTGCCATTAATGGTCCTGGCATAAAGCCTGCTATTGACGCAACATTCATTATATGCCCTCTGTTTACTTCTACCATGTCTTGTAAAAATAATTTTGTTAAAATATGAAGTGCAACTATGTTTGTGTCTATCATTCCAATTTCTTTATTTAAATCTGTTTTAGTAAACTCTCCACATGTTCCAAAACCTGCATCATTTATCAACACATCTATTGCTCCATATTTTGCTTTTACATCTTCATGTAATTTAATGCAACCTTCTCTATCGGTTAGGTCCATTGCTTTTAACTCAACATTTACATTATAAGTTTTTTCTACTTCTTCTTTTAGTTTTATTAATGCTTCCTCATTTCTTGCAATTGCAATAATATCATATTTTCTTTTTGCAAGTTCTATTGCAATATCTCTTCCTATTCCTGAAGATGCCCCTGTAACTAATGCAACCATATTTTTTCTCCAATCTCAGTATTATAATTTTATTTTTTTGCAATTATAAAGTTTTTAAAACCGTCATTAGTATTTATTTTAATAATTATTTATTAGAATTTTAATAAATTCTTGCTAAAAGCTTATAATTTTGTTGTATGTATCTATTGCTTTATTATCTGTCATTCCGGCTATGTACTCCACCACAGCAGTAGCATAATCTTCTGGCCTATTTATATTATATATTTTGTTGTTTTTTAGCTTTTTATTTTCTACAATTTCTTCATTTATGCAATAATTTTTAAGCCAACAAGCAAATTCTTCTATTACTTCTGCATATAGACTATTTATGTTTTCTTGTAAAATCTGATTTTTAGCAGATTTTAAGACTTCATAAATTGTATTTAACACTAAATTAAAATATTGGTCTGCCAATCTATTTTTATCATTTGAATATATTTTTTCATAATTAAATGCTTTCAATTCATTTATAAAATTTAAGCCTTCTTGAGAGAAAGTTAAGCCTTTTTCTAATGTTGTATTTTTCAATAAATCTGACATTAAATAATTTACTATATTTGTTGTGTTTAATATATCATACCCAGTATTTGCAACATCTAATCTATGTTGTAACTCTTGAATATCTGCTTCTGTAAGTATTTTAAATCTAAGTGCATCTTCTATATCTCTGCCAAGATATGAAATTTTATCAGAAATTTTTACAACACATCCTTCCCAAGTAAATGGAGCATATTCGTTAGGCTTTGTATAATTTTCTAGATTAATTGCTTCTTCTCTAGGCTTTATGCTGTTTTCATCAATTTCGCCACAATGCGAAATTATGCCATCTCTTACTGCATATGTTAAATTCAAATTTTCTTTATATCCTTCTCTATTATCCAAAAGCTCTATATTATCAACATAAAGTAAACCATTTCTTTCATGCCAAAAAGTTTTTCCAGTTTCATCTAGTAAAATTTTATTTAGTACCCTCTCCCCAGCATGTCCAAACGGGCTATGCCCCAAGTCGTGAGCAATAGCAATGGTTTTAGTAAGCTCTATGTTTAACCCAAGCGCTTTTGCTAAACCATAACTAATAGATTCAACATAGTTTACATGCTCTATTCTAGTACAAATATGGTCATTTGTTGGTGAAAAAAACACTTGCGTTTTATGTTTCATTCTTTTAAACGCATTAGAATAAATTATTCTAGTATAATCTCTTTCAAACTCAGACCTTATCTCTGTATTAGCAGTATACAACGGCTTTTTTCTTGCAATCATTTGCTTCCATTTAGAATTTTCTGGAGTAGCAGAGCCTTGCTTTAAAGCATTTAAATTAATATTTTCATTCATCATTATCACCTTATCCTTCGCCCATTAGGAACGCTCCTTTTGGGGCGAGATTTTGTTAAAAATATCCTATCACAAAATCACAAACGTTTCAACGCTAATTTTCACAGAATTCTTATTCATATACTTATATGAAAATTGTAGCCTAAATCATCTTACAAATAATAAGGGAAGCAGATTATGTTCTGTTTCCCTTATTTGTTTTTATTCAATTACAATTTTGTCGTCTTTTACAACTGCTTTTGCTTTTTTCTTTGGTTTTATCACGCCATCTAGTATTGCTTCTGCAATTTTATCTTCTAGCATATTTTGTATAGCACGTCTTAGTGGTCTTGCACCATAATTTGTGTCTACGCCTTTCTTAGCAATTAAGTCTTTTACAGATTGGTCTATGTCTATTTTTATATTTTGTGCGCTTAATCTGTTTTGAACTTGTACTAACATTATATCAATTATTTTCTTTATGTCTTCGTCTTCTAGCTTGTGGAATACTATTATGTCGTCAATACGGTTTATAAGTTCTGGTCTGAATTGTTTTTTCAATTCTCCCATTACTTCTTTCTTTATCGTCTCATATTCTTGATTCTTGTTTTCCTCGGCATTTCCACCAGCAAATCCTAGTTTATTTTTGTCTGTTATTAATTTTGCACCGACATTTGATGTCATTATTATTACGGTATTTTTAAAGTTTACGGTCCTGCCTTGAGCATCTGTTAATCTTCCATCTTCAAGAATTTGTAATAACATATTCATTACATCTGGGTGGGCCTTTTCAACCTCATCAAATAGGATTACAGAATATGGTCTTCTTCTTATTTTTTCTGTTAATTGGCCACCTTCGTCATATCCAACATATCCTGGAGGAGCACCTATTAATTTAGCAACAGAGTGTGGCTCCATAAACTCAGACATATCAACTCTTATCATGCTATTTTCGTTGCCAAACAATGCCTCTGCCAAAGCTTTTGCAAGCTCTGTTTTACCAACACCAGTTGGTCCTAAGAATAAGAATGAACCTATTGGTCTGTTTGGATCTTTTAATCCAACTCTTCCTCTTCTTATAGCCTTTGCAACAGCCGAAACTGCTTCATCTTGACCGACAACTCTTTTATGCAAGTTGTCTTCTAGATGTCTTAATTTTTCATTTTCAGTCTCAGATATTTTGCTTACTGGAATTCCTGTCCAAGTTGATATTACTCCTGCAATATCTTCTTGTTTTAGAGTCATTACTTTTTTAGTATTGCCCTCTTTCCATTTATTTTGAGCATCTTCTAATTCCTGTCTCTTATTTTTTTCTTCATCTCTTAGCTTTGCTGCTTTCTCGAAATTCTGAGTTGCAATAGCTTCTTCCTTCTCTTTACGAACTTTTTCAATTTCATCTTCTAAGTTTCTTATCGAGTCAGGTTTTGTATATGTCTGCATCTTAACTTTTGACGCAGCCTCATCAATTAAATCTATCGCCTTATCTGGTAAATATCTATCATTAACATATCTTGTAGAAAGTTCAACAGCTGATTTTATTGCCTCATCAGTAATTTTTACATTATGATGAGCCTCATATTTATCTCTTAACCCTTCCAATATTTTGATTGCATCTTCTTCAGATGGCTCGTTTACCATTACTGGGCTAAACCTTCTTTCAAGAGCTGCATCTTTCTCAATGTATTTTCTATATTCGTTTGTTGTAGTTGCTCCAACAACTTGAATTTCTCCTCTTGCAAGAAGTGGCTTTAAAATATTTGCTGCATCAACAGCACCTTCTGCAGAGCCAGCGCCTACAATCGTATGAATCTCATCTATAAATAGAATTACATCTCCGGCTTTTTTTACTTCATCAAGAGATTTCTTTATTCTTTCCTCAAAGTCTCCTCTATATTTTGCACCAGCTATCATTCCAGATATATCAATACTTACAACTCTCTTATTTTTCAAAGTTTCTGGCACATCGCCTTCAACTATTTTTTCTGCTAACCCTTCAGCTATTGCGGTTTTACCAACACCTGGTTCACCGATTAAACAAGGGTTATTCTTGCTCCTTCTAGATAGAATTTGAATAACTCTATCAATTTCAGTTCTTCTTCCTATAACTGGGTCAAGCTTTCCTTCTCTTGCCTTTTTAGTTAAATCACTACCATATTGGTTCAAAGTTGGAGTAGAATTATAACTTCCACCATTGCTTGTCCTCTTGCTCTCAGATTCCTGCCCTTTTGTTTCATTAATCATTTTCACAAGTTCATTGTACAACTTTTTTGGATTTACATTCAAATCCATCATAATTCTAACAGCTACACTATCGCCATCGCGCATAATTCCACAAAGAATATGCTCAGTTCCAATATATTCACTGTTAAATCTACGTGCTTCTATAAAAGAATTTTCAATTATTCTTTTGCTTCTTGGCGTAAGCCCAATACTATCTGCATTTACAATTGGAGCATTTTCACTTACACCTATAAGTTCTTCAATTTCCTTTAAAACAGCTTCTGCAGTAACGCCTTGGTTTGCAAGAACTTTACTTGCAACACCTGTTCCTTCTTCTACTAAACCATATAAAATGTGTTCTGACCCTATATAATTATGCCCTAGCTTTGCAGCTAAATCGTTCGCAATTTCTAGAGCATTTTCTGCACTATTTGTAAATTTATATTCCATAATTCACCACTTTCCTTTCATTCATACATTAGGTTGAAAAAGTATTGAATTTTGGCAATTAAAATGAGTTTCAAATGTAATAAGCACATACTTTTTGCATGTAATTACGTTTGAAATAGTATTTGACGTAGCCAAAATTATAATTGCTTTTCAACCTAGCTTTTTATATTTATTCTGTTACAATTTTTCTAATAATATCTGTCCTCTTTAAGTCTCTTTCATTAGAATCCATTACTTTTCCATAGTACTTCTGTAAATTTGCTGGTTTCGTATATAGAAATAATTTTTTTATTTTTGTATCATCTAATTCACTTATTATCCCCATATCTGTACCAAGTTTTACATCGGATAACAAATCTATGCATTCATTACTCGATAAAATTCTGGCATTTTCTAATATACCGAAAGCCCTGTACACTTTATCAGCAAGTCCAATTTGATTCTTTCCCAAATATTTTCTTGCTACTCTTTCTTGTTCTATAATCTTATCTGTTATAAGCTTCATATTTTTTACAATTTCTTGTTCTGTAAGCCCTAAAGTCTGATTGTTAGAAATTTGGTACATGTTTCCCATGCTTTGGCTTCCTTCTCCATAGACTCCCCTTACGCTCATTCCAAAATTATTTACAATATGAAGTATTTTATTTAAGTTGCCAGTCTCCGCAAGCCCTGGTAAATGAACCATTACAGAAACTCTAAGACCTGTACCAACATTAGTAGGGCATGCTGTTAAATATCCATATTTTTCACTAAACGCATAATCCACTAATCTTTCTAGTTTTTGGTCAATTTCAATTGCAAGATTCATTAACTCTTCTATTGCAATTCCTTCTCCGAAAAGTTGCATTCTTAAATGGTCTTCTTCATTTATCATTATGCAAATATTTTCCTCATCATTTATAAGAATTGCACAATTCTCATCTTTGCTACTTGCAAACTCTGGACTGATAATATGTTTTTCGACTAAAGATTGTTTTGTTAGATTATCCATGTCTTTTAATCTTAATAATTTTAAATCATATCCAATACTTGGAAGAACGCCTTCTATTTTTTCTAATATGTGCTTTTTATCATCTTTTGAGCATTTATTCTCAAAATTAAAATTCTTAATATTACGTGCAAGCCTTACTCTTGTACTAATCACTACATCAGAATCTTTTCCATTTTGTAAATACCAATTAGACATTTTACTACTTCCCTTCTCCATTAATAATTTCAAATTGACTAATTTTTTTCTATTATTTTGCATTTTTCTTTTCAATGTCTTTAATTTTATCTCTTATTTTTGCTGCGTCTTCGTATCTTTCTTCTTGTATTGCAACATTTAATTTTCTTTTCAAAGACTCCAACTCATCATCTTGACTTACTTTTTTATCTTTTTCAGCTTTAGAATTTTGAGAATTTACATTAGCCTTATTTTCACCAGTATTTTTCATTTTCTCTTCAATGTTTAAAGGTTTTCTTCCAACATGTTCTATACTTCCCTGCATATTTTTTAAAACCTGGTCAATTTTATCTTCAAACATATCATAGCAATCAGCGCATCCTAATAATCCTGTTTTTATAAAATTATCATACTCTTCTCCACAATTTGTACACGTATTGCTATTCTCCTTCATAAAACTTGGTAATAATTGTTCATCATCAAACAAATCATCAAAGAAATTTGAAAAATGGATTGGCATATTAACCTTAAAATTTGATATTCCCATCTTTTCAGCACATTCTTCGCATAATACCATCTCTTTCTTTACTCCATTAACAATTTGAGTATATTTAACATTAGCTTCATTTTTTCCACAATTTTGACATACCATAATAATCATCCTCCTATAATAGATTTTATTTTTAGTCGTCTTTTTAACAGTTTTTCATTACCTTTTTACTGTTATAATTTAATTTTTTTCTTTTAATATTTTAGCTTTTTATCATAAACATAATTTAATGCTTTTGCTAAAATACACTTTTCTTCTGTAATCTTTTAGTTAATCTTCAACAAGATTTAATAACATATTTTTAAATATGTTAGCTCTTAATTTATCTTTTTCTTTTGGATCTACAGTGAGAACATTGTCACTAGTTGCAACCTTTAAAAGTTTTGCCTCATTTTTAGTAACCATATCATATGATAAAAAATTACTAATAAATATGCTAACTTCTTGAGCCGTTACAGCATCTCCCATACTTGATATTATATGCATTAAGTAATTGCTTTTTGTAATGTTTACTTTAGTAATTGTAATATGTCCTCCTCCACCACGTCTGCTTTCAACATAATAACCTTGTGTAGGTTTAAACCTTGTAGATATTACATAATTTATTTGAGATGGCACACAGTTGAACTTTTCTGCTAAATCGTTTCTTTGTATTTCAATACTATCTTCATCATCAAATAAATCCTTTATAAAATCTTCTATCATATCTGATATTCTCACCTTTTACCGCCTCTTTTCTATTTATATTACTATTTTCATTTCATATTAAATTTTGTTTCAATTGTTTTTTTATTTTTGACTTTGACTTTCTTTGACCTACATTCTTATTATAGCACCATTATTTTTTATGTCAATAGCTTTTAATAATTTTTAGATGTATATTTATTTTTTCTAGTCATCTCATTTAACTCATCTGCCCTATTTTTTTGCCTATTAAGTCCAATCCATGCAAAATATGAAGAAACAAATTCTCCATATTTTGTTGTTCCTTCTCCTCCTAGTAATTCTTCCAAATGGAAATTATTAGATTCATCTGAACTACTATCATTTTTATATAAGCCTTCTATTTTTACAATATCAAAATTTTGTTTTTGAAAATTTTTTAAGCCTCTATCTTCAATATTTTTCTCTTTAAACATAAAATGCACCTCTTTTAGTTATTTTGTGCATTTTATTTGCTTTTATTCTATATGATACTTCCAATAGATATTTCTTTTAAGAATAAACTTTTCCATTACATTATGAATTCATTTTTAGTATTATTCTTCACTTAACACGTATTTTTCTATTGCCTCAGCAACTCCATCATTGTTATTATCCTTAACAATAACATCTGCAAACTCTTTCATATATGGAGCACAATTTTCCATCATAACTCCAAGCCCAGCATTTTCAACCATTCTTTTATCATTCATATTATCGCCAATTGCCATTATTTCTTCTTTATTTATTTGCAATCTATCAGCTAATTTTTCAATGGCTCCCCATTTATCAACATCCTTGCTAGTTATTTCTGTATAATAATATTCAACTTTCTTTTCTTCTGTGCCAAGCTTAATATACTTTCTAGCCATATGTTGTAAATCAAGTACATCTACATTCTTTACTTCTCTTAGTTTTCTAATTATACTATCAAAAATTATTTTACTTTCATCGCAAACAGTAATTTTTAGAACTTGTAAATCTGGATTTTCTTCAACATATTTATATATATTATCTATTATTTTTATGTTGGTTTTCTTATCCTCTGGAACATTTTTATTTTCATTATTGTAAAATAAAATGTTATAATTTAGTGATTTTGAAATTGTTAATTTTTCTGTATATATATTAAAAAATATACTATTTTCTTCACAAATTTTAATAATCTGTAAAGCTTTTTGTCTTTCTATAAATTTATCGTATATTATTTGTTCATTTTTCATATCATATAATACAGAACCATTTCCACAAATTATATAATTATCTGCTCCAACTTCATATGCATAACTTCTTGCAGATGAAATTGGTCGTCCAGATGCAATTACTATTTCTGCACCTTTATTTTTTGCTTTTTGTATTACTTCTTTATTTTTCTCTGATACTTCTCCATATGAATTTAATAAAGTTCCATCTAAATCTATTGCTACTAATTTATACATATTAATTTCCTTTCTATTCTTTCAAAAATATATAATTTAAGACGTATTTATAATACTTTAAATTAAGTTTTTTAAATTTTTCTACGGTGTAACAGCAATATTATAACATAGTTTTTATCTTTTTAAACATTTTTTTATTTTCTTTCATAAAATTTCCAGTTTATTTTTAAAAATTTAAGGCATTATATATAATGTAAAGAGCACATACGCTTTTTAAATACTCACTAGGAGGTGAAAATTATGGCACATTCATCAAGTAATAGCAATTACAAAGTAGTTCCAGAAGCTGCTGATGCATTAAACAAATTCAAATACGAAGTTGCTAGCGAAGTTGGAGTAAATCTAAAAGATGGATACAACGGTGATATATCTGCAAGAGACGCTGGTAGAATTGGTGGAAACATGGTTAAGAAGTTAATACAACAAGCTGAAAGCCAAATGAAATAGTTTTAGTTTTTAATTAGTTAAATTATTATTAATTTTTAGTGATTAATTATTTACAATTAATTATTTGCTATTATTATTAGACAGGATTTTAAGTTCGTTTTATATATTTTATTTTGGAAAAGATAGAATACATAAGGCAGGATTTAATATCCTGCCTTATTATGTAGCAGAAACAATTTTTATTTTAGCAATTTACTCTCGTAATGTATTTAGAATATAATTGTTATGATACCTTAATTATTCTATACTCATAATTTTCATATTTTTCTATTGCATTTTTTAATAGGGCCTTATATTCTTTTGAATTTTCTTTATGTTTTGTTTTGCAAAAGGCTTGTATCAAACTCGTTTCAATTATTTTTCTACTATATTTCGTAATATCTGGATTTATTATTATTGTTTTATTTCTGGCATTTTTTATAAATGTATCTGGCATTCTTTTTATAGCATAATCTTCTGGTGCAAAACCTAGCATTACTCTTATTTTTTCCATACTATTTGCAATCTCTATTTCTGCAATCTCAGAATACATCTTTTTTATAGCTTCACTTACAATTTCAACTGTTCCTATTTTTTTATATCTTACTGGTAAAAATAAATTTACCTCTTTTTCATTCATATCTAATTCTGGAACATTGATATTTTTAAAATTGATATTCAAATTTAAACTTTTTCCTAAAACGCTAACCGTTAAATATGTTTTTATTTCTACTGGTTTTGTCAAATCAATTATATTATTATTTTTTTGTTTTAGAATATTCATTTTGTTATCCTCCTATCAATTCATTATATAAACGTATGTTCGCATTTCGTGTATATTCTACATCGCTTTCTAGAATTTGTCAATAGTTTTTGCAAACATTTTTTCGTTTATTTTAATGGTGGTTCAATGGCATGGTGATATCCTAGCAATGGCTACATATCTAGGTTATAACTTAAATACACCTTTCAAACCAAACGAAACTCTTCAAAAGACATTGAACACGCTTTATAGTGGAGAAATATAAAATGTAGCTAATCTTTAAGAAACTCTTTAGAAAGCTCTTGTAACCCAGCATTAATTATTAGGTCAAACGTATTGGTGCAACCGTTGAAGAAGGTTCAGTAGTAAAAGTAACTTTGCAAGATGTAGCAAGTGATTTACATTAATACATAACTTTTAAATATATAATTGAAACCATGGGATAATATTTTATAATTATCTCATGGTATTTTTTTACTAGTTCAATTTGTCTAATCCTTCTGATTCCATTTTTTCTTCTGTTACAGCATTTCTTATTGCAATATTTACAAGCGAATTTATAGAAACAGAATAATTTTCTTTTAATTCATAAAGTCCATTTAAGAAGTCTTCCCTTATTAAAAAAGACCTAGATACTTGATTTGTGTTTTCTTTTTTATAAAGAGCTACATTTTTGGTAGTAATTAAATCCTCTATTGCCGCATTTACTAGCTTACTGATTGACGCATCATACGTACTGTTAGAGAGCTCCGTTAAATCTTGATAAAGATTCTCATCAATACTCAATTTTTTGTTTACTGTAGTTCCTTTTTTACAAAATCTGCTAAAACATGACATTTTTCTTTCTCCTTTGTTAAAATTATATATTTTCTTACCATATATTGTAAGCACTAAATTAGATTCATAAAATAACCATTTTTAGTGGTTAATTTTTTCCTATATCTAATATACAATTATTTGATGAATTTGTAAAATATCTCCAGTAATTTTTCTAAAAAATGTTAAATCGTTTTTTATCTTATGGAATATTAAATGTGGTATGAAAGGAAAAATTTTATGAGTAAATTATTTAATAACTATATCTTGCTAAAATCACAGGATTGCAATAAATTTTATTTATTTAAGAGTGGTATTTTCTATATTTTCTTAGATGCTGATGCACGCTCTATGTCTCAACAGTTCGGTTTTAAATTGAGCAATTTAAACAATTCCGTTGTAAAATGTGGCTTTCCAACAAATTCATTAGATAAATATATAGAAAAATTTAAAATTGCTGGTTGCCCAGTTCATATTGTTTGCGATGATGATTGCAAACCAATTTCAAATTCTGTTGACTTGAACTTTTTTGTTAATAATCAGTTATTTGAAAAAACTCTAAATAATTTTTTAGATTTAAACATAGACATGCTGTCAATAAGCCAAGCATTTGATACTCTTTTTAATTTGCAACATGATTTTAAACAAGTTATGCAGGAGGTCTCTGATGAAAAGAAAAGGCCACTTGTATGAAGCAACCTATGATTTTAACAATATTGTTGATGCTTATAATGAAGTTTGTAGAAATACTAAAAATAAAAGAAAAGTCGAATTTTTTAGAGAGTATAAATGTGTGTATGTTTCACGTATTTATAACATCTTAAAAAACGAGGAATACGAAGTTGGACCATATAATATTTTTACAATTTATGAGCCAAAAGAAAGACGAATTGTAAGCCAAAATATGCAAGACAAAGTTATAAACCATTTAATTTCTAGGCATATACTCTACCCTGCTCTAATGCCTTGTTTACTAAACTTTAATGTTGCAAGTAGAAAAGACATGGGAATGAAAAGAGGATTAGAACTTTATACATATTATCGTAACTACTTTAAACAGAAATATGGTACTTATTACATCTTAAAATGCGATATTAGCAAATTTTTTGCAAGTATTAATCATGACATTTTAAAAAGAAAATTGGAACGAAAAATTAAAGATAAAAAAGCTCTTGATGTAGTTTTTAAAGTTATAGATAGTGATTCCGAAGGTCTAAGCATTCGGTAACATGACAAGTCAAGTACTAGCCGTATTTTACTTAAATGACATGGACCATTTTATAAAAAATGAATTACATATAAAAGGAGTAATTCGTTATCAAGATGATTTTTTATTATTTCATGAGTCTAAAGAATACTTAAAATATTGTCTAGAACAGCTTACAATTTTTTTGGAAAAAGAGGACTTAAGATTAAATAAAAAAACCAGAATTTTTAAAAGTACAGATAATTTTATTTTTATTGGTAGGAACAAATACGGAAATTACGCAAAATACAGAACAGTGAAACGAAGGCTAAAAAAGAAAATGTACTTATATAGTATTGGTAAACTCTCATTAAATAGTGTTGTTGCTTCAAGAATATGTTACAAAAATTTGTGTAATAATAAGTTAAAATTTTAAAAGAGCAGTAATCTAAGTGAATTACTGCTCTAAAAATAGTTCTAAAACAAATTTCCTTTCGATGATTTCTCCCTACTAACAAAATATTTATCTATTTTTACATTTATAGCTTTTACAAGCTACTGGACAACGGTTTGTTTCTATATTATCTCTTATGCAATTTATAATTGCATAACCACAGTGTATAGAATCTACGGGGCGAAGAGCGTAGTTATTGCCGTTCGTGTTACCATCTGAGTTGAACATATTGTAGCCGTTAGTGTTCGTGTTCGCATTGCGAAGGCCAAAGTTAGCATTACTTGAGTTAGTATTGACATAACGCGCAGCCACCCAGAACCCAAATACTAAAAAACACTGTCCGCAAACCGACAACCGTGCCCAAATTAATTTTTTTTATTTTATTGGTTCTTAATAGATTTTTTCCAACCAACTAAATATTTTATTATTTCATCTATGGACTCTCCAAATTTAATATAACGTTTATTATTAATAATCTGCTTTTCGTAGCTTAGATTTACTAGAAAGTCTATAATTTTTGCTTTTGCAATACATTTATTTATAATTGAAATTTTTATTCCATCATCTTCAGTTGTATTAGCTTCATAAGCAAGCTCTAATAAATCATAACTTGAATTTCTTATTCTATTTTTTATTTCTATATCCTTTTTAGGAAAATTTTCTAAATTCTTATCCACATTATTTATTAAATTTCTAATGTATCCAATTACTTTAAACTTTTCTTGTTGCATCTATGCACTCTTCTATATCCTTTAATAAAATTTTTAATTCTTCTTTGCTTGCTAAGCTTAGCAAATGCTCATTTATATTTTCTATTCTTCTTACATTGCTTACATATGTTTTAGACAGATTAAAGTGTTTTTGGTATGTATTTAAATTTTTAAAATCTGTTCTTTCGTTCACAGCATAATTATCTTTTCTGTCTAAAACAATGTAATTTATTTTCTTATTTTCAAGTCTGGCTTCTACTTTTTTTATTGAACTCGTTGGAAATCCTGATACCATTATATCGTTTTCCTCCGATATTTTGTATTTGAATAAATACGCTATAATGTATGCATCTTTTTCATATACCCTGTAAAAGTTACCTACTTTTACCATTGTTATATCTTCTGGATGTACATTCTTTACTTCTTTTATTATTGTTATTATGCTTATGATAAACACTCCTTATGCAGAGCTGGGAGACCAGAGGCCTCCCTAGCTCATCGTTTTTTCATTCATTTTTTCTACTTGCTCAAGTTCCAAGCATCATTCGTTTTCTCTCCTGTTAGGAGACTAGATGGTAGAGAAACTACGGGGCGAAGAGCGTAGTCATTGCCGTACGCGAGACCATCTGAGTAGAACATAGCGTAGCCGCTAGTGCTCGTGTACGCAATGCGAAGGCCAAAGTAAGCAACACTCGAGTAAGTATTGACATAACGCGCAGCCACCCAGAACGGTGTACCATTTGCTAGTACAGTTGATGCAGTTCCATAATTAGTATTATCTATACTTATATTATAATATGTTTGCGTTACTGTTAATGGGTTTCCTGTTCCTGATGTGTTATCAGTTGTTGGCTCTGTTGTTGCTATTGGTTTACTCTCTTCATATGGGTCATTTCCTTTTGTTATATCTGATGGTGTTATTGAACTTACATTTGGTCCTGCTCCTTTTTGGTTTGCATATAAACTTGGATATTTTGTATTACTTGTATATGTTTTTGTTGTTCCATATTTTGCATATGTGCTATCACCTTTATTGTATTCGTTTCTTGATTTTATCCCTGTTGGTGTTAAGTGCTTTTCCATATCTAGCAAGTTTATGTTTCTTGCCTCTACTCCTAATGTTTTATTACTGTATTGAGCTTTGCATATTTCATTCATGAAATATGGTCCATTATTATAGCCTAATATTCCTTTAAAATATACTGTACTACTTGTTGGATTTGTACTTATTATATCTACCGTATCATTTTCTTTATCTACATTTAGTACTTTCCACGTTAACCCTGTTGTTTGGGCTATTGTTTGACTACTGCTGTATCCACTATATGTTGATGAAAGAGAATAACTCCCAGCCGAATCATATGTGTAGTTTACGCTATCTCCTATTTTGATATTTATATCTTCTAATATTGAATTTTTAAATTGATTTACTGTTACACTCACTTCTTTTGTATATGTTGTTCCATTTACTGTTCCTGTTACTGTAAATTTATATGTTCCATTTTCTGTTACCGCATATGGCACTTGAGGACTTACTGTTGTTGTTCCACCAGATATTGAACTATCTATCATGATGTACAAAGTTTTTCCTTTTGATGTACTGGCTTCTCCTAAATTTTCTCCTGTTCCATCTTCATTTGCTACTACTCTTTTTCCCTTTATCTTTATACTTTGAGCAGAAGATGATGGCTTTTTTACTGTTACTGTATAGTCTTTTCCTTCTACTTTTTTTGTTATTGTTATTGTTCCATCTCCATTATCTGTTACTCCATTTATTCTTCCTTCTGTTACTTTCTCTTGCAAGAAACTTTCCAATGTCTCATCATTTGATGCTAATTGATATTCTAATACCAATCTGTTCATCTCTTCTTCTGCACTTGCTCGTCTTGTTGCTTCTGCCTTCTCTTTTGCCTTTTGTATTATTCCATCATCTCCCACAACTGTATTAATGCTAACACCTGCAAGTATTGTCAGTACTACTATTGTTATTACTAACGTGATTAATGTAATTCCTGTGTTTGATTTTTTTGTTTGTAATTTTTTCATATTTTAGAAATTCCTTTCTCAAAAATTTTTAATATTATCATTTCTTTTTATTAATTTTATAACAATGTGTTTTAAATTTCAATATAACATTATGTTTTATTTTATAACAATGTGTTTTAAATTTCAATATAACATTATGTTTTATTTTATAATTTGTTGTTAAGTAATATTTTTAACAATAATTACCTACATTCACACATAACCATTTTGAGTGATATGTGAGGATTTACAACAGGGATAAAAAATATTTATCTAATAATTTAATTTTTCTATAGTTATTTTTTACAGTTTTATATTTTTTATGAGAAAGGATTTGTAAATTTATGAATACACGAATAAAAAGTCTAAGAGAAGACCATGATTTAACACAAAAACAACTTAGTAGCCTTCTTAATATTTCTCAAGTGGCTTATTCTTACTACGAGCTCGAGAAAAGAAGTATCCCTTTAGAGTTACTATCTAAACTTGCAGATTTTTATGAAACAAGTATAGATTATCTATTATATAGAACTGATGAGTATATTCCTTATCCTAAAGTTAAACAAAAAAATGCGTAAATAATTCATATTTTAATAAATGATTGTATATCAACAATTTTATTAATTTAATGAATTATTTTTGTTTATATTTTAAATTTTACAATTAATTTTTACTATTAATAAATATTTCTTATTCTATTGGTATAATAAGTATAAAGAAAATCTACAGACAGCTAAAATATTTGCGTTTTTTCAGTTCCTTTTTCAACTCTTTTGTGATATAATACTTGCATATTTACAGAGAAAGGAAGATTTTTCATGTCATATAATTATAAAGAAATAGAGAAAAAATGGCAAAATAAATGGGAAAAAGAAGGAACTTTTTATGCAGAAAATAATTCTTCTAAGAAAAAATGGTATGGTTTAATCGAATTTCCATATCCATCTGGACAAGGATTGCATGTTGGTCATCCAAGGTCATACACTGCAATGGATATTGTCGCAAGAAAAAGAAGAATGCAAGGCTATAATGTATTGTTTCCAATAGGATTTGACGCTTTTGGATTGCCTGCCGAAAATTTTGCAATTAAGAACCATATTCACCCAAAGATTGTTACAGAACAAAATATAGCAAACTTCACAAGACAATTGAAATCAATTGGTTTTTCTTTTGATTGGTCAAGGGTTATAAATACAACAGATCCAGAGTATTACAAATGGACTCAATGGATTTTTATTCAATTATATAAACATGGTTTAGCATACAAGGCTACTATGCCAATTAACTTCTGTACTGGCTGTAAAGTTGGTCTTTCTAACGAGGAAGTTGTAAATGGCGTTTGTGAGAGATGCGGTAGCCCTGTTGTTCAGAAGGAAAAGAGCCAGTGGATGCTTAAGATTACAGATTATGCCCAAAGATTAATTGATGATTTGGACGATGTTGATTTTCTTGAGAAGATTAAAATTCAACAAAGAAATTGGATTGGAAGAAGTGAAGGTGCAGAGCTTGATTTTAGTATAGCTGATTCTGATGAAAAATTAAGAGTTTACACTACTAGACCAGATACTTTATTTGGTGCTACTTACATGGTTGTTGCTCCAGAGCATCATATTATTGAAAAATTAAAAGATAAGATTACAAACTTAGATGAAATCAAGGCTTATCAAACAGCTGCAAGTTTAAAATCTGATTTTGAACGTTCTGAATTAAATAAAGATAAAACAGGTGTTGAAATTAAAGGAATTAAAGCTATAAACCCTGCAACTGGAAAAGAAATTCCTATCTGGGTTTCTGATTATGTTTTAATTACTTATGGAACTGGTGCAATTATGGCTGTTCCAGCACATGATGAAAGAGACTATGCTTTCGCTACAAAGTTTGGTTTAAACATCATTCCAGTAATCGAAGGTGGAGATGTTTCTAAAGAAGCTTATTCTGGCGACGGAGTTCATATTAATTCTGATTTCTTAAATGGAATGAATAAGCAAGACGCAATTACTAAGATGATTTCATGGATTGAAGAAAAAGGAATCGGAACAAAGAAAGTTAACTACAAATTACGTGACTGGGTATTTTCTCGTCAACGTTATTGGGGAGAACCAATCCCAATGATTCATTGTGATAAATGTGGTTGGGTTCCAGTTCCAGAAGATCAATTACCACTTGTTTTACCAGATGTAAAAGATTATGAGCCTGGTGAGAATGGTGAGTCTCCACTTGCAAAACATACAGAATGGACTGAAACTACATGTCCACACTGTGGTGGTCATGCAACAAGAGAAACAGATACAATGCCACAATGGGCTGGTTCATCTTGGTATTTCTTAAGATATATGGACCCACACAATGACAAGGCTTTGGCTTCTAAAGAAGCTTTAGAGTACTGGTCTCCTGTTGATTGGTATAACGGTGGAATGGAGCATACTACCCTACACTTGTTGTATTCAAGATTCTGGCACAAGTTCTTATATGATATTGGAGTTGTTCCAACAAAAGAGCCATATGCAAAACGTACTTCTCATGGAATGATTTTAGGATCTAATGGAGAAAAAATGAGCAAATCTAAGGGAAATGTTGTAAATCCTGATGATGTTATAAATGAATATGGGGCAGATACATTACGTGTATATGAAATGTTTATGGGTCCATTCGACCAAACTGCTCCATGGTCTGTTGACAGCATTCGTGGATGTAGCAAATTTCTAGACAGAGTTTGGAACATGCAAGAAATTTTAGTTGATGACGGAACAAACGAATATTCAAAACAATTTGAAAAAATGATGCATCAAGCAATAAAGAAAGTTTCTAGTGATATTGAAGAAATGAAATTTAACACTTCTGTATCAACATTTATGACTATGGTAAATGAGTTTTACAAAGCAAAGAAAATAAATAAAGCAGAGTTTAGAACATTTTTACAATTGTTAAATCCATTTGCTCCTCATATTACAGAGGAATTAAACGAAAAACTTGGATTTACACAAACTTTAGCCGAAACACCATGGCCTACATTTGATGATGAAAAGACTAAAGAAGATGTAATAAACTTACCAATTCAAGTAAACGGAAAATTAAGAGCAAACATTGATATAGCAGCAAATTCAGACGAGGAAACTATAAAAACTGCTGTACATGAAGCAATAAAAGACAAATTAGACGGAAAAACAATAGTAAAAGAAATATATGTAAAAAATAGAATTTACAATGTTGTTGTAAAATAAATTTTAGAAATCGCTCAAAAAGTTTCGCCCAATAGGGACGCCCCTTTTTGGGCGAACATTTTGGTTTTGTAATATTTTTGAAATATTTTTTTAATTTATTTGTTACACATTATAGCCATTTATGTAGTATAATGTATGTATCTGTACAAATGATAATTTAACTAAAAAACGTTAAGCCTTTCATATGTACATTTTAGCAAACCTAGAAAGGAAAGGTCCTTTTAATGAGTATTGAATCTGATTTAAAGAAAGACGGAATTACGGTTATTGAACCGCTTGATATAACTACAGTTAATGTTATTGCCAAGAATGTAAGCAAGAAAATTGTTGCTGCATTTTCTAATCTTGGCTTTGATTTTGATACCCTTTATGAAAGATTCTCTAAACTGCCCATGTACATAGCAGATATGCCTGAAGGAATGTCTGAGGCTAGCTATTTTTACAAGAATTCTGCCATATATTTTAGAGATGGTATGGGTCTTGCTGATTTGGAAAAATTCGCTGTTCATGAATTGATTCATAATTTTCAGGAACAGAAAAATGAAAAAGGCGATTTAACAAGACTTGGACTTTGTACTTTTAAAGGGTCTAAGCCAACAGGAATGGCTTTAAATGAAGCTGCAGTTCAGCTACTTGCTTCTAATATTTTAGAAAATACCTTCGAGACAGCAACATATTATGACATAACATTTTCAACAGTCAGTCCAAATTGTTACCCATTATTATGCAACTTAATTTATCAAATGGCTTATGTTACTGGTGAAGAAGTCTTGTTTGAAAGTACTTTTAATAGTAATGACCATTTTAAAAATAAATTTACAGCTCTATGTGGAGAAAATGTTTATAATCAGATTTCAAATTATTTTGATAAAATTCTAGAAACAGAAGAAAAAATAATAAAAATTTCTAATAAGATTCAAAAGAATGAGTTATCTACTGCCAAAGTAGATTCATTATATAAGAAATCTGATGAATTAAAGAAGCAATTGAAAAGTGCCTATTTTTCTACACAAGAATTAATTATAAATTCGTATTTTACAAATTCTTTAAAAACACTTATTACTTCTGAGGATGTAGATATATTTAGAAAAAAATTGTACAGTTTTCAAGACATAATTGGAACTACAACTAACTATTTTTTCTTTAATAACTACTATATTCAAATGATGGAAAAATTAGATAGCAGATATGATTCATTGTCTGATTATTTAGATGATGATAATACTTATTTGATTCCTAAAAAGGAAAATAAATTTACTAAAATTATAAATTACATAAAGAAATTAATTTGGAAAAAAGAATCAGTTCGTTAATATTCTGGCAAAGCAGAATAATACTTATTCCTCTTAATTAATATAAAAAATACCGAAGTAGACTTGAACTGTATTCACAGTGTTAAGTCAGCTTCGGTTTTTATCACCCCTCTAAAGTTTTTTCGAAAGGAATCTTACTTCATAAAAGCATTCAGCTGTTTGCACAGCTTGTTCAACTCCCCTTCCTGAACAAACATAGTCACATTAGTGATTCTAATATCAATATCGTTCATTCTCCAAAAGTGGATAACTACTTTATTCAACAGTTCGTTGTACACACCGACAAGCTGCAACTTCTTGTTATAGCCTGTCTGCATGCACTTGTGGATGGTATCAAAGGCTTTTTCTACATCCTTTTTACTCCTCATGTCAGCCCAAACAACTACTTCATAGTCATAAGAACCTACCATGCTATTAAATGTTCCGTCTTCCATACTCATCCATTGCCGAATAAGTTCCAAAGCTTCTTTATCATTAGCCGCTCTGAATTTTTTCGAAATTTCCTCATCTACCTCCTGCTCTTTGCAAAATTTAACAAGTTCCATTTCTCTTGCATTCATTTTTTAATTTCCTTTCAATCTTACAGAATGATATTCAAAAAGCACATCAAAATGTACTATTTAGAATTATATACTATTTTACATAATATTACAAGTTATTTTTAAAATCTTTTCTGCGGCATCTCTTCCACTTCTTGCAGCCCATGCAACTGTTGCTTTCTGTCCTACTATGTCTCCACCAGCAAACACTTTACTAATTGAAGTTTGCATATTTTCATCTATTTTTATATAACCATATTCATTTTTTTCAAATTTTTCTATGATATTATTCTCTGGTTTAGAGCCTGTTGCCATTACAACATAATCCATGTCTAAAATAAAGTTGCTTCCTTCTATATTTACTGGTGATAGTCTATTTTCTCCTTCTTTTTTTACCAATTCTGTTTTTATACATTCTAGCTTTTCTACTTTTTCTTTTCCCAATATTTTAACTATATTAGTCTGAAATAAAAACTCTATTCCTTCTTTTTTTGCATCTGCAATTTCTTTTTTTTCTGCTGGCATTTGTTCTTCAGCTCTTCTATAAATTACATAAACTTCACTTGCCCCAAGTTTTTTTATTGTTCTAGCAGAATCCATTGCAACATTACCACCACCGATTATAGCAACCTTTTTTCCAGTATAGTTTGGATGTTTATTATATTCTAATAGATAATTTCCCCCATAAACACCCTCTAAACCTTCACCTTCTACATTCATCTTGGCTGGAATGTTAGCTCCAATAGCAACAAATACTGCATCGTATTTTTTTGCTAAATCTTCAATTTCAAAATCTCTTCCCAACTCTTGATTTAGCTTTGTTTCTACTCCTAAATCCAATATTTTTTCTATTGTTTTTTCTACTACTTCTCTAGGCAATCTAAAGTCTGGAATTCCGTGTGTTAGTAGGCCTCCAAGCTTATCATGTTTTTCGTATATTGTAACCTTTACGCCTCTTCTTGCTAAAAAAGCTGCACATGTAAGCCCTGCTGGTCCACTTCCTATTACAGCAACTCTTTTATCTTTTGCTCTTTCGTCCACCTCTATTGATAATTCGTAATTATTTTCAATACTTAAATCTCCAATATAAGCTTCCATCGCACCTATTGAAACAGGCTCTCCCTTTATTCCACGAATACAGCTCCCCTCACATTGCTTTTCGTGAGGACATATTCTTCCACATATTGCTGGAAGTACAGTAGTATTACACAATATTTCATACGCTTTCTTACTATCGATCTCATGTATAAATTCCGGAATGCAATTATCTAGTGGGCAACCTTTTATTCTACACTGACTATTTTTACAATTCAAACAATAACTTCTTATCTCTTCAATTTCTTTCATGATTATACCTTTCATTTTAAATTTCAATTTTCATCTCATCAGCCTTCTGTTTTACTAACTTCAAGTCTTTCCAGAAGTCTATTTTTTTATTTTCATCACGAAGTAATGCAGCCGGATGCCAAGTTGGCATATAAAGTATTTCTTTCTTTTCTACCCATTTTCCTCTTGAAGCTGTTATTCCATATTCTTCTCCAAGTATGTTTTTTAATGCTGTACTTCCTAGTAACACTATTATTTTAGGTTTTACCAATATTACTTGATTTCTTAAATAATTAAGGCAAGCCTGTGCCTCGTCAGCTTCAGGTGTTCTATTTTGAGGTGGTCTACATTTTACTATGTTTGCAATATACACTTTATCTCTGTGTATTTCTAATGCTTGAAAAGCCTTGTCCATAAGCTGCCCTGCTTTACCAACAAATGGTTCTCCAAGCCTATCCTCGTCTGCACCAGGTCCTTCCCCTATAAACATTACATCGGTATTTTTATCTCCAATTCCAAAAACAATATTTGTTCTGTTTGTGCATAATTTGCATTTTTTACAGCCTTTAATCGCTTGCTCTAAATCTTCCCAATTATCATACATAATTTATCACCAATTTTATTTTCCTTCATCAACACATTTTTCTACTAATTTAATTTTTATTTTCTCATTTGTATTAATTTCTGCTTTTGTTCCAATTGGTATTATTATTTTTTTGTCAATATGACCAAAGTTATCCGATTTTATTATTGGAAATTTATATTCATCTCCAATAGCATTCGTTATTATTTTTTCAAGACTTATTTTAGATGGATGCTCATAATTTCCAATCCATAATCCTGCAATTCTGTCAAATACTCCATTTTGTTTTAAATAATATATATTGCTATTTACCATTTCTGGTGCAGCTTCAAACCCAAGCTCCTCTAAGAACAAAATTTTATCATGTACATTTACTGCATATTTTCCACAAACTAATTTTGTAAATAGTGATAAATTTCCTCCAACGAGTTCTCCTGTAGCCTGTCCTGCTTGTATAGTTGTGTATTCGTCTTCTGGTTCTCCCATTATTAAACTTCTGGTATCTTCAACAAAAGTTTTTACAAATTGCTTATATGCATAGCCTGTCTCCCATGATGTTAGCGATTTAAATGTTGGTCCATGATATGTTACAAGCCCCGTCTTTTCGTGTATTGCATTTAGAATGCTGGTGTTATCACTAAAGCCACAAATTATCTTTGGGTGTTTTTTTATCATTTCATAATCTATATAATCTAGAGTTGTGTTGGAATCTTCACCACCTTTTACACACATTATGGCCTTTACCTCATCGTCTTTAAAAGCCCAGTTAATGTCTGCAGCTCTTTTTTCTGGTGATGTTCCATAGCCGAGAGTATCTTCAAATACGTATTTGCCGAATTTTACTTTAAATCCCGAAGCCTCCATTAATGCGATAGATGCATTTATATACTCTAAATCATCCTTTTCTATATAGTTTGATGGAGCAATTACTCCTATAGTATCACCTTTTTTTAATTTAGTAGGTATCATAAAATTTTCTCCTTTTTATTTATTTGGAAAAGAATTAAATTTTGGCAAGGAAAATGAATTTCAAAGACAAGGGCGCATACTTTGTGTATGTAACCGCGTTTGAAATGAGATTCGACGTAGCCAAAATTATGATCATTTTTCAAATGTCATTCCTAAAACAGCAATATTCCTGCCAGCCCTATCCTTTTGTGCTCTATACGAATGCATTACATTAGAATTACATACTGTACAAATTTTACTTTCTATTATGTTTGTAGATTGTAATCCACATTCTTCTAACATTAATCTATTTATTAAAGTTGTATCTATATGATATTTATTTTCTCGTTTTTCTATTATATCACAATTTCTATTTAGATAACTGAATGCTTGTTCAAAAATATTTTTTACGTCTTCATCTACCTCAAAATGACATTTTCCAATGCACGGACCGATACATGCAATAATATCTTCTGGTTTAGAGCCATAGTCACTTATCATTTTTTGCACGGCTTTCTGACCTATCTTCTGAGCTGTTCCACGCCACCCAGAATGAATATTTCCAATTACATTTTTTACTGGGTCATATAATAAAATTGGAGTACAATCTGCAAATGATAATACTAAGTCTGTATCTGGCTTACTTGTAAGCAAACCGTCCACATTTCCTAAATACTCTTTTGATGTTTTTTGATAATTGTTATCCACATTTTTTATACAATCTGTGTGTGTTTGGTGCGGTTTTACTACATTTTCTCTATTTATTTCTAGTGCATCACAAAGCATATTATAGCTATGCTCTGTGACACTTTTTTCGGCCTTACCATTAAAATCAATTCCGTACACACTTAGCGTATATGCATGTGCTAAATTTTTGAATTCTAACAATCTTCTAAATTGCAAATATTCAATTCCATCTTTTTTTACATGAATCATATTCTCATTCGATAAATCCATATAACCTCCATTTCTTTATGTTCCACATTAGTTTATGAAGAATTAAATTTTGACAAGGAAGATGAGTTTAAAAGGTAAGGGTGCATACTTGCTGTATGTAACCGCGTTTTAAACGAAATCTGACACAGCCAAAATTTTAATTCTTCTTAAACCACCTTATTTTTAATCATTTCTAAAACCGCATCTTTATTCAATTTTGAAATATATTTATATTCATTGTTTTTCGTATTTTCATCAAACCTGCATATAGACTTGTATTTACAATACTCACATGGTGTTTTTTTGGTACTTGCATTATAATATGGTTTTACTTCTATATTGCCTTGCAAAATTTCTTCTGATATTTGTTTTATTATTTTTTCCATGTATTTTTGCAAATAAACAAATTGCTCTTTTGTTACAGCACTCGTGCCTCTATCACTTATCTCTCCGTCTTTTTTTATCGTTGCCGGAATTATTTTGCTTATACCTTTTGGCTCATTTTCTATATTTGTGTCCATTTTTTTAATTATATTCACATCGGCTAAAATTAAGCCTTTCATCTTGAACTCTTGCCTAATTTTCTCTTCTACTTCTTCATCAGTCAAGTTCTTATCAGTTCCGATTGTAGGATTTATTAAATTAAAATATAATACCCCAGCAGGTATAAAATCTTCTACCTTGCAAGTCTCGTTTAAATATGTTAAAAGCTGTAACTGAAGTCCATAAAACACTTGATTTAAATCGATATTTTTTACAGAAGATTTGTAGTCTATTATTCTTACATATGTTCCATCTGGATTTTTCATTATATCTACTCTGTCTATTTTTCCTGTAATCTCTATCTTTTTTCCATCTTCGGTTATAACAGTAATTGGTTTATACTGACCGTCCCCGCCGAATTCTAATTCATGCCCGAATACTTCAAACTCGCTTTGTTTTAGACTCTGCACAATATATTTTACAGACATAGTAACAACTTTTTGTAACCTATTGCTTAACACTTTATATTTTGATGTTGTTGTAAATATGTAATTTCTGTCTAATTTTAACTTTTCGCTTACTATTTCTGCTACTATCTTTTCTAGTTCTTCGTCTGTAATTTCTTTTAAATTAATATTTCTTTCTTCTATTACTCCGAAAAAGTTGTCTATTACATCGTGCATGAATGAGCCTGTATCAACTGCTTCAACATTAAATGTTTCTTTATCATTCAGTTTTAATCCATATTTTAAATAATACGAAAATGGGCAACCGCTGTATTGCTCCAATTTTGATACACTGGTTTTTAATGTACTTCCATACATTTTTTCTACATTTTCTTTTTTAATTTTCTCTACTGTATTCGTGTAATTCAAAGCTTTTACAGCAGATGCAAGCTTTTCGTGCCATTCTTCACTTTCATTATATAAATTGTAAACATCAAACCATTTTATATCAATTTCATTACCATCTCTAAACTCACGTAAGTTTATTAATAATTCCTTAAAAGTATTTTCCTTTGTAGAAATCTCGGATTTTCTGTATATTACATCACTCGTTTCTTTTAATCCTTCAAATATTTTCTTTATTCTAGAAACTAAAACTGATGGTCTTAAAGATTTTCCTTCCATGTCTGATGATGAATATGACAAAAATATTCTTTCTTCTGCGGTTGTGAAGGCTTTGTAAATGTTGAAATTATCCTCATAAATTCTGTCTATTGTACCTTTTGCAAGCTCTACTCCGTTTTGCTTAATCTTCTCTCTATCATCATCATTCAAGAATCCCTCAGCCTTATTGATTGAAGGAAACATTCCATCATTTAGTCCAATTATAAACACAGCCTTAATCTTGTGGCTTCTAGACCTGTCTACGTCTCCAACAGTAACTTCGTCTTGTGCCATTGGAATTGTTCCAAGTTTGCTTTCTCCAAGACCAGTTTTTAATATCTGCATATAGCTTTCAAAAGTAATGTTCTCATCTCCAAATACAAGTACAATCTCGTCTAATACCTGCATCACAATCTTCCAGCTAGTCTCATATTCTGCTGCAATATCAACCTTTTGCATATCATTTAATTCTTTTATTTTGCTTTCTAGAACTTTATCTATATTATTCTTGATTAAAAAATTATATAAATTTTCTGAAATCTGTTTTGCAGTTTTATTTCCAGATAAATTATTTTTTAGCTCTACCAATGGTGTTACAATTTTTCTTCTAAGCTCATTTATATGGTCGATTTTTGCCTTACCAGTACTGTCCTCATCATGGAAATTCCAGTCAGCCTTGTACCACTTACTGCCTTTTATCTCCCATTTTAAAGCATAATTTTCAAGAAGGTAAATATCACTAGGTGTAATATTTAGAAATCCACATTTAATATAATTAAATACACTATCATATGACCAATTTCTTGCAAATATATCTAATATTGAAATAAGATATTTTACAAGAATATTCTGGCTCAAATCTCTCTTTTCGTCTATGAACACTGGAATATCGTATTCCTTAAAAATAGCCCTACACAAATTCGAATACACATCTATGTTTTTTGTGATTACAGAAATATCTCTGTATCTAAACTTTTTACTTCTTACAAGCTCTAAAATTCTTCTCGCAACTTCTTCAATTTCTGAATACTGGTTATTTGCCAAAAACAAGCTTAAATTTTCTACACTTCCATCATATTTTTTATATGGAAAATTATATAAATTTCTTTCAATATGATTTAGCTCTTTAGATTTAAATCTATAAATCTTTTCTAAAAATACTGGCTCTTCCACAGCCGTCTTTGTTTCTTTTGCAATTCTTAATATTTTTTCAATTGTTTCTTTATTGCTGAAAAAAATATCATTACTTGCCTCGTCAGTTTTCTCCATAGAATTACTCGTAACTGTAATTGTAACTTTGCTTGCTTGCTTCAAAAGCTTAGCAATTATAGCATATTCTTGCTTAGTAAATCCTACAAACTCATCTATATAAATCTCTGTATTCTTGAACATATCAGTAGCATCAAGCTGGTTTTCCAATATTGTTAAAGCATCATTTTCATCAACATAATTATTTACAATCTTCTCTTGAAACTTACTATAAACAGTATAAATATCTTGCAACTTGTTTTCCAAATATAAATCATTTTCTCCTACCTGTTCCATCAAAGTTTTAAGATTTTCTAATGTTACACCATGCTTTTTAAGCTCTGTAATCTGGGTCATAACCATATCTATATTGCTATCTGATTTTCCTAAAAATTTAAGATTATTCTTTTTATTCGAAAGAATGCTATAAATTAACATAGATTTTCCACAATTTGAAAGTACAGTTTTATTACTACCACCAACTTCACTAGAAACTCTGTGTGCCATTCTCGCAAAAGTAAGAACCTCAGCATTAATAACTGCCGAATTTTGTTCTTCATCTTCCAAAGACCTTAAAAGCTCTTTCTCAGCCGAAAAAGAAAACTGCTCTGGCGTTATAATATATTTTTTTCTGCCATTATCTATGTTTTTACTTATCTCATTAAAAATATATTGCGTCTTTCCGCAACCACTTCTACCATATATAATTTGTAAACTCATGTTACCTCATCCTTTTGATGTATTCTATCATAATTATTGTAATTAAGCTAGATTTTTGTAAAATAAAAACACTACTTTTTGTAGTGTCTTGAAATTACTGTTGTGTTTTAACATATTTTTTAAATAGCTCTTCTAATAAAATATGACAACCTTTTTAATAGATTGCCATATCTGCTTTTTTAAGTCCCTACTTTAGCAAGGGTATTCTCCTCATGATAATCAAGTATTATCATTAACATATTTATAATATATATTATTCAAGACTTTCTGATTTTTTTATATATTTACTATTTTTTGCACTACCTATCCTTGTAATTTTGTTTTCCCTTACCATTTTTCCCAAAACAACTTCTACCGTCGTAGGGCTTACGTCTGGAAGTATACCGCATATTTCCGATTTTGAAATAGGTACAACACTATTTAACACAGTTTCCTCTATTCTCGATGTTTTTGTTATTTTATTGCTATTTACAACATTAAATCTTTTATCCAATTCTTTATAACACATGTATAAGCTTGATAAAAAGTTTTGTATAAATGGTACATATTCATTTTGATTTTCTTTCCAGCCTTTAGATGATTTTTCAAGTGAATCATAATAATATGACTTCATATTATTTATTTGTTCTTCAAAAGAAATATATTTTCCAACATCAAATCCATTCTTATATAACAACAATAATGATAGTAGGCGTGACATACGCCCATTTCCGTCGTTAAAAGGATGTATGCATAAAAAGTCTAGAATTACACAAGGTATTAATAACAATTGATTTATGTTCGAATTATTTCTTGCCTCCATATAGGCAAGAACAAGTTGCTGCATTGCACCCGGTGTTTCTTTTGCAGATGTCGGAGTAAATCTTATTTTTCTATTTCCTTCCGAATCTTCTTCTATAATGTAATTATTATTTTTTTTATATTTCCCAGCATATTCGTATGCTGTATATGCCATAAGTATTTCATGCAAGTTTAAAATTGTTTCTTCTGTAAAGTCCATTTCTTTGTATTCTAAATGGATTTTATTTAACGCATCTCTATATCCTGCTATCTCAGATTCATTATGATTTAATGGTTTACTGCTTTTATTCACAATTTCATTTATACGTTCATCACTTGTAATAATTCCCTCTATTGCATTAGAACTCTTTACAGATTGAACCTTAGCGACTTTTTCCAATTCTGTATATATTTTATTAAATTCTTCTTTCCTAATATTTGCAGATGTTTTAAATGAATAGATTAATGCAGTTAAATTCGTTAAGTTAGCCGGTAATAATCCATTATCTAAAAAAGAATAATCAAATCTTCTCATAAACTCCTCCAAAAAGTATCTGCATATATTTTATCATTTTATATGCAGATAATCAATAGTATCTGCATATATTTTATTATTTTATGTGCAGATAATCGGTAGTATCTGCACATATTCTTTTACTTTATATGCAGATATCACCATTTTTCTAATCAAAATATAGTTGAAAAAGAATTAAATTTTGACAAGGAAAATAAATTTACAAGGCAAGGGCGCATACTCGGTGTGTAACCGCGTCGTAAATGAAATTTGACGTAGTCAAAATTGTAATTCTTTTTCAAAGTTTTAGTCTTATGAAATTTCTCTTTTCCAGTAAAATAAATATTGCTGTGCAATGCCTTCTAAATCTCCAAATTTTTCTTTTGCAAGCTGTTCTATTTCTTTTTTGTTTACTTTTGCCTCTACTGGATTATGTATGTACAAATCATTCATTACTCTACGTACCCAAACGTCTATTGGGAATACGTCAAATCTCTTTAACGTTGAAAATAATAGTATGCAGTCTGCTACTTTTGGTCCAACACCTGATAGAGTTAGAAGTTCGTTTCTAATATTCTTTGTACTTTTCTCTTGTTTTAACTTTTCTAAGTCAGCTTCACCATTTACAATTTTTCTAGTAGTTTCAAATATATATTTGTCTCTAAAGCCTAAGCCCAATGCTCTTAAGTCTTCCATACTTGCCGTTGCTAACGCTTCTGGTGTTGGAAATGTGTAATACTCTTGTCCTCTAAACACTATACATGTTCCATACTTTTTTGACATTCTATCTATTATTCCCTTTATTCTTGGAATATTGTTGTTTGCAGATACTATGAAAGAAATTATCATTTCCCATAAATCTTGGTTTAATATACGGATTCCTTCTCCATATTTAATACTTTCTTTCATGTATTCGTCTATGTTTGCAAGTTTCTCTTTTATTGCTTCGTAATCTCTATCCAAATCAAAATATTTTCTGCAAACTTCCTTAATGTCTCCATCGCAAACTCCTGTTATTATAATTTTAGTCGATACATCTAAACCACATTCACTATTTCTACTAGTTTCCTGCTTTACATTTAATACATTCTTTCCAAATATTCCTGTGTAACTTCCGTCTTCTTGCACATTCCATCTAAAACATTGTCCGCACTCAAAAATATCTCTGGCATTAAAAGATTTACAATTTTCTATTACATATGTTTGTTCCATTTTTTCTCCTTTTTTCCATTTACTCTATGCTAATTAAAGTATTTTCTTTTAGATTTTTTAATATTTCTAGCATTTTTTCTCTTTCAATTGCAACACATCCAGCTGTTGACTTCTTCACACTACAATGCAAGAAGATTGCACTTCCATTGCCCGGTACATTCTCTTGATTTGTTTTTATTTCTATTGCATATTCATATTGTCTCGGATAGTCACTTAAATGTTCTGCACTTTCCCAGTCTTTTGATACCTTTTGTACATCAACTAACTGATTGTAATATCTAGAATTTACATCATCCACCCAATATAAATTTTCATTTATTTGTATATATGGTATTTGAAGTTCTTTTTGAATATCGTGTATGCCAAATGCTATTCCTAAATTAAACGAGCCTATTGGAGTCTTTAAATCTCCTTCTTTTTTATTAGTAGTAACACCATTTCTACCTAAAAAAGCCTCTGTTTCAAATATTTTTTTATCGTCATCAAAATATTCTAAAATTCCTTTTGAACCTTCTACTACTTTAACTTTTATTAATTGCATGTTTTACCTCCTTTTCATTGCGTTTTAGTATCATATCTTGCTTCCTAGTTTTTATTTAAATCCTTTCCCGAGTACTTCTCTTGCATTCAATATTATTATGAATGCGTCATTATCAATCTTTTTTGCAATGTTTTGCATCGCATAGGCTTCCGTCCTAGAACCTACACATAGCAAGGTCATACGTTTTTCGTTTGTGTACATTCCTTTTGAATATAAAGCTGTGCTTCCTCTATCAATTGTCTTTCCTATGGTTTCGGCGATTTCTTGATAATGTGGAGAAATTATTAGCAAAGCTTTGGTAAAGTTTATGCCCTCGAAAATCAAGTCTATCATCTTTCCCATTAAAAATATTGCAATTGCAGAATACAAACCGATTTCGATTGTTTTGAAGAATATCACGTTTGCAGTTATGATTATTACATCTATGAATAATATCAAGTTACTACTTCTGTATTGTGGTTTGTATGCTCTAATTACATATGATAACAGATCCGATCCACCTGTTGAAGAATTGAATTTCAAAATTACAGCTGTGCCAACTCCCATAAATATTCCACCATAGATACATGCTAAAAATTTATCATTTGTTAATGGCTCGATTCTGTCTAAAAGGTCTACAAATACAGAAAATAACACCGTTCCATAAATAGATCGTGCAAATAATTGTTTTCCTACTTTAAAATATGCAATTAACAGCAATGGTATGTTCAATATTAGCATAGTCGTTCCCATGGGATAATTTGTTAAATAATAGACTATTATTGCAATTCCAGAAAATCCACCTGTCGATAGCTCATTGGGTAATAAAAATTGCGACACTCCAACAGCCATTGCTAAACACCCAAAAGCAATGTATATATACTCTTTTATCAGCTTTTTTGCACATCTTTTATTTAATTCACAAATATTTTCTATATTTTTTCTAATCTTCTTTTGTTTTCTTGTTTTTTTCTCTACCATAAAAATCACCTATATTAGCATTATTGGCAAATATAGGCATTTTATACTTTTATGCAGTTTCTAAAACATTTATTTTGAATTTTCCTGGTTTTATTTTGTTGTTACACTTTACTATTGTAATTACAGCATATGTATCTTTTAATTTATTTATATTTTCTTTTTTATGTCCAATAATATTATTTAAATCCTTAGAGTTTGCTTCTATCTCAACTCTAATCACTTTTGCATTTATGTGTTTTATGTCATCAACAATCTTGTCATACCAAATTGCATCTTCCACAAGCTGACCAAATGCTGGGTGGTATGGTCCAGAAATAACTTCGCTATCTTTATTAGTAGAATCTGTAATTGTATCTGTATTTTGCAAACCAACTCTTATTACTTGAATGTGTTTTTTATTAAACATTTTTAGTATTTCTTTGCTTCTTTCTACAGCCTGACCAACGGTTAATGGAGTAAATTCCCCTTTATTAAATTCTTGTTCAAGTTCAGTTCCTTTTATTACAAGTACGGGGTAAATTCTGACCATTTTAGGCTTCAATTTTATGCAATCCTTCGCAGTTTGAATATCATCTTTTTCGCTACTTTCTGGAAGTCCAACCATCATTTGATGTCCGAGATTAAATCCATACCAACGAATTAATTTTGACGCTTTAATAACATCCTCAAAACTATGCCCTCTCTTGCATCTTGCCAAAATATAGTTATTTGAAGATTGAACACCAAGTTCTATAGTCTTTACGTGGTATTTCTTTAGCATTTTTAGAATTGGCTTATCTATTGCATCAGGTCTTGTTGATAGACGAATACTGTTTACTTTTTTGCTTTTTATATATGGCTGAACTGCTTGCAATAGTTCTTCTTGTTTTTCAACTTCTATTGCTGTAAAGCTTCCTCCAAAAAAGGCAACTTCAACGTAGTTCTTGTCAGTCTTAAAATTACTTAAATAGTAATCAATAGTCTTTCTAACATCGTCTGCTGTTATTTGCTTTTTCTCTCCGCTAATGGTTCTTTGGTTACAAAAAGTACAACATTTTTTACATCCCCAATGTGGTACAAATATTGGAATGATATACTCTTTTTTCAATATTATTTACCTCCGTCCACATAATTCATATTTTTATAAATTCTTTAGTGCCTTATCTGCAGCATTCATTTCAGCCTGTTTCTTTGTTTTTCCTTCTCCTGTTGCCAACACTTTGCCATTCAATTTTACTTCTGCAGTAAAAGTTTTGTCATGGTCTGGCCCTGTTTCTTTAATAATCTCGTATTTAATATCAACAGTTCCGTGTACTTGAAGTTTTTCTTGTAATACGGTCTTGTGGTCTTTTATTCCAACATTTTTGCTTGCAATTTTTATCTCTTTTTTCAAGTTTTCTATTATAAACTTTTCTGCTTGCTCTAAGCCAGAATCAAAATACATTGCAGCTATAACAGCCTCTACACTATCAGCCATTATTGCTACTTTTTTATTTCCTTGATGCATCTGTTCACTTTTTCCAACGTACAAGAAATCACTAAAATTATGCTTTTCTGCAATTTTGTAAAGGCTGTCCTCACATACAACCGTAGCCCTAACTTTAGTCATTTCTCCCTCTTTTAAATTAGGATAATTATTGTAAATATACTTGCTTGATAAAAATTCTAATATACTATCTCCTAAAAATTCTAGTTTTTCGTTACTAGCAATTTTATGTTCATATGCATATGATGTGTGTGTTAAAGCATTTTTTAGTAGATTAATATTTTTAAATTTATATCCTATGTTCTGTTCTAAAGCTGACAAATCTCTATTCTGTTCCATATTCTCACCTCCTCATCAAGTACTATATTACCTCATTTTTTTGCATTTGTAAACAAAAAAATAAAGAAAGGTATTTAAACCTTTCAAATTTATTTTATCTTAAGCTACGTGATCCTTTATATAATCAACAACGTCACTTACTGTTACTATCTTTTCAGCATCAGCATCTGGGATTTCTGTATCAAATTCTTCCTCTAGTGCCATTATTAATTCTACTATATCTAATGAATCAGCTCCTAAATCATCTATAAAAGAAGCTTCCATTGTAACTGATGTTTCAGTTACACCTAATTGCTCAACTATTATTGATTTTACTTTTTCAAATATTTCTTCTGAACTCATCTTGTAAGTTCACCCCCTCTCGAATACCTAATCAACTTATACATAAGATAATACAAGTTTTATTAATTGTCAAGCAAAATAAATAAACTTTTCACATTTGCATGTAAATTTCTGCTGAAAGCGTGTATTTTAAAGCATTACACGTTTTCGAATGGTCGTTCATTTTTATAATATTACTTATGAACATTTTTCATTTTGAGAAACGTCCCACAAATAAGCAAAAATTCTGTTGCCTTTTTTTTATTATAGTGTTATTATTTTTATAGTATTACGAAGGAGAAATTTTATGTATCAAGAAACTTTTGATTTTTATGACTCAACTTCCATAAAAATATATAATCTAGATAAAAAAATAAGATATGAACTTTCTATCTTAGATAGATTAGACCCTATGACAAAGCGTCATTCCGAAAATGTTGGAAATTTAACGGGTAGAATCTGTCAATATTTAAGATTGAATAAGCAATTTACAGTTCATGCAATTATTTGTGGTTATTTACATGATATTGGTAAATCACAAATTCCATACGAGATATTATCAAAAGATGGACCTTTAACCAACGAAGAATTTGAAGTTATGAAAACACATACTACTTTAGGTTATAATATATGTATGAAGGATTTGCGTTTGCGTCCATATGCAGAAGGGGCTTTATATCACCATGAAGCATTAAATGGAACAGGCTATCCTCAAGGTTTAAAGAAAGAAGATATTCCTTTTGTTGCAAGAATAATTCGTGTTGCAGATGAATATGATGCATTGGTTACAAAACGTCACTATAAAACTCACGTAAACATTTCAGAGACATTGAAATTAATGTTAAAAGATGCAAAACCTGATGACATGCACAAAGTTGTTGCTTTAGACCAACTTTCTGAGAATGCACAAAGTGGAAAAATTAGTCCTAAAATTTTAAAATGCCTTTTTAAAATCGTTATTGAAGATACTAAATATGAAATAAGTTGCGTTATTGATTACATTGACTACTTAAAAGAATCTATTAAACGTCTAGAATTGATTGATTCATACAATATGAAAATGCAAAATGCTACTAAACAAAAGAAAAGAGATTACTACAAAGAAGGAATGGTTATGCTATTTCAGGCTGGAGAAAACTTTCAAAATTATCATCAAATTTTAAAAGAATATAGAGCCGCTTTGGTAATCCGCAGAAAAAGAATTGATGATTTATATAACGAAATCAAAATAATAAAAAAGCTAAAAGTTTAAGTACTTTTAGCTTTTTACAATTATAGCATCTTCACGCTGTTCGTTATTCTTGTTGCGAAGGAATTAAATTTTAGCAAGGAAAATGAGTTCAAAAGGTAATGGCGCATACGTGTTGTATGTAACCGCGTTTTGAATAAAATTTGACATAGCTAAAATTGTAATTATTTTGCAACATTATAGGCCAAAACTCACTCCTAATGCATTATTAATCTTATTCATAACATTTTCATCGTCTATATGACCTATTTTTTCTTTTAATCTGCTTTTATCTATTGTTCGTATTTGCTCTGTTAGCACTATTGATTCTGTTTTTAATTGTGAATTTTCTGGTCCAATTTCTATATGGGTTGGAAGCTTGTTCTTACCCATTTGAGAAGTTATTGCAGCTGCTATAACTGTAGGGCTGTGTTTATTTCCCATATCATTTTGAATTATTACAACGGGCCTAATTCCTCCGTTGCTCTGAACCAACTACAGGACTTAAATCAGCATAAAACATATCTCCTCTTTTTACTATCATATTATTCACTCCTACTATTTCTGTAACTAAGATTTGTTTTTTGATATATTTTAAATACTAGTTTTGAGATAAATTATTTTATTTCTATCTCATTGTATAATATGTAAACTATTACATTTTTGCTATTGTCCATTATTGATAATTTTGTTGGTTTAAGTGTTTTTTTGTCTAAAATTAGCTCTTCTGTGGCTATTTTTTTATCATTTTTTCTTTTTATTTGCATTACTATCTCTTCATTTTTTTCTGTTATATTTCTTTGTTCAGAATTTCGATATTCTTCAATAAAAGAGTTTAACCAGAGAATATTACTTTCGATATATGGATAATTATTATATATTTTTTCTAAATTTAAATTGCTATTCTCTACTATTAATGATGAATCTTTGTATATTAATTTTACTCCCTTAATAGTATCTGGCTCTAGTACTTCTTGCTCATCATTTTTTTCTTTATGATTTTGTTTAATTAAGTATTTGTTACTATTTTTATTGCTATTTACAGTAACCTCTATTGTAGCTGTATACTCTTTAATATTTAAAATATAATCTTCAACTTCCTCTAAAGTTTTGTTAAGATTATTATTTCCAATATTTATAGTTTCATAACTTTTTTTAGAAAAAATAATTGAAATTATAACCAACAAAATAGCAATGCCTACTACAATAATTAAAAATTTTTTTGACTTTATAAATTTAACATTCATACAATAAAACTCCCAATATATTTAATAATAATATATTGAGAGGAATTATAAATATTCACTATTCTATTTAATATTTACAATTAAACCACAATTTTTAATCTTATAGTTAAATTGTAAATTTAATTTCGCCCAAAAAGGGGCGTCCCTATTGGGCGAAATATTCTTTTAAGCATTTTCGTACTTCTTCTGCTGTTTCCAAGGTGTTTATTTTACTTCTAAAACTGCTTGAGTCTGGCATACTTTTCGTGTATGCAGAGATATGTTTTCTCATTTCTTTTACGGCTATGTTTTCTCCTTTTTCTTCTATTTCTAGTCCTAAGTGTTTTAGTATTGTCTCATATTTTTCTTCGTTTGTTGGTTTTTGAATGCAAATGCCGTTTTGTAGATATTGCACTGTTTCTCTAAATATCCATGGATTTCCTAATGCACCTCTGCCTATCATTATGGCATCTACTCCACTTTGTTCTAACCTTTTCTTTGCTATTTCTCGGCTCGTAACATCTCCATTTCCTATTACCGGAATGCTAACACTTTCTTTTACTTGTTTTATTATGTTCCAATCTGCTTCCCCAGAATAGTATTGGCTTCTTGTTCTTCCATGTACTGTTATTGCTGATGCACCAGCTTTTTCCGCTATTTTTGCTGTTTCTACAACAACAATATTATCTGCATCCCAGCCGGTTCTCATTTTGACTGTTACTGGCACTTTAGAATTTGCAACTGCTGTTTCTATTATTTGTTTTACTAGTTCTAAATTTAATAATAATCTACTTCCATCACCATTTTTTACAACTTTCGGTGCTGGGCATCCCATGTTAATATCTACAATATCTGCAAATTCACTAACATATTTACTAGCATATGCAATTGCCTCAACATCACTTCCAAATATCTGCACAGCTAACGGCTTTTCTTTATCACAAGTCTTTAGTAATAACTTTGTTTTTTCATCATTATATAAAAGTGCTTTCGCACTTACCATTTCTGTGTATACAAGCCCTGCATCATTTTCTTTGCAAATTAACCTAAATGGCAGGTCTGTAATGCCTGCCATTGGTGCTAAAAATATGTTATTTTCTAGTTCTACATTTCCTATTTTCAAAATTTACCTCGTTTAAATTTTATATATTTTTATTATTTTTCAATCGTTAGTCTATAAATATTGCTTTCTGTCTTCTTCCACTAATATTTAACAAAAGACCTATCATCATTAAGTTTGTAAGTAATGAACTTCCACCATAACTTACGAATGGTAGTGGAACACCTGTTATTGGTAATAATCCCATTGTCATTCCTATATTTTCTGCCATATGAAATAAAAATATTCCTGCAATTCCTATTGCTATATATGATCCTAAATTATTTTTTGCAGTTTTTGCTATAAATATTGACCTTGTTATAAGCACAACATAAGTTATTATTACTGTTGCAGCTATAATAAAGCCCATTTCTTCTCCTATTACAGCAAATATAAAGTCTGTAGTCTTTGGATATAAGAAACCTAATTGAGTTTGGTTTCCTTTTAAAATTCCCATTCCGAGGAACTCCCCCGCACCTATTGCAAGCTTAGATTGAATAACATTGTATCCAGCACCTCTTGGATCTAAATTTGGATTTAAGAACACATCAATTCTTGTTTTTGCATGCTCTGGTAATACAAAAATATACAATACAGGTAGCAAAATAACAACTAATAGAATTCCGGTAATGATATACCTTTTCTTTATTCCCGCAACAAACAGTATAAAAATTGTTGCTATTATAAATGTTATTGCTGTTCCATAATCTGGTTGTTTTACTATTAAAAGTACAGGAACTGCAACTATTGTAAGTGCTAATAGCAACCTAGTTGGTCTGCTTATTTGATCTTTGCTTTTTTCCTGTATTTTTGCTACATAAGTTGATAATGAAATTATTGCTATTATTTTTGCAAATTCGGCTGGCTGTATTGACACCGAGCCTATCGTAAACCAGCTTGTCGCACCATTTACACTTTTCGTAAACATAACGGCAATTAGCGAAATTATCATTAGTACATACAATATTGGAGAAATTTTCGATATTGTATTATAATCAACAAATGTTAAAATTATCATTATTGGAATACTTATAGCAAGCCACATTATCTGCTTCTTAAATTCTTCATATTCTGTGCCTTGCGTTGCTGAAAATAATGCTACTAAACCAATGGCTAATAAAATAACTATACAAACGAGAATTCCCCAGTCCATATTTTTTAATATTTTCTTTCCCATTGAATCTCCTCATTTATTCTTCATTAGATTTGTTAGCTGATACTTTTTCTTTTACTTCTTCAGAATCTTTTGAGTCATCTGTTTCATCTAACTCTTCATTATCATCTTCTGAATCATCATTTTCTGATTTATTATCTTCGTTTTCTACATCAGATTTTTCACTCTCATCATCAACGCTTTCATTGTCATCAGATGTATTAACTGTGCTCTCGTCTAACTCTTCGTCTTTAGAATCATCTTTTACAACTTCTTCATTATTCTCATCAGAAGCTTTTTCTTCTACAGCCTTTTTTGAATTCTTATCTTCTTTTGTTTTATCTTCCTTTTTAGCATTTTCTTTCTGCTTTTTTTCTACTGTTTCTTTTTCTATATTTTTTTCTTTTTTCATTTCTTCCCTTATTCCGGCGATTGGAATATTTGCATATAATGCTGGTGCACCTGTTGTTCCATCCTCATTTGTCTTGTTTGTTAGACGCACATCTATATCTTTCTCATCAACATCTATATATTTTTTTATAACTTCTATTATTTCTTGTCTCATCATGTCTAAGAAATCAGCTGAAACATTTGCTCTATCTTGCATTAAAACTAAATGTAACCTTTCTTTTGCTGTATCCTTAGATTTTGCTTCTATCTGGTCTTTCTTTCCAATCTTTTTAAAGAAATTAATTACGTTCTCAAACATTATGTACCCTCCACTATTTTTTTCTGAATATGCCTTTTATTTTGGTAAAAAATCCTTCATCTCTGCCCGGAATTGTAACATCAATATTTTCACCAAGAATTCTTCTTGCAATTTCTAAATATGCTTTTCCTGATGGAGCTTTTTTGTTTATTACTGCAGGTTCTCCTTTATTTGTTTGAGTAATTATAAACTCATCGTCTGGCACGACGCCTAAAAGATTGATTGATAGTAAGTCAACAATATCGTCAACATCCATCATCTCTCCTTTTTTAACCATGTTTGGTCTTAATCTATTTACAATTAGCTCTGGATTTCTAATCTCAGACGCTTCTAATAATCCTATAATTCTGTCTGCATCTCTGATTGAAGATATTTCTGCATTTGTTACTACTATAGCTCTGTCTGCTCCTGCGATTGCATTTTTGAAGCCTTGCTCTATTCCAGCAGGACAGTCGATTATAATATAGTCAAATTCCTCTTTTAGTTTGCTAGTTAGTTCTTTCATTTGTTCTTCATTTATAGCGCTTTTATCTCTAGTTTGAGCAGCTGGTAATAGGAATAACTGTTCAAACCTTTTATCTTTTATAAGGGCTTGTCTTAGTTTACATTTTTCTTCAACAACATCTACTATATCGTATACTATTCTGTTTTCTAGTCCCATTACAACATCAAGGTTTCTAAGGCCAATATCAGTATCTACTAATACAACTTTTTTTCCTTTTAGGGCAAGAGCAGAACCAAGATTTGCTGTTGTAGTTGTTTTTCCTACTCCACCTTTTCCTGATGTTATTACTATAACCTCTCCCATAGAATCCTCCATTTCTTACTAACTCTTATCAAATTCACAAACTTTTTATAGATTTTTTAATCCATAATTTTCTACTAATATATTATACGCAAATGGGCAAAAAGTCAAGTAAAATTGGGCATTTTGTGAAATTTACAAATTTGATGAGAATGATAATTTTAGGAACCTTATTTTAAGCGTACAAATAAAAAAACACCTAAAACTAGGAATAAATTTCCAAATTTTAGGTATTTCATTCTTTTTTACTTTACATATTTTTTTACTAATAAACTTTATCATTAAAATATTCCATAATGTCTGATTTTTTCATTCTATTAGCTTTTATTTCATTGGCTATATATAGCAATGTAGTTACAGTTATTGCATTTCCATAAATCTCAGTAAACAGTGTTATACGTTGGAGTTTTTCTTCAATATTTCCAACAAATTTTCCAGAAATAAATGAGAAATAAAATTTTTTTACATCACTATCAAAATTATTCCACCATTCATTTGGATTACGTTTCTTTTCTCTTTTATTGTTTTCTTCAACATATCTTGTCATTTCATCCACTTGTGAAATTGGTAAATTGTACCCTTTAGAGTAAGCTTTCGTATCAATTATTATTCCATAATTCTCAACTTCATTATTAGTATATACAATTCCATCTGGCTTTCGTGTTCCACCTAAATGTAGCCCCTTATAATTACATTCATTTATCAGTAATTCTATTGTTTTCATCTCAAATAATCTATTTTGTTTACTATCATATGCTAAATCTACCATAGACAAATAATCGTGTGGTAGTGTATCTAGTTTTTCTCTTAATTTATCTTTTTCAATTAAGAATTCCGATTTTTCAGCTTTAATAATTATTGGAATTACAAAGTCCATAATTATATCATTAAAATAATACTTCCCACTTTTGTAATCAATATTTAGCCCTATATTAGTTAATCCGCAAATATCATCACTTATAGCACTTGGTAATTCAAAAATCTCATAAGATTCCAATTTGTTTTTTATTTCGTCTATAGTTAGTCCTTTTTTACTTTCTGCTAAGATTTTAAGTATTATACTTCTTCTCGTTCTTATATAATTTCTATCATTTCCTTTCGTCGCCATCATTTCCCATGATACATTCTTAGAAATTCTACAAAATCTACTTTTTCCTTCTGCCCTATTAAGTGCCTTTAATCCTTCATTAGTTATAATATATGATTGTCCTATTTCTTCTTTGTATTCTTTTCCACCAATAGCCACTACAATTTCTTTCGTAACTTGTTTCAGCAATCCTAGTTCTGTCAACCATTTTCCTATCATTCTGGCGTATTTATCTGAAGACCCTTCTGTGTTAGTTTTAATTTTATTTTTTTCATTTATAGACTCTGTTGTTGCTAATGTCATAATTAATACATTTTGAGGAATGCTTGTAAAACCATCTTCCCCTATAAATCCCAAGTTAGAGCCCAGTTCAAATTTTGTCATTACTTTTCCATTTGACAGCAACCTTAAAATTCTAATTGCCGGTGGATAACTAAGAATTGCCTCTTCCAACAATAGCTTACCTTCACTAGCATCTTTTGTTTTAATCCATTTTAGCCCTTTTTCTGTTATTTCAAAAGTATCGTCCTCATAATTGTACTGTATAAATCCTAGGCAATGAGCCCATCTAACAAAATTATCTGCTGGCCAATCGCTAATAAATTTTCTTTTTTGTCCTTCTACTGTAGCTTGAACAATTCCATTGCATCTTGCACTTGACCTAGGTGTAAATGCCGTTCCTATTAAATCCGTGTATTTTATTTTTAATGGTTTACTTCTCATTACTTCTAAAAAATGGCTTCTTCCGTCTTTTTCTTCTATAAGCTTTTCTATTCTTTCATCAACTAATTGCTTATGTACTTCTGATGTATTATCAAAAATTGCAACAACATTATATAAGGACTTAAAGTCACTCGGATCTTGTACCCAGCCAAAAGTTCTAAATTTTCTATTTTCCATCTTTCTTAATTCAATCATTTTATCCTCCTAGTAGTTTATAATTAATACTTCTATGCTCTTATCACGTTTAGTATTATAACTCGAATTTGAATAATCACTTGTCAAATATATTGTTTTATATTTTTTACTCCACTCTTTTAAAAGTATATTTTCTTTTCCTTTATGTTCAATAACATTTGACAATGCAAATTTTACTTTTCTTTTATTTAATTCATCTAGTACTTTATATAATTGTATTTCTTCTTCTTCTTTCCAATCCTTAAACCCTCTATTGCCATCATTATACGAGCCAGTCGTTATTAAATAAGGAGGATCACAGTATACAAAATCTTCACTATTTAATTTACTTAAATCTACTTTATCAAATGGTTCGGATAAAAACTCCACATTCATACTTTTTAGTTTTTCGGTGAAAAGAATTAAGTTTGATTTCATATTGTCTGAAAATTGACTTCTGTTTCTTCCAAATGGATTATTATATTCTTTATTGTTATTAAATCTAAACTGATAATTAAATGAATAACATGACAAAGTATATAAGTCTATTGGTTCTTTTGTTTTATTGTAATAATCCCTAAATTTCTTAAAAGCCTCTTCATTTTCTTTAGATAATCCATATTCATTAATTCTTCCTGTTATTTTGTTTAGAGTTTCATCTATTGGTTTACTATATAGTTCTTTATATAAATCTATAATAAATGTATTCATGTCATTGCATATAACTTTATTACAATCTACATTTATTCCAACATTAAATCCCCCTGAAAACAAGTCCACAAAAGTGTTTATTTTCTCTGGAAAGAATTCTATTAATTGTGGTAATAATTTATACTTTCCACCAATATAATTCAGCGGACTCTTTAAAAATTTTCTTCTTGAAACAATTCCATTAGCATATGTATATTTTTCCTCGTCTTCTCTAACTTGTAACACGTCTGCATATGGAACATAAAAATAAACTTCAGGCTGTTTATTACTCATTTTTTCCTTTTTTATGTAAAAAATATATTCATAATGCATATCCAATTTTTTAGTTAATTTATTTTGATACTGCTTATAAGGAATTTTATATAACCTATATGTATTAGTAATTCCATATTTTTTTAAAATTCCTTCTATTTCTTTTTCAGATAAAATTCCATCTTGATTGTAGCTTAAAATAACATGTTTAAAATTGGCTTTTTTTATTAATTCTTCCAGTTCATTGTAAACTTTGCTTTTAATGCAATAATCTGATTTTTGATTTGCATATTCTCTTATTCCTGTTTTACCGATTTATTATCGGATTATCATATTTAGCAATTGTTTCAAGTAGATGATAATTTGGTAAATACTGCCTCTCATTGTATGGAGGATCCAAATAAAGTATATCCCCACTTATTTGCTCTATCAATTTGTTAGAGTCTGTATTATAACATTCATTATCACAATTATTATCGATAACATTCAATCTAATAAGCTCAAATTTTTTTAATGCTCTTCTATCCCACTCTTTTAAATATGCTCCGTATGTTCCAGTTATATTAGATACAAATGGAATTCCTTCAAGTAAAGATGCTAACAAATAATAATATTCATTTTCGTTAATAAGTTCTTCATTTTTCCATTGTTCTATTGTTGTTCGAATAAAATCTATTCTTTGAGCATTTTCTGTTGTTAAATACATTCTTTCACATTTCTCATGTGGAGAATAATTAGAATACACAAATCCATCTTTTATATCAATAGGAGCATTTTCCAAATAATCAAATACATCTTTTATATTCAATGCTATTTTTACTTTTTTAAACTCCGGAATCTGATTATTCTGAATTGTTGCCTTTTGCAACACATATGAAAAATATAACATGTCATTAGATATGATTTTGTATTCATTTTTAAAAAATCTTGCGACTGATGAAGTACCAGAAAATAAATCACAAAATACCTTCTCGCTTCCATCACAATTTTCTTTGATTACCTTTTGTATATCATTTAATAAATTCGTTTTGTTTCCTATAAATCTCATTTTTCACCTCTGCATCCGTAAACATCCCTATTCTATAATAAATAAATATTTTTTACAAGATGTTTTGAGGAAAAAATAGAATTATAAAAACCCAAGACTTTCTTGGGCTTAATAGTTAGGTAGGGCGATAGTGTATTATATGGTGTGTAAATTTATTTACACATCATATTTTTTGTGCTCACGAAAGGAGTAAAGAATGAATAAATTAACATTATCAGAATGTAGTACGAGGAGGTTAGACGAAACATACATAGTAGTGTATGCAATAAAAAATGAGATTAATATAAAGAAGGGAGATTACATCGAAAAGAGCGATATTTACACTTTAATAGGAATAGACATAAAAGGTTACAGGCAATTTTTAAACATATATCAAGACAGAGTAAATAATAATAGATTTTGGTTAGATTGTTTTGAATCATTGAAAAGTCGAGGCTTAAAGAATATTTTGTTCTTATCAGTAGATGATAATAGAAATATGAAAAGGACTGCCAAAATAGCATTTCCAGATATCATATTTGTAGATTCATTAACAGATTTAGTACCAAAGTTTTATAAATATAGTCCAGAAAGAGATTCAAAGAAATTAGCAAGTAAATTACATTTATTATACACACAGAAAACGTTAACAGAATACAAAGAAGAAATGAAGAAATTCAGCGAAATATACAACAATGTAATACAGCAAAAATTAATATCAAAATATTTATGCAATATGGAAAACATATATAAATATAGTCAAAATATAAGATTTTTATTATTTAAGCATTCCGCAAACATGGAGTTTTATGATAGAATAAGATTATCGTTTAATAGCAATAACAATTACATAACCGAATTTGAAGAGATATATGACAAATTAGGCACAATAGACAATTATTTTGGATTTATATCATTCAAGAAAAGAGAATGGTTATGGATTTTAAATGATATAATCCAATTATATCCAAAAATAGACTTTATATAAAGGAAAGAGAAGATGAGTAATAAAAAAGAAGAAAAAAAGAGCATAAATGATATGATAATAGAAGAAGCAGTAAAACAATTTAAGGAAGGAAAAATACAGAATAGCTTAGATGTAGAGAGTTATTTAGACGGTTTATTACAACCATTAATGCAAAAGCTTTTAGATGCAGAATTAGACAATCATTTAGAATATTCGAAGTATGAACATAGAAAAAATGAAAAAAAGAATTTCAGAAATGGTTATTGTAAGACGAAAAAAGTAAAAACAAAATATGGCAACATTTTAGTAAAAACACCAAGAGATAGAAATTCCAAATTTGAGCCCAAGATAATAGAAAAAGGACAAACAAAATTAACAGGCTTCGAGGAAAAATGCATAGCATTATATGCCAAAGGAGTAAGCTTCCGAGATATAGAACAAACATTAAAAGATATTTATGGAATAAAAATCAACAAAGACGAAATATCAAGGCTTATATCCACAGTATCAGAAGAGGTAGAAACATGGAAAAAGCGTAAATTAAAGCCAATGTATGTATTTACATATGCCGATTGCTTATACGTACCAATAAAAGATGATATAACGACTTCAAAGAAAGCAGTGTATGTCATAATAGGAGTAGATGTAGACGGATACAAAGAAATACTTGGTATGTGGATAGACAAAAGTGAATCTAGCAGTTTTTGGAGCAATGTATTTGAAGATTTAAAAGAACGTGGAGTTGAAGACATCTTATATATGTGTAGTGATGGTGTAGCAGGCTTTAAAGGCTCATTAGAGAAAGTTTTTCCAAAGACACAGAGTCAAAGATGTGTAGTACATTTAACAAGAAATATTTATGGCTTATGTCCCAAAAAAGAAGCAAAAGAAATAATCGGAAATTTTAAGAAAATATATAAAAGTAGCAATATAGACGAGGCAAAGATACAGCTTGAATTTTTCCAAAAAGAATACGGCGAAAAGCAGAAAAGAGTAGTAAAAAAAGTGGAAGAATTTATGGTTTATTTAGAGCCATTATTTGAGTTGCCCGCAGAAATACGAAAATGTATATATACCACAAATGCAATAGAATCAGTAAATTCAGCTTTAAGAAAGGTTACCAGAGGAAAAGGAGCATTTCCAAGTGAAAGCTCTGTTTATAAGGTAATGTTTTTAAGAATACGAGAACTTAGTGAAAAATGGAAAAAGCCAATGCAAAATTAGGAAACAATAAGAAAACAACTAATATCTCTATTTGGAAACAGATATCTAAATTATGTGAATTTATAAAATAAAAGAGCACATTGAAAATTGAATATAAAAATTAGTAGTACAATTTCTGCACTACTAATAAAAATTATTAAAAAAATTTACACACTAATCTTGACAAGGTCATTCAGGTCTACATAAATAAAGTGAGCCTGAAACCAATGTCAACGCCGGCACTGCCTGAACCGTTACCGCGATAACCGGCTGGAAAATTCGTGAAATCGCTGCTGTAACCGCCTCCACGTGCAGTGTAAGGATAGGTCGAGGACGAAAAGGACTCAGTCGTCCACTCATCAACGTTTCCTCCCATATCGTAAATATTACATACTGGGGTGGTTTGTCCTGTTGGAACTAATACTTCTGAATAACTTGCCTTTGTTTGCCTTGCTCCTGTTATGTCTGTATATGAAAATGTTGTATCTTGACAATTTCCTTCTTCTGAACTACTTCCATAATCACTATTTACTTTTTGCAAAAATGCTATTGTTGTATCCCATGCATAACTACTTACTAATTTTGTTTTGGCTTTATATCCTTGCTTTGTCGCAAAACTTTCTGCTAGACTTATAGCTTGCGTTCTTGTTACATAATTATATGGGGCTTGATTTGCTTTTATTGTTACTGTTTTTGTTACATTATTTGAATTTCTTAATTTTTTTGCTTCTGTATTTTCTTTATCCCCTGCTTCGTATCTTCCTATATAAAATCCTTTATATGTTTTTACACTTGTCTTTTCGTCTTCCGGTAATGCTTCTGAATAGTAACTCAGTGATTGTTCTCCTTTATACCATGTTTTCTTATAATCTTCAATTGTTGCAACTGGCACCCACACAAATTGGTTTCCCTCTTTATCTTCTATTACTATTCCACCTTGTACTGTTGAAGCTGAATCATCTGCAACTTTAAAGTCTTCTGGAATCCATACCTCTCCATCTGAATATGTTACTTTTGTATTTGTTTGCAT
>ERZ824598.690-NODE-690-length-51462-cov-7.264692_pt1 | contig 51462 bp, 37 predicted proteins | sample MGYA00519934_ERZ824598 | MGnify/ENA primary metagenome ERZ824598 (study PRJEB31778, sample SAMEA3449177) | human gut metagenome | biome: human gut; feature: human-associated habitat; material: faeces | place: United Kingdom | collected 2010/2012 ...
GAAGAAGGCGATAGCCGATGGAGAGGAGTCAGTCCGTAAGGGGTGACTCCTTTTTTTATATTAAATTTGATGTATTAAATCTATTATCTAATATCATGAAGAAAATCTATTTATTTCTATTTAGTCTGTTTATCTGTAATATCCTTGCGGCGCAAGATCAAGACTATAAAATAGTCAGAGATATCTCTTATACCCAATCGAAAAATCCATATGCGGTGGAACGTTGTAAATTGGATCTTTATTATCCCGAGAACGCAAAAGACTTCCCTACGGTAGTCTGGTTTCACGGAGGCGGCTTGTCGGGAGGTAGCAAATTCATCCCGGAGGAATTGAAGAACTGCGGATTAGCCGTTATCGCCGTAAATTACCGTCTGCTACCCAAAGCCACGTTGAGCGATTGTATCGATGATGCCGCCGCCGCTGTCGCTTGGACATTCAGCGAAATTGAGAAGTATGGTGGGGATAGGCGTAAAATCTTTGTCTCAGGTCATTCCGCCGGAGGTTATTTAACAAATATGGTCGGACTGGATAAGAAGTGGTTGACTAAGTACCGGATAGATGCTGATTCCATCGCCGCATTAATCCCTTTCAGCGGTCATGCGATCAGCCATTTCGCTTATCGGCAGGCGAAGGGGATGAAAGATACCCAACCGAGTATCGACGAGTTCGCCCCTTTGTTTTACGTACGTCCTGACGCTCCTCCATTGATTATCGTCTCGGGCGACCGGGAGATGGAGATGCTGGGCCGCTATGAGGAGAACGCCTATTTTTGGCGTATGATGAAAGTGGCCGGACATAAGAATACTTATATCTATGAGTTGGACGGATATGATCATGGATCGATGGCCGCTCCTGCCTTCCACATCTTAAAGAATCACGTGAAGGCGATCTTGAAAGGTTCAGAAACCCGGTAATTCGATAAACTATTTAATTTAATACGTATGGTTCTCTTTTCTTTATTAATGGTCTTGATTTGCTTGAACGCATGTTCTGGAGCGAAGACCTCGGACAATGTAACGGTGTATGTCACGACAAACGATCGTGCGAAAGATTTCGTGAGAAGTGAGATCGCCTTGGGGGACAAACAAGCCGCCTCGCCTTCCGTGATAACGATAGACCCTTCGGTGCGCTATCAGACGATGGATGGCTTTGGCGCCGCCGTGACAGGCTCTACCTGCTATAACTTGATGCGGATGGCTCCCGAGGATCGGACAGCTTTCCTGAAAGAGACTTTCTCTGATACGGAGGGGATGGGGTATAGCTATATCCGTATCTCGATTGGCTGCTCGGACTTTTCTTTAAGTGAGTATACTTGTTGTGACACGAAGGGTGTCGAGAATTTCGACTTGCAGAGCGAGGAGAAGGAGTATGTGATACCGATCTTGAAGGAGATCTTGGCGATCAGCCCTTCTATAAAAATCTTGGGATCGCCTTGGACTTGTCCAAGATGGATGAAGGTGGATAACTTAAAGGATTTGCGCCCGTTCGAGTCGTGGACTAGCGGACAGCTGAATCCCGCCTATTATCAAGATTACGCTACCTATTTCGTGAAATGGATACAGGCGATGGAGGCCGAGGGGATTCCTATCGAGGCGATAACTCCCCAAAACGAACCTTTGAACCGAGGAAATTCCGCTTCCTTATTTATGGGATGGGAGGAGCAACTCTCTTTCGTGCGTGACGCTCTAGGCCCTAAACTGAAAGAGACTGGCCTCAAGACGAAGATCTACGCTTTCGACCATAATTACAATTACGATAATATGTTGGAGCAGCAAGGCTATCCGATGAAAATCTACGAGGATGAGAATGCCGCTTCTTTCCTGACAGGTGCCGCTTACCATAATTACGGGGGCGACCGGGAAGAGTTGAATAACGTAAACGGCAAGTTCCCCGATAAAGAATTAATATTTACGGAAACTTCTATCGGCATGTGGAATGATGGACGTAACTTAGAGAAACGCTTGATGGAAGATATGGAGGAGACGGCCTTGGGTACGGTGAATAACTGGTGTAAGGCAGTTATCGTATGGAACTTGATGCTGGACAACGAGCGGGGACCGAACCGAGAGGGTGGTTGCCAGACTTGTTATGGTGCCGTGGATATCGATCGCTCGGATTATAAGACGATTACCCGGAATTCTCATTATTATATTATCGGTCATTTATCCTCTGTGGTGAAACCGGGGGCAGTACGGATCGGCTCTAAAGGGTATACGGCTGATGGGATTATGTATTCCGCCTTCGAGAATTTAGATGGAACGGAAGCGCTCGTATTACTAAATAATACGGACGGGACTAAAAATATAACGGTAAACAGCGGCGAACGTTCGTTTACCTACGAGGTTCCCGCTAAAGCAGTCGCTTCTTTCCGTTGGAATCTTTACTAATAAGGAGGGTGTGTTAAAAGTTGGTATTATGGCACGCAGATTTAGCAGATTTACGCAGATAATATATTGATTTTCATATCATAAATCTGCGGTCATCTGCTCAATCAGCGTTATCTGCGTGCCATGTTCACACTTTTGACACACCCCCGAATGTCCAATACTTTATCTATAGTGGCAACAAGCCGGTAGCTTATCATATACGGCTTTATCCGCCTTATCCATATCCGTGTCATGGCCTACTTTAGCGATCGCCTTGCTGATCGCTTTTGGGGAGGTCTTTTGGGGATCGTACTGGAGATGGATCATCTGGGTATCTTTGTCCCAATGAGCGGATAACACACCATTTACTCCTTTGGCCGCTTTCTCGATACGTTCCTTGCACATATCGCAAGAGCCTTTGACACCGAACATGGCATGCTCGGAGGCTACCCCCGTGGCGCTTTGCGCATGCATCATATGCCCCTCATGCCCAGTCATAGGCTTGGCGGGCTCGTTGCCGTTATTCATCATGGAAGTTTTTCCCTCCAGCTGTGCGCTGGCGTCTATGGCGAAGACTCCGTTGGTTACGATTTCCTCACCTTCTCGCAAGCCATTCAAGATAACATAAGAGTTACCAAGGGAAGGGCCTAGCTCCACCTCACGCATCAAGAAAGCGGGGGTATTCGTATCCGGTTGCTTTACGTACACGATAGCACGTTTACCCGTCCAGAGCACAGCGGTTTGCGGTACGACGATCTCGTTCTTATAGTTGCGGAGCGGGGCGCTTACGTTTGCCGTGGCGTACATCTCGGGCTTGAGCTCCAAAGAGGCGTTCGGTACCTCTACACGGACCTTGGCGGTACGGGTCGTCGTGTTCAAGATCGGGTCGATGAAAGAGATCTTACCCGAGAACTTCTTGCCGGGTAGCGCTTGCAGGGTAAATTCCACCGGATCACCTTTGCTAAGGAAAGGGAGATCCACCTCGAAAGCGTCGAACAAGGCCCATACCTTCGTGAGGTTCGCCACGTCGAAAAGGATAGCTCCTTGGGATACATAATCACCTTGGCTTACCCGCTTGGACAGGACGATACCGCTCGTGTTCGACTTGATCTCTACAACCGGGGAGATAGAGCCGGACTTCTCGATAGCGGCGATCTGGGCATCTGTCATCTTCCATAAATATAGTTTTTCACGGGCGGCCTGTATCAATTGAGATTGTCCCATGCGGATCGCTTCCAACAATTCTTGCTGGGCGGTGAAAAGCTCTGGGGAGTAGAGGGTAGCGAGGGTCTGTCCGGCACGCACCGTCTCACCCGTGAAATCAACGTTCAAGCTCTCGATGCGTCCGCTTACATGGGCTGTTTGAGATTGCAGGCTACGCTCGTCCGGTACGATCTTGCCGTATAAACGGACTTGCTTGACCGGATTCTGGCGGGATACCTTGGAGGTTTGTACGTCCGCTAAGGCTGCTGCTTCTTCCGAAAGCTGAATGGCGTTGGGATCGATGGCCTTGTCGGAGAAGGAGCTCTTACGTACAGGGATCAAATCCATGGCGCAGATAGGGCATTTACCCGGCTTGTCTTGGCGAATTTGGGGATGCATGGAACAAGTCCACTCGCCGGCCTCGTTCTGTTGGAGGTCGTGGCCATGCGTAGGGTCGTGAACTTCCGTGCCGGTCTCGCTCGCTTGTGACGTATGGCTGTCGGTATCGGAGTTATGGAACAGAAGCCAGCCCAACAAGAGGCCGCCCGCTAGGAACAGGATATATATCAGGTACTTGGATTTTACGGTTTCATTTATATTTTTCATTTTCTTATTCGTTTACAGAGGTGGATATTAATTTCTCGATTCCGGCGATTTGGGTATTATATTCCGCTATCGCTTCGCTTTTCTTCAAGTGATAGTCCAACATTTGTCGCTCCACTTGGATCACGTCGGTCAAGGTCGTACTTCCTGTCGAGAATTCCCGGACGATCAGTTGGTAGGTGGCCAACGATAGATCGTATTGTTTCTGGTACAAATCGATTTTCCGTGCGGCATCTTCCAATTGCTGGGTAATACGGATATACTCGGCTTGCAGTTGGTTCATCGTGTTCTCGTACTTCAACTCGCTGGATTTCCAATAATGCTTGCTTTCCCGTTGCTGTGCGTTATATTTCTTACGGAAGATAGGAAGGCTGATCTTTAGCATGGGCATGAACATATCCTTTCCGTTCATACCGGACATAGAGCCCATAGACATATCCTCTGGTTTCTTCCCGATCAAGGAATACTGGAGGCCGATACCTAGCATGGGGTAACTCATTTTCTTGTCCATCTCCGCCTTGGCCCGGTAAGCGTTTCCTTCCGCCTCCAGCATGGTAAGCATGGGGTTGTTGGAGATGACGCTGTCAAGAGCCATCGACTCACTCCATGAGAGAGGAAGCCGTTCCAACGAGTCGGGGACGGAAATCGGGGTAGCTAGCGACTGATTGAGCAACGTATTAAAAGCAGCCTCGGCCGTTTTCCGTTGCGATAACAAGGAGGCTAGCGTATTCTCCAGTTCTACCTTCTCCATCTGGATTCGCAGTACGTCCGACATTCCGCCCATAGAGTTGCCACTTCCCATAGAGCCTCCACCCATAGGGCTACCGCCGGACATTCCGGACATCGTACTACCGGATGCTCCCGTGCTTTGTACCGTAGGGCTTCCCATGCTACTGCCTCCCATACCCGACATACCTCCACCGGATACGGCGGGAGGAGTCGATGGAGCAGAAGATACGGGGGAGGGTAGGACGGAGGAACCGCCCGCCTTCGCCGACGGAGCGGAGAAGCGGTTCAATGCCAACTGTTCCAACTGGTCTAGCAGACGAAGGTTCGCCTGCGTATTTTTATATTGCTCGCTGATATTGCAAAGCTGGTACCATTGACTCTTCACCTCATAATACAGGTTGTTGCGACTGTTACGGAATTGTTCGTAAGCCATCCGGGCCATCTCGGTCGCCTCGTTGCGGGCCGCCTTCCGGGTACCGAACCAAGGGAACATTTGCATCAAGGTGAAATCTGCTATTTGCTTTCCGGACAAGATCTCCATCGGTTTCAGGAAGAAACCGATCTCCAGTTCCGGGTCTGGATAGGCTCCGGCTTGCGGGACTTTCTCCAAAGATGCCTTATACAGGGAGAAGTCGGCGTTGATCTGCGGATTGTTACGTGCCGCCAGTTCCAGATAATAGCCTAAACTATCGGCCGGCTGGGAGTAAGCGAAAAGGACGTTTAGCATCCCCAGTACACCTGCCATGATGATTGATCTGATTCTTTTATATCTCATAAGTCGTTACCTCCTCTTGAATTTTATTCTTTTGTTCTTTCTTTATAGCGTTCTCCCGCCACCAGCATTGCAGGACGGGAACGACAAACATGGTCATACTCTGGATCAGCATTCCTCCGAACGTAGGGATAGCCATCGGTACCATGATATCCGCCCCCTTACCGGTAGAGGTAAGTACGGGGAGTAAAGCGATCAGGGTAGTGGCTGTAGTCATGGCCGCTGGGCGTACCCGTTTCAGTCCGGCGGCTACTACCGCTTCCCGGATATCGTGCTTGGTGCGGGGGGCTCGCTCGAGGAATACATGATGGATGTAGGTTCCCATCAATACCCCATCATCCGTAGCCACACCGAACAAGGCGATGAAACCGACCCAGACTGCCACGCTCAGATTGATCGTGTGCATCTGGAAAAGATCCCGCATATTCTCTCCGGCGATGGAGAAGTTCATGAACCAATCCTGTCCGTAAAGCCATAGCAAGATAAAACCTCCGGCGAAGGCCACGAACACCCCGGAGAAATGGATCAGTGAGGCAGTGACCGTCTTGAATTGAAAGTATAGAACCAGCAGGACGATCAACAAGGCGAGGGGAACGACGATCATCAGCCGGCTGGTGGCACGCTCCTGCTGCTCGTAATTGCCGGCGAACTTATAGGATACGCCGGGATCAAGGTTCAACTCGCCCTCCTTTATCTGTTGCTCAAGGATGCGGGAAGCCTCTTTCACGACATCCACTTCCGCCTTCCCCGCCAGTTTGTCGAAGATGACGTAGCCTACCAAGAAAGTGTTCTCGCTTTGGATCATCTGCGCTCCACGGGTATAGTTGATATCGGCTAGCTCTTTAAGCGGGACTTGCGCCCCAGTGGCGGTCGGTACGAGGATCATACCTAGCGCCTCCGGATTATCTCGAAGCTCACGAGCGTAGCGTAGGCGCACCGGGAAACGTTCCCTCCCTTCCACGGTGCGGGTCAGTACCATGCCACCGACAGCGGCACTTAATATCTCTTGCAAGTCATCCACGTTTACGCCGTAACGGGCCATATTCTCACGGTTCAGTTCGATCTCCAGATAAGGGGCGCCTACCGCACGGTCGTAAAATACCGAAGAGGGGATAACGGAGGGTACCTCTTTCAATGCCTTCTCGATCGCCTTTCCGGCTTTCTCGATCGTCTCCAGATCCGGGCCATACACCTTGATACCCATCGGGGCACGCATACCGGTGGATAACATGACGAGACGGGCCTCGATAGGCTGCAGCTTCGGGGCGGAAGTCAATCCCGGAAGATGGGTGACGTTCACGATCTGTTGCCAGATATCGTTCGTGTTCTTGATCTCCGGTCGCCATTGGCGGAAGTAATCGCCTTTAGCGTCTGGGATCAGGCTGTCTGAGGGAATCAGCCGGAAACCGTCTTTGGGGTTATATACGCCTCCATCTTTTAGGAGATACTCCCCTTGCCGGTTTACCTTGAAACGTTCCCTTTTCCCGTCCTCATTCAGGATATATTCCGGACGGTAGTTGATCGTATTCTCGAACATCTGTACCGGCGCTGGATCGAGGGCGGAGTTTACACGGCCCCATTTACCGATGGCGGTCTCCACCTCGGGGATAGAGGCCAGCCGTTTGTCGAGCGCCTCTATATAATCAAGGTTTTGCTCGATACCGGAATGCGGCATGCTAGTCGGCATCAGTAGGAAAGAACCTTCGTTCAGGCTAGGCATAAACTCCTGTCCGATGCCTCTCCATATCCAGAAACCGAATACGATGGTAGCTCCCGGAATCAACATGAATTTCCAGCGGTTATCCAAGCACCAGCGCAATATCCTCTCATAATAAATAACGAGCAGCCACAGGATGCTTAGGATGATGGCTACGCAACCCGCCACGAACAATATATTGGCGAGCATCCCTTTTTGCGGCCCCATCGGCAACCATTCCTCGGATAGGTAATAGATCGTGACAAAGAGGGTGATACCGATATTGATATAAGTGCTCATTTGAGGCTTCTTCCAATAACCGGACAATAGATTATTCACCCCGACTGCCGTTAGCCCGATAGCCGGAATACTTCCATAAATAATAAGTAAGGCGATTCCGGCCACGATCAACAGGTAATTCAGTATTTTCCGTATCAGCCTTGAATGGATCTTTATCGAGAACAACCAATACGATAGGGAAGGAAGCAAGATCAATCCCAGCACGAAGGCGGAAGCCAAAGCATATGTCTTGGTATAGGCCAAAGGCGAGAACATCTTCCCTTCCTGCGCCTCCATGGTGAAGACGGGGAGGAAGCTGACGATCGTCGTGATCATCGCTGTGCTGATCGCCCCGGACACCTCGCTTACCGCCTTATAAATAAGGTTGACAAACGCCTTTCCCCCCTGTATATGTCTGTTCTCGGGCATCTCCCGGTAACGGATGATACTTTCCACGAAGACGACCCCTACATCCACCATCACGCCAATGGCGATCGCTATACCCGATAAAGCCACGATATTCGCCGCTATCCCCGTATAACGCATGATGATGAACGTGGCGAGCACCGCTATCGGTAGCATACTGGCGATAACGATAGAGGCCCTCAGATTGAGTACCAGCACGATGATGACGATCACGCAGATCAATATCTCGTGGGAAAGGGCGGTCTCCAACGTCCCGATCGTCTCCTTGATAAGCCCCGTACGGTCGTAGAACGGCACGACGGTTACCTTGGAGACCGTCCCGTCCGCCAGTACCTTTTGGGGCAATCCCGGCTCCATCTCCTTGATCTTCGCCTTTACGTTATTGATAACCTCCAAGGGGTTGGAGCCATAGCGGGCTACTACCACTCCGCCCACGGCCTCCACACCCTCCTTGTCCAGCCCTCCCCGTCGGGTTCCGGGGCCGATATTCACGAACGCCACGTCCGATATGCGAACCGGTACGCCTTCCCGAACGGTGATGGCGGCATTCTCTATATCTTTTACATTCTTGATATACCCCAAGCCCCGGATCAGGTACTCCACCTTGTTGATCTCCATCGTCTCGGCGCCGATATCGAGGTTGCTCTTCTTGATGGCGCTCATGATATCCATCACGGAGACGTTGAAGGCGTACATGGCATCTGGGTTCAACTCGATCTGGTACTCCTTCACGAAGCCGCCCGCCGAGGCAACCTCGGATACCCCCTCGGCGGAGGATAAGGTGTACTTGACGTAGAAATCCTGTATCGTACGCAACTCCTCGGCGTTCCAGCCTCCGGTAGGTTTACAGGTTTTGGGGTCCCGTCCTTCCAGCGTATACCAATAGATCTGCCCGAGGGCGGTAGCGTCCGGTCCCAAGGTAGGCTGCACGCCTTCCGGCAAGGTTCCCGGAGGCAGGGAGTTCAGCTTCTCCAATATACGGGAACGGCTCCAGTAGAACTCTATATCGTCATCGAAGATAATGTATATGAAGGACATCCCGAACATGGAGGAACTACGGATCGTCTTCACTCCCGGGATACCTAAAAGAGAGGTGGTCAGCGGATAAGTGATCTGGTCCTGTATATCCTTCGGCGAGCGGCCCATCCATTCCGTGGCCACGATCTGCTGGTTATCGCCGATATCGGGGATGGCGTCTACCGGAATCGGATTCCGGGGAATGATCCCCCCGTGCCAATTGAAGGGGGACGTGGAGATGCCCCATACGATAATCAGCACTAGTAAAAGTAAGGTTACCACCCTGTTCTCAAGGAAGTAACGAATGATTCTGTTTAACATTTGAATGAGCTTTTATGATTTGAAAACATATGAGAACGCTTATTTGTTCGTCTTTGAAGGCAAGCGATCACATGAGTACTCGTGATGCTTTACGCCAGTACTCGCAATGGATTACTCCAGTATTTGCAATGGATTACTCCAGTACTTGCGGTGGATTACTCCAGTACTCGCAATAGATTACGCCGGTACTCGTGTGTAAACAGACGTAAATCGCCTTTTAAAAAGGAAGCCTATACGCTAAATCAAAAAAGTACAATGATGGACGAATAACGGGATAGCGCTATTCTCCTTGGGTGGATTAATAAAGGGATTGGAACGTGTTGTCTCGTCTCGCCCGGCGATCTTATAGGAGTCGAGTAGATCGAACAACAAAACTACAGCGACAGGAGCGGACAATTGCACGAGCGTATTCGCCACATCCTGATCGACGGATAACTTAACATATTCCGTCTCGGTAGAGCAGCACTTATGGGACGTGCCCGCCTCACCGCAACTGGGGCAAGTGTCAAGATACTGCAAGCTCACCTCCGCCAACTTACCCATACAATAATGGTAATTCAGCGCAAACCCGGAGGAAACCCCGAGGTAAAAAACAGCGAGTATGAACAATAAAAATCTTCTCATCCCAAGTAATATATTCCGCAAATATATGAATATTTTTTGAACTGGCAATAGGGTGGAAAAAGTGCTCGTAGGGTTGTTAAAATCAGAACCTTTTCTTTATAGCCTTGTTCAAGGTAGGTAATTAATCTAAACAAAACACATTTATGAGACTATTTGTACAAGGAGCAGTATTACTGCTAGGTATGGGATTCTTATCGGCTCCCGCTAAGGCTCAAAAGGTGGTCATCGAGGATGACGTGCCAAATTCGATAGTCCTTGTCAGCCAAGACAAGGCAGGTGATGAAATCGTGAGGATAATGAATGAGACGCAGAGCCCTCGTTTCCACGACCCGAAAGCCCCCCGCTTCGTATTGACCGATCGTAAGGGACGTTTCGCCTTGGGTATCGGCGGTTACGTGAAGGCTACGGCGGAGTATGATTTCGGCGGGATCTCGGATGATGTCGATTTCTATCCGTCCATGATCCCGAATGGTGGGCAGAACTACGTCCGTAACCAGTTCCAGATGGACGCTACTACCAGTACGATATTCTTGAAATTAGTGGGTCATACCAAACGCCTCGGGGATTTCGTCGTGTATACGGCGGGTAACTTCCGGGGAGGCAGCAAGGTCTTCGAGCTCCAGAACGCCTATGTGTCTTTCCTTGGTTTCACGATGGGTTACGATTATAGTACCTTCATGGATCTGGCCGCCCTTCCGCCCTCGATCGATTATGCGGGGCCTGCCGGACAGGTTTTCAGCCGTGCCACCCTGTTACGCTATGAGCGTGCTTTCGGTAAGGGATGGAAAGCGGGTGTAGGTATCGAGATGCCAGTGGTGGATGGCATCACGAACCAAAGCGTGAATATCAGTAACCAACGTATGCCGAACTTCCCTGCCTATATCCAATACGCTTGGAATAAGAGCAGCCATATCCGTGTAGCTGGTATCGTACGTAATATGACGTACGAGAACTTGGTGGCGCAACGGGCCGAGTCTAAGGCCGGATGGGGCGTGTTTGCCGCCTCTACGTTCAATGTGACGAGCAAGCTGAACTTCTACGGTCAGGCTACTTACGGCCGGGGGATCAGCCAGTTCTTGAATGATATCAGTAATCTGGACGTGGATCTGGTTCCGGATCCCGAGGCCAAAGGCAAGATGCAAGTGCTTCCGATGATGGGTTGGTACGCTGGCTTGCAGTATAATATCACGCCGAAGGTATTCGTCTCCAGCACCTATAGCCAGACTCGTTTATACAGCGAGAATGATTACCCGGTTACCCCGTCGGATCAATACCGCTACGGTCAATACTTGGTAGCCAACATTTTCTGGAACGTGAACGCCAATCTGCAAGTCGGCGCCGAGTACTTGAGAGGCTGGCGTACCGATTTCAACGATATGACCCGCCACGCCAACCGACTTAATGTTTCCGCTCAATATAACTTCTGATAATGTAGCGTTTTGTTGATGTGCCACACCGGGGGATTCTTGGTGTGGCATTTCTTTTCGAGGCGATTGGCAGGTCTGCGATTAATAGATGTTCGCCATGCTAATCAGCGGCTCATACAGCTTCTCGATATCCTGCGAATCGATCTCGATCTCTACTTGATCACCGGGGATAAGGGTCTGTCCGGCGGGAGCCAAGTCCTTGCGATCCCGGTGAATAGTCTTGATGATACAACGTTGGGGGAGGGTGAGGTGATCTACCTCCTTCCCGTCGAAATAGGCACCTGTCATGATCTCTACGAACAGGCTGGAACGCCCTTCGGTACGGAAGGCTGGAGTCGAGATCATCTCGTCGTAGAGAACCACGTTAAAAGGTTTTATCTGTAGCATTTCCGTGAAGTAATACGTAAGCCCGCCGACAATGATAGAGGGGTAGAATACATCCAGATGCCCGGTTATCTCCGTAATCAAGACGATACCCGTCAGTGGTGTCCGGACTACCGCCACCAAGAAACCTACCATGCTGATTAACATGATATAGCTGATGCTCTCCGTTTCAATGAAACCATACTTCACCAATAATAAAGCGATGATCTGCCCGAACAATCCCCCGGTAACTAGTGTAGGGATGAAATTCCCTCCCGGCAGTCCGGAGGAGAAAGAGAGAGACGTGAATATCAAGTGGATGAGCATCATCGCCGCTATCCATAAAACGGGGTGATATCCATGCATCGCTTGCATGATAAGGAATTGCTCGCCTCCTCCTGTCAAGTCGATCTCCGTCAATGAGATCGTATACGCTATGATAAGCAGGTACAACATCTTCATATAAGGAGGATGCTTCAGTCTGGTAAAGAAATCCTTGCACCAAAGGGTAAACATCGAGTAAATTTTCCCGAAGACGGAAATAACCACGGCCAGAAATAAGAATAACTTCAGTTGATCTATAAAAGTAGCCTGCGGGGCAATAGCGCTAATCTGCGAGTAGGGGTTGAAGGGGAAAATCAAGCTCGCTACGCCTCCCGCCACGACCCCTGCCAGCAAGGTGGTAATGGCGGTCTTGGGAGCGTCGAACCGTTCGATGGATTCGATCACCAAAAGTGAGGAAGCGAGGGGAGCGGCGAAAGCGGCGGCCAATCCGGCACCTGCGCCGGCGGCCAAAAGTTGCTTGCGCTCTCCAGCCAATACGTGTCCCCATTTGGAAATGATATTCCCCACGTAAGATCCGATCTGTACGCACGGCCCCTCACGACCAAGGGACAGGCCGGCGCTGATCGCTAATATCCCTCCCGTGAACTTGGCGATTAATTGTGTCAATGGGTTTTTATAAGTGATCCTGCCATTGATAACCGCCCGTGTCTGGGGAATGCCCCCACCGGTAATCAGCGGCATCTTCTTGACCATCCAATTCACGCAAAGCAATATACCCCATAGCGTGAAGAAGAACAAGACATGGAAATACCAAGGGTAATGACCGTCGAAAAAAAGTTTCCGGCTATTGAATAACTGTTGGAGCAGATAGTGATAAGGTACCGCTACCAACCCGGTCAGCAATCCCACGAAAATGCTTACAAAATAAAGTCTGGCATCAATAAGTTTCAATTTCCAGATCCGCCAGCGCCTCAATTTTGTTATATCTAAGAGATCATTATCCATCGGACTCACCTTGTTTTCGTTTCCTGTTACAACAACCAAGGTAAATAAGAGGTTTAAAATCTCATTCCATTGAACCTTTTTTAAAAAGCCTTGTTATTAAGATATAGTGTTTTTCATGGTATTAGAATTAAGTTAGATTAGGTTATCCGTCTTGTTCGTGAGAATAGGGCGGTTTTCCTGTTTATAGGGGTTTGTACTTTGAGGCGGTTAGGATTTCTTGGGCGTCGTTGGTTTGCATCAACGCCTCCGGGGTAGATCCCGTCTCCTTCATGTACTGGTTGATGATCTGCCAGCCTATCCAAGTCCCGATATTCCCGGGAGCGTCGTTCTCAGGGAAAATGGCCGGGGTATCCTCGAAATACTGGGAAGTTGTCAGTTGATCCGGGGTATAAAGATGCTTGCGCTCGATGATTGCTTTCCAGATTGTTCCTTCGTTGTCCTTGCACCAGTTGTAGGCCTGTTCGGTGTATCCCATTAGCTCGGCGGCATCGGGAACGCCTAGGGCTTGCGAGAGCAGGTATTTGATTTTTCCCTCGTAAATCATCCGGTCCAGCAATACGTTCTCTTTTCCCGCGAAAGGATATTCGGACATGAGCCACCCCGCCAGATAATCCGGGACCACGAGTCCACGTTGCATTTTCAATTTCTGGGAGTCATAGAAGAAATCTTGATACAAGGGATAGTCCTTTCCCATGTACTTATCGATGGAAAGGGAAAGCAGGCTATCGCCTACCAATACGTTCTGGTTGAAACCGGATACATGCATATAGATAGCAGGGATCTGCATCGAGGGGAAATTCTCCTTTAGATAGGCGAATCCGTATCCCAAGGATTTCTCGATATCCTCCACGGAATCATATTGGGTGATAGCATCACGATACAAGCCTTTCAAGGTTGGCTCCGAGTAATAATTCCGCATTTTCTCGAAGAAGCCGGGAGTCTCGAAGGTTTGCAGGTTTAATATGCCTTTCCCGATGATATCCAGCATTTCCGGGTATTGTTTGATTAGTTCGGGTTGCAAGGTGGTATCTTCCGTATCGATCAGCCGGAATAAATCCTTGTCAAAGCGATTGATATGCAGGGGTTCAACGGTAGCGTAGTTGATCGTATTTGTGTTTTGCCCGTTGCAGCTCAATAGCGTAGCGGACAAAATACAGGCCATGATGAGTTTTGTAACCATATCTCTTCGTATAATAATGTAATATGATAAGAAACGGACCGCATGGGGTAATATTGTGTGACTGGCATCTTATTACTACCTTTGCCTCCCTTTTATTTAAGATTCATCATGCGATATACGAACAAACAAATTCTAAAGATCACGTATCCGGTATTAATCAGCTTGCTCATGGAGCATATGATCGGATTGACGGATACCGCTTATCTGGGACGTGTCGGCGAGGTCGAGCTAGGTGCCTCCGCCTTGGCAGGAGTCTATTATCTCGTGATTTATATGCTGGGTTTTGGTTTCAGTGTAGGCGCTCAGGTGCTGATGGCACGTCGTAACGGTGAGGGGGAGTATAAACGGATCGGCGAGGTTTTCACGCAAGGCGGGCTATTCCTTTTTCTGCTGGCGGCGGTGTTGTTTACGGCCTCTAATCTGCTTACGCCTTATCTGCTCCACCGGATGATCGGCTCAGAAGAGGTGTATCGGGCGACGATGAGCTATCTGGACTGGCGGGTGTACGGGTTCTTCTTCTCTTTTATAGCGGTGATGTTCCGTGCGTTTTACGTGAGTACGACGAATACGAAGATCTTGACGGCCAATTCGGTGGTGATGGTGCTTACCAACGTGGTCTTGAACTATATCTTGATATTCGGTAAGTTCGGTTTCCCCGTCTTGGGGATAGCGGGTGCCGCTATCGCTTCCTCGATCTCGGAAGCTGTCTCCGTAATGTTCTTCGTGATTTATACGTGGAAGAAGGTAGACTATAAGAAATACGGTCTGTTTCGTTTTACGAGAGTGGATTTTAGGATGCTGGGACAAATACTGAGTGTCTCTATCTGGGTGATGATCCAGCATGGGATCGCTTTTGGGGGATGGTTTATCTTCTTTATCGCTATGGAGCATCTGGGTGAGCGGCCGTTGGCGATTACGAATGTGGTACGTAGTATCTCCTCGTTCCTGTTTATGTTCGTGAATGCTTTCGCCTCCACGAACAGCTCGCTGGTTAGTAACTTGATCGGTGCCGGGGAGTCGGACCGGGTACTTCCGCTTAGCCGGAGGATGATCGGGCTATGCTATGCGTTCGTGCTACCGATCGGTATCTTGATTGCGATGTTCCCGTCTACCGTATTGCGTATTTATACGGATAACCCGGATTTGATCGCTAGCTCGATCCCCTCGCTGTGGGTGATGCTGTCCTCTTATCTCTTTGCCGTTCCCGGTTTTATTTATTTCTTTAGCGTATCGGGAACAGGCAATACCCGACGTGCGCTGGAAATCGATATGGCTAGCATATTCGTGTACGTATTATATATATTGTATGTCGCTGTATGGTTGCGTGCGGACGTGGCGGTTTGCTGGACTACGGAGTATGTATATAATATCATGATCCTTTCTTCTTTCTTCTATCTATGGAAAGGAAATTGGCGTAACAAGAAAATCTGAAGACTTATCTTTTGATTAGTACGGTAATTCGTAAGGATAAATCAAAAAAGACCATCTTGGCATTCACGTTCTGTGTGATATGGCGTTCCGCTTTCGCCAATTCTTCCATCAAATCGATCACGTTTCGCTCGTTGACGAAAGGGGAGAACTTAACGGAGAAGCTAGCTTCGTCCAGATTCATATAATTAAGTTCCGGCGATTGGAACCGGTACATGAAGTTCTCCCGGATCAAATGCTGGCAATAGGAGAGGAAGTTTTTCTGTCGTTCCCGTCCGATCCCTGCCATGACGTCCGCCATCGCTTTCATGCCTTTTACGTTTCGTGCCCATGAGTTTCGCATCATGGCCTTGAATTGCTCCAGAAAGAATTTATTTTCCTCGCCCAAGCTAATCGCCTCCATCGCCTTGATAAAACTTCCGGAGGAGAGGTGAGCGACGTGTTTAGCGTCGTTGGGCGAAAGCCCGAAACGGGATACCATGGCATTCATGATCGCATCGGTCTCAATGGGACGGATGTGGATGCGTTGCGCACGGGATTGGATGGTCCCGAGGATAAGGTCCGGTGTCTCGGATACCATAAGGATAACCGTTTTCATAGGAGGCTCCTCTATGATTTTCAGAAGCTTGTTGGCGCAAGTAGGATGTAGTTTCTCCGGCAACCAAACCATCAGGATACGATATTCCGCCTCATAAATCTTTAGGCTCAGTTTATGGATAATCTCATCGCTTTCCTTGGAATAGATGATCGCTTGTGAGTTTCCGGCCTCGATATAATCCAACCATTCATCCATATTGAAATAGGGATGTTCTTTGAGGAACCCACGCCATTCACTGAGATAATCATCGCAGACCTCTTTCTTTTTCTCTTTCTTGGCTACGATCGGGAATACGAAATGCAAATCGGGATGTGCCAATTCGTCATATTTGAGGCATGACGGGCAACGTCCGCAAGCGTCCGTGTCCGTCCGGTTCGTACAATTCAGATAACGGGCGTAAGCCAAAGCCAGCGGAAACGCCCCGGCTCCCCCTTGCTCTGTGAATAACTGTGCATGGGGTACGATCCCCGTCCGAGCCGATTGTCTCAACCGTTCCTTCACTTCCTCTTGCCCGATGATATCTTTAAAATACATGAGATATTTCCTTTTCTATAGAATAATGAACGAAGTTACGGAAAAGTATTCAGATATCAAAAAGCGCGGGGTTTTGTAAATATCAATTGACATATGTAGAGTAAAACTAAGAACGGATACAATACCAAGTCAAGTCCAATAAAGAATATGTATTTCATTACCTTAGAATTTTAAAAATAACCATACTTAGTATATGATTGTTCAATCGTGTACTTCTATTAGACAACTCAGCGTACAAAAACCCCTATTGTATTTCAATAAATTTCTTTCGCTATTTTGTAAACGCTATCCGAGGCCATCATTGTGTAGAAATGTAAGCTCGGTACGCCATGAGCGATCAGATCCTTGCACTGCTGTATACACCATTCCACACCCACCTCTTTCGCTTCCGCATCATCTTTACATTTACGTAATTCTATTGCGAAAGGCTCCGGGATATCCGCACGGAATATCTTCGGAAGAACCGTTAATTGGTTCTTGAAAACGATCGGTTTGATACCGGGAATGATGGGAACCGTGATACCTTCCGCACGGCAACGATCCACGAACGCATAGTATTTGTCATTATCAAAAAACATCTGGGTTACCAGATATTCAGCGCCATTTTTTACTTTCTCCTTTAAGTAATAGATATCAGATTCCATATTGGGCGCTTCCTCGTGCTTCTCCGGATAGCAAGCCATACCGTACGAGAAGGGAGTCTCTATACCGTCTATCTTGGAACCGTCTAACGCGATACCTTCGTTGAAATGATTTACCTGCTGCTGTAAATCAGTCGCATGATCGTGGTATAACTCCGGGTTTTGCTGGGAGGCCTCTAAGGTCTTTATATCTCCCCTTAATATTAAGAGGTTGTTTACGCCAAGGAAGTTCAAATCGATCAAAGCGTATTCCGTCTCGTCTTTCGTAAAGCCTTTACATATAATATGGGGTACGGCAGGGATACCGTATTTATTCTGGATAGCCGAAGCGATCGCTACGGAGCCCGGACGTTTACGGATGTTTACTTTCTGGAAACTTCCGTCTGGTAAGGTTTTATAGACGAACTCGCTATGGTGGGAGGTGATATTTATGTATTTAGGGTCGAATTCCTTCAACTTGTCAATTACATTATACACCTTCTGGATACTGTTACCTTTCAGCGGCGGTAATATCTCGAAAGAAAAAGCGGTACTCTTACTATCCCTTATCAGATCAATGACTTTCATATTTTAATTATTTTTGACGCGAATGTAGCAAAAATCTTGGTAACATAGATTTTAATCCGCTATTTGTATATATCCATGCCACGGCTCTTTCATTTACCCATCCGTTTCGGCAGGCCGGAATGCATGAATCTCAAGTGAAATTCCGCACAATAAGTTTACGAGAGAAAATTGTGTATAAGAATCTGATAATCAGTATTTAAAAAACAGGATAATCTTTCTGCGAAAACACGTACATGTTTTTGGAAAAAGTCGTACGTGTTTTCCGGAAAGGTCGTACGTGTTTTCCGGAATCCTTCCACCGAAAACAAAAGCGCATGTTAAAATTTACAAGAAACCCCACTTTAACGAAATGTTAAATGAAAAAGCCGTGGCCTTCCGTTTGCTTTTTTTAGTTTATAGGCCGAACTATATATAAATTAGCGTATATTTGCGGTACACAAAATCTCCCATAGCGACGGCTATGGGCGTTTTTGCTTTTGAGCGATATTATTAACAGTGTAATTTGTTAATTTTAAACTAATTACAGCAAATTGTATAGATATGGAAAATTTAAATTGGTCTGAGCTGGGATTTGGTTATATCAAGACAGACTACAATGTAAGATGCTACTATCGTGACGGCAAATGGGGTGAGTTGGAAGTTTCTTCATCCGAGATTATCAATATTCACATGGCCGCTACTTGCTTGCATTACGGACAAGAGTCTTTCGAGGGCTTGAAGGCCTTCCGTGGAAAAGACGGTAAGATCCGTGTATTCCGTATGGATGAGAACGCTAAACGTATGCAATCTTCCAGCCGGGGTATCAAGATGGCTGAGTTGCCTGTAGAGATGTTCGAGGAAGCTGTACGTAAGGTCGTGAAATTGAACGAGCGTTTTGTACCTCCTTATGAGAGCGGTGCCGCTTTATATATTCGTCCGCTGATGATCGGCTTGGGCGCTCAGGTGGGTGTGAAGCCGGCTCCCGAATATATGTTTATGGTATTCGTTACGCCGGTAGGTCCGTATTTCAAGGGTGGATTCCAGCCCTCGAAGGTGTGCGTGCTTCGTGAGTACGACCGTGCGGCTCCTAACGGGACAGGTACGATCAAGGTGGGTGGTAACTATGCCGCTAGCTTGGTAGCTGGCGAGATCGCTCATTCCAAGGGATACGCCGCCGTATTGTATCTGGATCCGAAAGAAAAGAAATATCTGGATGAGTGCGGTCCGGCTAACTTCTTCGGAATCCGTGGCAATAGCTATATCACTCCGCAATCCCACTCGATCTTGCCCTCGATCACGAACAAGAGCTTGCAGCAATTGGCCGAGGATATGGGCTTGACGGTAGAGCGTCGTCCGGTTCCTTTCGAGGAGATCGCTACATTCGACGAGGCTGCCGAGTGTGGTACCGCTGCGGTTATCGCCCCGATCTCACAAATCGACGATTTGGATGAGAACAAATCTTTTGTTATCGCCAAAGATGGCAAACCGGGTCCTGTTTGCGAGAAACTATATCATAAGCTACGTGCCATCCAGTATGGCGACGAGCCGGATACTTACGGATGGATCTCGATCATTGAATAATATCTTTTGTTTCGTAAGGACTGGAGTGCGCTCCGTCTTTACGAGACAGAATACGTTGATAGGCAATTGTTAGTTTGAACTTTACTTTTTGCAATAAAATTGCAATCTCTGCATTGCAAATGAGAAAAGATGTTTATCTTTGCATCGGTAATTCCAAATTTTCAATTACCAATTATGTAGGTGGAAGCATTCTTTAAAACACATAAATATCTGGTAGAGCATCTGTATTCTCCGGTACGAAGGGGATTGATGGATGAGATCAATTGGGAGGATCGGTTGATTGGTATTAAAGGTTCGCGAGGAGTCGGAAAGACCACTTTCTTGTTAGACTATGCCCGTGAATATTTTGGTGCCGATAATAAGGAATGCTTATACATTAATTTAAATCATTTCTATTTTACGGAACGCACACTCGTTGATTTCGCCGCCGAGTTTCGGGCTAAAGGCGGAAAGGTGTTGTTGATAGACCAAGTGTTTAAGTATTCCGATTGGTCGAGAGAGTTGCGGTATTGCTATGATAATTTCGAGGACTTGAAGATCGTTTTCTCCGGCTCGTCGGTGATGCGTCTGAAAGAGGAGAATCCGGACCTGTCCGGCAAGGTGGTATCGTATAACCTCAGAGGGTTCTCGTTCCGTGAGTTCTTGAACTTGATGTCGGGGAACCAGTTTCCCGCGTACACGTTCGATGAGGTATTAGAGAATCATCAGGAAATCGCCAAACGTATTTGCTCGGTCGTAAGGCCGATGGCTTATTTCCAAGATTATCTCCATCATGGTTTTTATCCGTTCTTCTTGGAAAAGCGCAACTTCTCCGAGAACCTGCTGAAGACCATGAACATGATGCTAGAGGTGGACGTGTTATACATAAAACAAATCGAACAAAGTTACCTGCCAAAGCTACGCAAACTACTCTACTTATTGGCTACGAGCGCTCCTTGTACCCCAAACGTGAGTCAGTTGAGCAAGGATATCGAGACATCCCGGGCCACCGTGATGAACTATATCAAGTATTTGACAGATGCCCGTTTGATGAATATGCTGTATCCGGTGGGCGAATCCTTTCCGAAGAAACCCTCCAAGGTATATATGTATAACTCGAACCTGATGTACCCCATCCGTCCGATGGAGGTAAATGCCGGGGCGGTGCGTGAGTCGTTCTTTTATAACCAACTATTGAAAGACAATAAGCTGAATGAAGGAAACAAGAACGCCCACTTTCTGGTGAATACGATGTATAATTTCCGGATCGAGGAAAGCATGAAAGTGAAGAACAATCCGGATATGTACTATGCTGTCGATAAGACCGAGATCGGGGAGGGGAACATGATCCCGCTTTGGTTGTTCGGTTTTCTATATTAAGTAAGAATCTTTTTTAATACTAATAGTTTTATAGGTCTATGACAAAACAGAAGAAATTTTTAACCTGTGATGGTAATCAGGCCGCTGCTCATATCTCGTATATGTTCAGCGAGGTAGCCGCGATTTACCCCATCACTCCGTCGTCTACAATGGCTGAATATGTAGATGAATGGGCTGCAGCCGGACGTAAGAATATTTTCGGCGAGACTGTAATGGTACAGGAAATGCAATCAGAGGGTGGTGCCGCAGGTGCTGTTCACGGTTCATTGCAAGCTGGTGCCTTGACAACAACCTACACTGCTTCTCAAGGTTTGTTGCTTATGATCCCTAATATGTACAAGATCGCCGGCGAATTGCTTCCTTGCGTTTTCCACGTATCCGCTCGTACATTGGCTTCTCATGCGTTGTGTATCTTCGGTGACCATCAAGACGTGATGTCTGCTCGTCAGACAGGTTTCGCCATGTTGGCCGAGGGTTCCGTACAGGAGGTTATGGACTTGGCCGGTGTCGCTCACTTGGCTACGATCAAGTCTCGTGTGCCGTTCGTGAACTTCTTCGACGGTTTCCGTACCTCTCACGAGATCCAGAAGATCGAGGCTTTGGAGAATGAGGACTTGGCTCCGCTTATCGACCAGAAGGCCTTGGCTGAGTTCCGTGCCCGTGCCTTGAACCCGGAGAGACCGGTCGCTCGCGGTATGGCCGAGAACCCGGATCATTTCTTCCAACACAGAGAATCTTCCAACACGTACTACGAGGCAGTTCCCGCTATCGTAGAGGAATATATGAACGAGGTTTCCAAGATCACAGGCCGTAAATACGGTTTGTTCGATTATTACGGAGCTGAGGACGCTGAGCGCGTGATCATCGCCATGGGTTCTGTTACGGAGGCCGCTCGTGAGGCTATCGATCACTTGATCGCTAAGGGCGAGAAGGTAGGTTTGGTATCCGTTCACTTGTATCGTCCGTTCTCCGCTAAGCATTTCTTGGCTGCCGTGCCTAAGACCGCTAAGCGTATCGCCGTATTGGATCGCACGAAAGAGCCGGGTGCTAACGGTGAGCCGTTGTATCTGGACGTAAAAGACTGCTTCTATGGTCAGGAGGATGCTCCGGTTATCGTAGGTGGCCGTTATGGTCTGGGTTCTAAGGATACGACTCCGGCTCAGATCCTGTCCGTATTCGAGAACTTGGCGTTGCCGATGCCGAAGAACCAGTTCACGATCGGTATCGTGGATGACGTTACTTTCACTTCTCTGCCTCAGAAGGAAGAGATCGCCTTGGGCGGTGAGGGTATGTTCGAGGCTAAGTTCTACGGTTTGGGTGCCGACGGTACGGTAGGCGCTAACAAGAACTCGGTGAAGATTATCGGTGATAACACGGATAAATACTGTCAGGCTTATTTCTCTTACGACTCTAAGAAATCCGGTGGTTTCACTTGTTCTCACTTACGTTTCGGTGATCATCCGATCCGTTCTACTTATTTGGTGAATACCCCGAACTTCGTGGCTTGCCACGTTCAGGCTTATTTGCGCATGTACGACGTGACTCGTGGTTTGCGTGAGAACGGTACCTTCTTGTTGAATACCGTTTGGGGCGCTGAGGAGTTGGCTAAGCACTTGCCTAATAAGGTAAAACGTTACTTCGCTCAGAAGAATATCACTGTATATTATATCAACGCTACACAGATCGCCTTGGAGATCGGTTTAGGTAACCGTACCAATACGATCCTCCAGTCCGCTTTCTTCCGTATCACGGGTGTTATCCCTGTAGACTTGGCTATCGAGCAGATGAAGAAATTCATCGTTAAGTCTTACGGTAAGAAGGGCGAGGACGTGGTTAACAAGAACTACGCGGCTGTAGACCGTGGTGGCGAGTACAACCAATTGACGGTTGATCCCGCTTGGGCTAACCTTCCGGATGATGAGGCTGTCGTAAACAACGATCCCGCTTTCATCAACGAGGTAGTTCGTCCGATCAACGCTCAGGATGGCGACTTATTGAAGGTTTCCGCATTCAAGGGTATCGAGGATGGTACTTGGGCGCAAGGAACCGCTAAATACGAGAAACGTGGCGTGGCCGCTTTCGTTCCGGTTTGGAATGAGGCGAACTGTATCCAGTGTAACCAATGCGCTTACGTTTGTCCTCACGCTTCTATCCGTCCGTTCGTATTGAACGACGAGGAGCAGAAGGGCGCCAGCTTCGCTATGTTGGACGTGAAGGCTCCGGCCGCTATGAAGGGTATGAAGTTCCGTATGCAGGTAGACGTTCTCGACTGTCTGGGTTGCGGTAACTGCGCCGATATCTGTCCGGGATTCAAGGGCAACAAGGCTTTGTCTATGGTTCCGCTGGAAGGCCAGTTGGCTGAAGCCGATAACTGGAACTACTGCGTAGCTAACGTTTCTTCTAAGCAAAACTTGGTAGACGTGAAGTCTAACGTGAAGAACTCACAGTTCGCTACTCCGTTGTTTGAATTCTCAGGCGCTTGCTCCGGTTGTGGCGAGACTCCGTACGTGAAGTTGATCACCCAGTTGTTCGGCGACCGCGAGATGGTGGCTAACGCTACCGGATGTTCTTCTATCTACTCCGGTTCTGTTCCTTCCACTCCTTATACAACGAACGAGAAGGGTCAAGGTCCTGCTTGGGCAAACTCTTTGTTCGAGGACTTCTGCGAGTTCGGCTTGGGTATGGAATTGGCGAACGAGAAGATGCGTAAACGTTTGGAAGGCTTGTTGCAACAGATCACCGTGGGCGAGCATGCTCCGGCTGAGGCGAAAGAAATAGCCGCCGCTTGGATCGCTAACCAGAACGACGCCGAGAAGACGAAGGAATTGGCTCCGCAAATCATGGCATTCGTTGAGCAAGGCATCAAGGAGGGTTGTCCGGTTTGCGCTCAGATCAAGGAATTGTCTCACTTCTTGGTAAAACGTTCTCAATGGATTATCGGTGGTGACGGTGCTTCTTACGATATCGGTTACGGTGGTTTGGATCACGTGATCGCTTCCGGCAAGAACGTAAATATCTTGGTATTGGATACCGAGGTTTACTCTAACACGGGTGGTCAGTCCTCGAAGGCTACTCCGGTGGGCGCTATCGCTAAGTTCGCCGCTTCCGGTAAGAGGGTACGTAAGAAAGACCTTGGCTTGATGGCTACTACTTACGGTTACGTATATGTGGCTCAGATCGCTATGGGTGCCGACCAAGCCCAGACATTGAAGGCGATCCGCGAGGCCGAGGCTTACGACGGTCCTTCCTTGATCATCGCTTACGCTCCTTGTATCAACCACGGTTTGAAGAAGGGTATGGGTAAGTCGCAAGCTGAGGAGAAAGAAGCCGTAGCATGCGGTTACTGGCACTTGTGGCGTTACAACCCGGCTTTGGAGGCAGAGGGCAAGAATCCGTTCACCTTGGATAGCAAGGAACCGGATTGGAGCAAGTTCCAAGACTTCTTGAAGGGTGAGGTTCGTTTCGCTTCCGTAGCTAAACAATATCCGGCTGAGGCCGCTGAGTTGTTTGCCGCCGCCGAGGAGAACGCTAAATGGCGTCTGCGTAGCTACAAACGTATGGCTGCCGAGAATTGGGATGTAGAGGCTTAATATAACAGGTCTTTAGTATAGAATGAGGGCGGTGTCTCCGGAAACGGAAGGCACCGCTTTTTTTATGGGGTGGATGGGGGAGGCTGCACATAAGGCGATACGGACCTGTACTACCGTATGTGTCGGCCTGTACTTCCTTATGTGTCAGCCCGCGCTAACGTATCTACAAGTCCGTACTAACGTATCTACACGTTTGCACGAACGTATCTGCAAGTTTGCACAAGCGTATCTGCAAGTTTGCACGAACGTATCTACAAGTCTGTACTACCATATCTGCAAGCCTGCGCTACCGTATGCGCGGTTTGTCAGAAGACCGGGATCGAATAGACCAGCCCCAGCGATATGCGGTGTGTATCCGGCTCTATGGCTCCCATTTGCGTGGCGGCTTTCTCTAGGATAACGCCCCGGTAGGTGTATAGGACGAATACGAAAAGGTCGAGTTGCTTGAAGGGGAAGAATTCCACGCTACTCTGCGCGTTCCACGAACGGCGGTACATCCCTTTCCGGAAATCGCCGTTGCCCTTGTACACCCGGGCGGTCTCGTACGCCCCTTTCACGTAAACGTTCCATTGGGGGTGGACACGGTAATCCACGTCGCCGATAATCGATAGGTATTCGGTGTTCATGGCGGTGTGAGGCGTGCCGGGCAGACGGCTGACGACCCCATGTTGGTCGATCCCTTGGCGGGTGTACATAACGTCGAGGTACGTTAGCAACGGGCCTTTCTCATAGGTATTGCCACAGGTGAAATAGTAGGAATAGCGCTTGCGGGTCTGCTGTCCGACGGCGGTGGCATAACGCAGTTGCAAGGCCTTGTCCAGATAATAGCTATTCCAGTTGACCGTGTACATAAAGGGTATCTTGGCCTTGGCGGTACCCTCGGGAAGTCCGGTAGGGTAGATGTCCTCATCGTTACCGTTGCGGTTATTCACGATCTGGAAACAAAGCTCGTGGTCCGGGTTGACTTGCCAGTTGCCCGAGATACCGGCTTGGTAGGCGGTCAGTAAATTATTGAACTCGCTAAACTCTCGTACCCGGATGGAATTGACGTAATACTCGTATCCCCCGAAATTAACGAATTGCTTGCCGATCGTGAAATTGAGATTATGCCGTGCCTTCAGGTTCACGTAAGCCAGCTCGAGCGAGGAGGAGAGGTTGTCGAGCGAATAGGGATCGGAGTATTTGTTGAACGACTGCCGGTAATGATACCCCAGCCACTTGCCCACGTCCCCCTTGATCTCCAGCCGGACACGGTTCAGCTTGAAGTTCATACCGTCTAGCTCGTTCCCGACAAACTCAGCGTTGGCCGAGGTGAAAAGCTGGAAGTTCATCTCGGCGCTATTGATCTTGATCTCTCCGTTCGATAATCGTTCCACGAGTGTAGGTTCCCCGTTATTCTCCCGAAGGGTCTCTTGGGCCGTCAGGCTGGCGTTCGTGGCTAGACAAAGCAAGAAAAGTAGAAAATGTTTCCTCATACGATAGATTTAGTTGGTAACAGACTACAAAAGTATAAAAAACGTCTTAACCAAGATACGTTTAAGGGAATGAAAATGGGGGGGTAGGGGATGCGGGCTTTCGTGCAATCCGCATCCCGAGGTGTATACGCTTTCTCTAGCCTCCGTCTAGAACCTCAATTGAGAATTCAATTCCGGGAACTGCGCTTGATGCCAATACGGGTAGATCGGGGTCGTCTGGCTTGCCATATCGAGGCGCTTCACCTGCTCCGGGCTGAGGCTCCAGCCTACGGCCTCTAGGTTCTGCCTTAGCTGCTCTTCCGTGCGGGCTCCTATGATAAGGCTGCTTACGGTAGGCCGTTGCAATAACCAGTTCAAGGCGCATTGGGCCACGCTATGCCCGGTCTCCTCGGCTACCTGTTCCAATACCTCCACGATGTCGTACAGGCGTTCGTAAGAAGTAGCCTCGTCGGGTATCGGGCTTCCTCCGCGAGCGACACGCCCGTCCGTCGGGATCGGGTTATTCCGGCGGTACTTCCCGCCCAGACGTCCGGCGGATAAAGGGCTCCAGATAATGGCGCCCACCTTCTGGTCGATGCCTAGCGGCATCAGTTCCCACTCAAACTCCCGGTTCAACAAGGAGTAATAAACCTGTTGGGCCACGTACCGGCTCCATCCATACCGCTCCGATACGGAAAGCGACTTCATTAAATGCCAGCCGGAGAAGTTCGAGCAAGCGATATAACGGACCTTCCCGCTCGTCACCAAGTCGTCCAAGGCTCGGAGTGTCTCCTCTACCGGGGTATTCGCGTCGAAACCGTGCATATGATAAATGTCGATATGATCCGTGTTCAATCGTCTTAGGCTCGCCTCGCACGCCTGTATCAGATGGAAACGGGAAGAACCGATGGCGTTACGGCTCTCCGGGCTTAGGTTGAAAGTCGCCTTCGTGGAGATCAAGAGGCGATTCCTCAATCCGTGGATCGCCTTTCCCAAGATTTCCTCGGAAAGACCGTTGGAGTAGACATCCGCCGTATCGAATAGATTCACCCCGGCGTCCAAGCAAAGATTGACCATACGGGTAGCCTCTTCCACCTCGGTATGCCCCCAACCTTCAAAACCATTCGTGCCACCAAAAGTAGCCGTACCTAAACAAAGTGCCGGAACGTATAATCCGGAACCTCCTAGTTGTCTGTATTCCATAAAAAACTATATCTATTATTTGATGAAGGAAATGAAAATACAAATGTAACAAATAAAGTGTATCTTTGTCATTAAAAGAAGATAATAGGTATAAGTATGATTAAGGCAGTATTTTTTGACATTGACGGTACGTTGGTAAGTTTCAAGACGCATAAACTACCGGACTCCACGGTCCGGGCCTTGGACCTGTTGCGAGAAAAGGGAATCAAGGTTTTCATCGCTACCGGCCGCCAGTTGCAATCTATCAATAACCTCGGGACGCAAGAGTTCGATGGCTATGTTACCTTGAACGGAGGATATTGCTTGGCCGGAAAAGATAAGGTTATCTATAAACATAATATCCCGTCGGAGGATATAGAGGCGTTGATCCGCTATCAAGAGAATGAGGAGGCGTTCCCGTGCGCCTTGGTGGAGGAAGATGGAATTTACCAGAACTACGTGGATGATTCTGTGCGACAGCTTTACGACATGCTAGACTTTCCTCATCCTCCCTTGCGTCCTTTGCGTGGCAACGGGGGTAAGGAAGTATACCAGCTGATAGCCTTTTTCTCTCCCGGCCATGAAGAACGTATCATGTCCGTCTTGCCGCATTGCGAGGCTACTCGCTGGAACCCGCTATTTGCGGATGTCGTGCCGCGGGGGAGCAGTAAGGCGGTAGGGATCGATAAGATCATCGAGTATTACGGGATCTCGCTCCACGAGACGATGGCTTTTGGCGATGGAGGCAACGATATGGCCATGCTTCGCCATGCCGGGATCGGGGTAGCCATGGGTAACGCCGGCGACGAGGTGAAAGAGGCGGCGGATTACGTGACCGACTCCGTAGATGACGATGGTGTCATGAACGCTTTAAGACATTTCGATGTTATATAAATAAACAGTTTAATAACGCTAAATCACAAACGCTATGATTGATGAATTGGTAAGCTATAATCGTGAGTTCGTAAAGAACAAGGGGTATGAGAAGTATATCACGAATAAATATCCCGATAAGAAGATCGCCATCGTGTCTTGCATGGATACCCGGCTGACCGAGTTGCTACCCGCCTCCTTGGGCATCAAGAATGGAGACGTGAAAATTATAAAGAACGCGGGGGCGATCATATCCCACCCCTTCGGAAGCGTTATCCGGAGCTTGATGGTGGCGATTTACGAGCTGGGGGTTGTAGAGGTAATGATAATCGGTCATACCGATTGCGGAGCCAAGCACATGAATAGCTCCGAGATGATCGAAAAGATGAAAGAGCGGGGAATCCCGCAGGAACGAATAGATATGATCCGATATTGCGGTATAAACTTCGAGTCGTGGTTGCGGGGATTCGAGACCTCCGAGGCTTCCGTGCACGAGACCGTGGAGCAAATTCGGAATCATCCGCTGATTCCGTCGGATATAACGGTAAGAGGGTTTGTAATAGACTCTGTTACAGGTGAATTAACGCCGGTGGAGTAATCCCCGGCGTATTTAGACTTATTTGCACAAGTTATAAATAATCGAAAAAATGAAATATTTTATTATGTTCTACAACATTGTTTCGGATAAAATGGTTATCTTTGTAACGAATTAAGATAGAAAGATCGTTTTAGGATTATTTATTAACTGGCTTTCCAAGCGTGGGAAGCGTAAAACAAAAAGATTATGATGATGAGAGAAAATGAGAAAAGCCTTCGTGCTTTAGCGATGTTGCGTTATCAAGCAGATCGTTACCAGTCAGCTGGCAATGGTGCCATGAGTCAGCGATTAAACGCTGAGATCCGTCGCCTTATGAGCGAAATGAGTGTAGATGCGGATAAGAACTAAAAGACCGCGTCTTTTTTAAGTAAAGAATTAAAGTAAGAAATAAATTAGATGTCATCTCTTACCTCCGTTCAAAACGGAATGGTGAGAGATAGGAAATGAGGATTACCTTTGGCGATACGGCCGGGTGAGCCTTTTTTTGTGCCCTTTCCTTTCCTTCTCCTTCGCGTATCAGGGAAATTACTTATATTTGTGGATGAAAAAGCTAAAACAATAATCATTTGAACGCAAAAACGATGAAAAAAGCAGGATTACTCTTAATGTCGCTGGCATTAAGTACGGCTCTTTGGGCGGAAAGTCCGGAGAAGAAAGGTTTGGACGTGATAAATAGATCGACCGCCGAGGCGCATATCGGTTTCTTGGCCGATGATGATCTGGAGGGCCGTGAGGCCGGTTTCCGTGGAGGCCGTATAGCGGGAGATTATATCGTGGCGAACTTGAAGTCCTTAGGTATCGATCCCGTGGGCGATTCCTATTACCATCCGTTCGAGGCTTACCATCTGGAACGCCAGAAAAGAGGAGCCCGCTGGCAAGTCCACCCGGACTCGGTGCCCGCTATCAAGCAGACCGGTGTTTTCCAGAAGCTATCCTTGAATAATATATTGGGTAAGATAGAGGGGAAGAACCCGAACGAGATCGTGATTGTCGGCGCTCACTATGACCATCTGGGTATCGACCCGATGCTGGATGGCGACCAGATCTATAACGGGGCGGACGATAACGCCTCCGGAGTCTCTGCCGTTTTGCAGATAGCGAGGGCTTTCCTTGCCACGGGCCAGCAACCGGAGCGAACCGTTGTATTCGCTTTCTGGGACGGTGAGGAGAAAGGGCTTCTCGGGTCGAAAGCCTTCGTTCAGTCTTTTCCAGAGATAAAGAACGTGAAAGGATATTTGAATTTCGATATGATCGGCCGTAACAATAACGAGGCGAAGCCTACCCATGTGGTTTATTTCTATACAGAGGCGCACCCAGCTTTCGGCGATTGGCTGAAGAACGATATCAAGAAATACAACTTGAATCTGGCACCGGATTATCGTCCGTGGGATAACCCGGTAGGAGGGAGTGATAACGGTTCCTTCGCTAAGATAGGTATCCCTATTATCTGGTATCATACCGACGGGCATCCGGATTACCATCAACCGAGCGACCATGCCGACCGGATTAATTGGGACAAGGTGGTGAATATCACGAAGGCCTCGTTCCTTAATATGTGGTATATGGCGAATGAGAAGGTGTTCTAATCCTCAATGTGTATTTGGGCGTTATAAATCGTTTACCGTTAAGGGTCTCGTTTAGAACGGCAGACTGATCTATAAAAGAAGTAGTACTTACTTTGCCGGAGAAGATATACTTCGATGCCACTTGAAGTATATCTTCTTTGGATATGTAATATTTAACAGGTTATTGATTTCCCTGTTTACCACGACCGCGGTCATATTTGATAAATGTGTAGAAATAGATGTCTCTGTTTCTTCTGTCTTGTTTTCCTTAATGTTTTGAGCAGATATCGTTGTTATAGCGAATATCGTTATAAGTGATAATAATATTTGCTTCATGGTGTTTTATAATTTGATTTTCAGTTTGAATGCTACATATATGGTAATTGTAATTCCTTTGAAATGCGACAAAAAAAGGGGAAGACTACTGAAAATCCTCCCCCCTTTATGAAATTAAGAATAAAAGCTTTTAAAAGTTAGGACCTTCACCAAAGTTAGGTGCGCCTTTGTCGTACCAAACACGTTCTGTGTTTAGAATCTTAGGATCTTGCGTACCTGTTGTATAGCCTTGAGCTGCATACGAATCTTTTTTGATCTGATACATCTTATCGCTTTCCAACGGTGAGTTGATCACCCAACGACGAGGAATAGCGAAATTAGGATCGCCTGCTGTTGTAAAATCCAACCAAGGGAGCAACTTACTGCCACGCATCGGAACACCAGAACGCCGTACTTGGACAAACTGATCTTGCGGGAACAACAGGAAGTGAATATACTGCTGGATATACACCTTTTCCAGCTGTTCCTTAAGTGAACCCGACAATTGATAATCAGCGTTAGCTAACAAATCGCTTATTTCGTTTTCAGTCAATTTCAGAGTCGCTTCCTTCTCGTCATACTTATTGTCATAATAAGGGATCTTGTTCAGTTCGGCTAACTTGTCATATTCTTTTACGGACAATTCGATACCTTGTTTAAAATAATCAGCGGCAGATTGAGGCAAATTCGCTCCTAACAACTTCAATTCGGCCAAATAGAAATTAACTTCTGCTGATGAATAGTGCAAGCCATACCATGCGTTATCTTGGTTATCGATCGTCGCCGCTACATTTGGCGCATCTGGATATGTGTAATCCATCTGTCCTTGCAGCATCTCACGATTCATTCGGGATAATGGATAATATTGCTTGTTGCCAATCTTGAATTTTGTATAGTCAAAGTAGGCCTCATTGAGTTCACCATTGTTTTGGGCACTCGTATGAATCGGTGCGCCAAAATAACGAACCCAAGGTTCGCCGGGAGCCTTCCAACCTTCAAATTTACCATCTTTTATATTGGCTACTTCCTTGATATAAGGAGGCAAATTTACCTCATTGTCTAAGAAAGCCTGCACTACCATTGAATTGAAGTCATTCTTCTGGAAGATAAAACGAACACGAGGATCTTTATGGTCGACCAAAAATTCAATTAACTGTTGAGCACCAATGCCACGCCCTTGTCCGTCCAACACTCCATCTCCAAAATGATATTCTTGCGCGCCTTTGCAATAAAAGAAATCATCCTCTAAGCTGTTCATGATACCGACTGGGCTGGAAGCTACTTGCTGAGCTATTTCCAACGCTTTAGCCTTGTTTACATGTAACATACGTACGGCGATCTTTAATTTCAATGAATTGGCAAATTTTGCCCACCTATTGACATTGCCTTGATATACGAAATCTTGTGCGCCCAATGCGATTTGAGATTCCTTGTTCGCGCTTAAAACTTCAATGGTCTCATCTAATTGAGTCAACCAAGTGGAGAACAAGGATTCTTGTGTCTCATAAGCAGGTGTCAGAATTTCTTCGTGCAAGCCTTTGCCCGCCTCCGTATAAGGTAAAGAGCCATACATATCCGTGCCGAAAATACCTAGATAAACCAGCAATGGATTACACATCACACGAATATTCTCATATTTGGCACTTTCTTCTAAAGGCATTTGGGACAACGTATACAAAATTTCTTCCGTATACAATTTCACATTGATCACTTGGCTCTGGCTTCCCTCATAAGCACCCATCAAATTCATGGAAGATTGGTTGCCTTTTTCGCTGGAAAGAACAGCTTGAACCCATGGTAAAGTATAATTCAAGTTGTTATAGAACCATTGCTGATATTTGGAAGGTTCAAATTCGGTCAATGCTTTCGTAAACAAAAAACGAACATCGGCTTTTGTTATGGCAGACGGATTGGTGTTTGTTTCCGCAAACTCATCCTTACAACCTGGGGATGCGATCAAGACTGTCCCGAGCATGGCTGCTGTTATGATAGATTTATAGTTCATAATTTATTCCCTTTTTTATTGATTTAGAATTCCATGTTGATTGTAAGCATATAGCTGGACGTGATCGGTGTATTGGAACGTTCACGGAACTCTGCTGCTTTATTGCTACGTACACCCTCCGGATTCAGATTGTTTGATAATGAATTATATAAATAACCAAGGTTTCTTGCGCTGAATGAGACATTTAAGCTTTTGGCACCCAGCTTGGAAGATATATTGTTTGGAATGCGATAACTCAAGGTTATCTCACGCAAAGCGATATAATTCAGATCTTCCAGCCAATAGTCATTTACTGTACCTGTACCCCATGAGTTTGTCCAATAATGCCATGTGGAAGCATGAACCGGCTCCAAAACACCGTCTTTTACCAATTGGGCAAAACTTTGTCCACCTACGTGATGTTGCTTTCCATCCACACCAGTCACAATTGTCCCTGCCTCAAACACACCTTCAGGAATTACACCATCATGGAAGGTCATACCCTTGGAGTCTGCGTAATTAGAAGTCCATGTCAAACCTCCGTGTTCTGTGTCGCGGAAGTCCAACGAGCGTTCGGTATAACCGTAAGCCTGACCATATTTATTGGAATAAGAAGCGACCTTACCACCAAAGCGAGCATCCAATGCCACACGCAAACTCAAGTTTTTCCAAGTAATGCCTGTAGACATAGAAGTCATGAGCTTTGGTACCAAGCTACCCACTTCTTCCGCCGTACCGCTACGTTGCGCATATGCCGCACGGAAGTCGTCGTTCCATGTCAATACAGTGTTGCCGTTTTCATCTTTCTTAGGCATAGCGTCTGACATCAATAGACCGTAAGCACCTCCAACCATGGCTACTGAACCTACGCGGTAGTTACCATATGCCACGTCACCTTCTAAGGCGATGTAATTGGCTACGTTTGGATGCAATTCAACGATCTTGTTGGAGTTTTTGGTAAATGTAAAGTCCAAGGTCCATTCCCAATCCTTGTTCGTAAACGGAATCGTGTTCAATGCGATTTCCACACCAGAGTTCTGGATATTACCGGCATTGATCAACTGTTGGTTCACGCCTGATTCGGAAGGAATGGCGATCGTCATGATCTGATCGGTCGTGTTTTCCTTATAATAAGTAGCGTCTAAGCACAATCGGCTGTTGAATGTACGGAAATCTAAACCGATTTCCCAAGAATTCTTGCGTTCCGGCTTTAAATTAGGACTGAATAATTTCCTTTGACTGTCGTCCCATCCATTTGTGAAAATATTAGAGCCGTTAGCCTGTAATAAAGAACCTAATGTATAGTAAGAATAAATAGAATAAGCGGAAGCGTCGTTACCTACCTGTGCCCAAGAAGCACGCAATTTGGCTAAGTTGATCCATTCCGGCATATCATCTTTAAAGATCTCGTTAAACAAGACAGATCCACCGATTGAAGGATAGAAATAAGAGTAGTTTCCTGAACCATTCGTATAGATCAAACCCGAAGACCAGTCGTTACGTCCGGTAATATCCAAGAAGATTTGATTCTTCCAAGATAAATTGGCTGCCGCTACAACAGACAAAATCCGTTTTGTGTCCTTAATAGATGCTTCTGTTTTATAGGTATTCTTAGAATTACCGATAAAATATTGTCCGGGAACAACCAAGCCGCCATCTGTTTTCGACAATTGATGTCCGGATGATGTCACAAAATATTCACCGCGCAAGAAACCACCGATATGGAAGTCGCTGATATCTTTATTAACCGTAAATGTGCCTGCGAATGTGGATTGGCGGGTATAGTCTTGTCCCATTTCATAAAAACCGCCTTCGTTCGCGTAACCGCTACCCAATTGCTTGTCTTCCCAGCTTGTATTGTAGTAGTTCATGTTTCCTTCCGTGCGGAAATCTAACCACTTCAACAGGTTTACGTTGATTTCGACCGTTGGTCTGACAACTGTTTCTTTGCGAACCTTAGAGTTGTTATCGATTTCAAACCATAAACCTTTGCCCGGCACAGAGCCGTACTTATCTCCATAATTTGTGCTGGCCAAACCTCCGTGATCGCCCAGATATTTATTGCGGTAGTATTTTGTGTCATATAGCGTGGAATAAGTACCGGTGGCGAAGCTTTCACCGATGTTACGCTGCGCGTTCTTCGGGGTAGAGTTAGCGAAGCTGATAGAAGCGTTCACATTTACACGGTCGCTTACTTTATGAGCCGCTTTTAACAATAAAGAATAACGTTCGAAGTCATTGTTTTCAACAACACCTCTTGCCTTTTTGTATGAAATGGAAGAATAGAAGTTCGTTGTTTCGTTTCCACCTCTTAAAGAGACGTTTGTGTTAGAATTCAAACCTAATTGATAAGCATCGCTCATATTGTTTTCAAACGGAGAATACGAAATCATACGGCCATCGTAATCTTCAATCATACGACCGTCATATTTAGGTCCCCACAAACGAGAAGTCATACCGATCACCGTTGGATCTCCATTCTTATTCAAGAAAAACTGATTCAAGTTATCCCATTTTTTGTAGTTGCCCGAGGCATTCTGCTCACCGTAGGTCACATTACCAGAGTAGTTTCCCGGACCGTAAATCTTCTGGCGCTGCATGCCTCCATGCGCATGATCTAAGCCGAATGTTTGAGAAACGGAAAGGCCGAAGCCGGTAGCACCCCTACCGCTCTTTGTCGTGATAACAACCGCGCCGTTCAAACCGCGTGAACCATACAGGGCGGTAGCGGCCGCACCCTTCAATACGGAAACGGTTTCGAAATCATCCGGATTTAAGTTTTTCAACATATTACCGTAGTCATTTGCGTTGGAATCCCAGTCGGAAGAACCTGTGCCAGACAAATCGTTGGATAGGATCACACCATCTACCACATAGATCGGCTGGTTGTTTCCACTTAATGTAGACGCACCACGAATCTGGATTTTAGTGGCACCGAACATACCACCATCGGAACTGGCGATTTCCACACCAGCTACTTTACCTTGTAACGAGGCAACCGGATTGATAGCATTCGTCTTCAACTCGTCACCTTTTAACTCTGTAACGGCATAACCCAGAGCCTTTTCCGAACGTTTCATACCTAAAGCGGTGACAACAACCTCGTCCAGCTTTTGCGTGTCTTCCACTAATTTTACGGATAGAGGCTGGCCTGTGAATGTAATCTCCTGAGTGGAGTAACCGATGAATGAGATCTGGATTACATCACCGTTTTTCACGCCCTCCAATGAGAAATTACCTTTCATGTCGGTAATTGTACCATTGGTAGTTCCTTTCACGACAACTGACGCTCCGGTTACGGGACCGAAATCATCTTCTACTGTACCTGTCACCTTCCCGTCTTGTTGGGAAATTGAGGTACCTTGCTTAACCGGTACGATGTTTGCGTAAACACCTCCGGAGAGGAATAACGCACCCGCACACAGAATCAAGCTAACAGATTCAAAGTTTTTCAACATAACTGATGGTTTTATAGTAATAAAATAGACTATGTCTTGGCGAAACAGAGTCTGTTATTTAGCGTTTAAAAATCTCAAGAGTTCAGTAGTTGGCGTATGTCTTTTCCTTAATAGAGTTTTTTACCATAGTACTGAAAGAACTCTCGCTCTTTTTCTATTCACTGCGGCAAAGATATTGAAATATTTATTACGAGTGTTATTTTTAAATAAAAAAAATGACTATATATTATATGTTTTACAAAACAAAAATAAAGGAACGGCCATTTTTTCATTCACTCCCCATGTTCTATTGGCAGGAAACGAAGAATAGAGGCTTCAAATTGCAAGAGTTCTTTCAGAACTTTTCAATACGCCTCTGGCTAATCTTTTTCGAAAAGCTACTTATACGTTAAAATGAATATGATTACGGACTTGTAAAAGACGAACGCCAGTACGTACAAAAGCTAGTTGGGGACCGAAGATTGAAGGACAGACTATTACCACTTTTGATGGGCGTCAAGTACCTATGTCTGCTTATGATAACATCGGTGCGTTCTTTGGTACAGGTACCTCTTTCAATGAAGGTGTAAGTTTCCAGCAGGATGTCAACGGAACGTCGATGTTCTTCTCGTTTAACCGTCAAGATGACTCCGGAATTACACCGGAACAGAAGTTGAAGTTAGCTTATCTGCTGTAATCTCTGATATGGTACAGAAAAACGGAGGAAGTATGCCGGATTGGTTTAGTTTCGCAAAGGTCCGTGCCTCTTTTGCTGAGGTTGGTAATGATTTGGATCATTGAATGGTGCTATCCTACAAACAGCTAGCGGCTTTAATTGGGATGCGCAAGCACATTTCTCCTTGAATAGAAGTAAGATCTTGGAATTGGCAGAAGGTGTTTCTGTCTATGATATTAATACGGTAGACGCTTTGCAAATTGCGGCTACGGAAGGTGGTAAGTATGGTGATATCTATGGTCAACGTTTTGTTCGTCACGATGGACAGATTGTTGTTGGCGAAGACAGTCTTCCGCTAATTACTACGGAGAGAGAGTTGATCGGTAATCAGAATCCAGATTGGATGGTACGTATCCTCATTATCGGAACATTCCGGGTATGGCTCGTATTTGGAGAGCTTACTTGAATTCCGAGCTGTCTGATAACTTTGGCCCGATACCTGCATTGTCTGCTTTTACCGGTGTTCCCGGAGAATATAATAAGGTGGAAGATATCTATACCTATATTCTGAAAGAATTAAAAGAGGCTGTTGCTTCTTTGGATGAAAGCATCAACATGGGTACGATGTCGAAATATGATCCGGTCTTTGGAGGTGATGTGAAGAAATGGAAGAAATACGGAAACTCCTTGCGTATGCGTTTGGCAATGCGCCTGACCGTAGCCAATCCTTCTTTGGCGCAATCAGAATTTGAGGATGCCGCTAAAGGGGAGTTTATTGCTTCAATGGATGATATTGCCCAAGTAGCGAAGAAAGACGGATGGGATCCACGATGCGTATACAAAACAGAATAAGATTACGACTTATACGTATCCTAAGAATACGATCTATAAGAATGGTCAGTTACGTTTAGTAATTAAATAACAAGAATCCCCACGTTTGGATATTTATTATTCGACGTGGGGATTTGTATTAGTTGTTCTTGCTTCCCCTGGAGGAGATATCATGGTTCACCCGATAATTCTTGGGGATCATCTTTGGTTAAGGGTTTATGAGATATGATCTATGAGAAACGCTTCGTTATGATTGTGGTGTAAGTCGTTATATAATAGCTTCTTAAAGGATATGCTAAGCCGTAGGTACAAAGCTTGTAAGTGAATAACTAATCACTACTCAAGTGAATAACTAGCGGCTACCCTTAACCGTTAGTTATTCACTTGATAAGGCTTAAATTGGATCAATCCGCCCTCCCTCCTGTGGGAATTTTTAGTATCCTAGGTGCATCGGCCTATGAACCTAAGATACTTCGCCGACGAACCTAAGATACATGTGTGGATGTTTGCTTATTTTGAGATGCGTTGAAGTCTGTACAAGCGCTTGCGGTAACTCAGAAGTTTCCTATCAATGAGGCAAAATCTTCTTGCATAATGTTCAAGACAGCTCTTCTTTGTTTGATGGTATTATCTTATACTCATGTGCATTATAGTGCATGCAGGCAAAACCTGTGGATTGGCATTTTGGATATGTTAAACTTAGAACATATCTACTGTTCTCTTGTTTATACCTGATAAATGACATTCGTTGACGCAAAAACTAAAACATTGTCTAGAAAAATAAACAAAAAACAGTAGTTATGTTGAAAAGATTCAGACCAGTCAGCTTAATCCTGTTGGTAGGGGCGCTTGGGTTCTCGGGAAACTTATACGCCACGCCTATGTCTGGGATTCCGAGGGTTGACATTTCACAGCAAAACGCAAAGGTGTCGGGAATAGTTGAGGATGCCTTAGGACCCGTTACCGGGGCGTCCGTAATCGTGAAAGGAACTACCAATGGTACTATGACCGACTTGGACGGGCATTTTACTTTGGATAACGTGAAGAAAGGGGATATCATACAGATATCGTTTATCGGTTATACCTCGCAAGACATCCCATATACCGGCCAGTCCGAGATTACGGTTAAACTCGTGGAAGATACCCAGAAACTCGATGAGGTGGTGGTGACCGCCTTGGGTATGAAACGAGATAAGAAAGCCTTGGGCTATGCCATGCAGGAGTTGAAAGGGGACGACCTCTTGGCCTCCCGTGAGCCGAATTTGGCGAACTCCCTTTCCGGTAAGGTTTCCGGTTTGCAGATCGTCCGTTCAAGCAATGGCGTAGGAGGGTCCTCTAAGATCGTACTTCGTGGTAATAACTCATTGACGGGTAGCAACCAGCCCTTGATCGTCGTAGACGGTACCCCGATGGATAACTTCACCGGTGGCGTGGATGATGTATGGGGTAACTCCGGAGCGGATATGGGTAACGGTCTTTCGGATATCAACCCGGAAGATATCGAGTCCATGACGGTATTGAAGGGTGCTTCCGCCGCCGCCCTTTATGGCTCACGTGCCGGTAACGGCGTGATCTTGATCACTACCAAGTCCGGACGTAAGAACGAGGGACTCGGTATTACGATCAACGCCGGTATCACCGCCGAGACGATTTTCCTGAAACCTGATTTACAGAACGACTTCGGACAAGGCTCCGTGGGCGTTTACGATAACCAATCCCGTGTTAGCTGGGGACCGAAAGCCACGGGACAAATGGTAACCGATTGGAGAGGCAATCAAATCCCCCTGCATACTTATGATAATATCGACGCTTTTTTCCGTACCGGAACCTCCTTTAACGAGGGTGTCAGCTTCCAGCAGAACATAAAGGGTACGGCGGTATTCGCCTCCGTAAACCGTTCCGACGATGCTAGCATCACCCCACGCTCAAAACTAAACAAGACGAATATTACCTTGCGTGCCACCACTTTCTTGGATGAGGCGGAAAAGTGGAAAGTAGATGCCAAGGTGAATTATATCAATCAAAACGCACATAACCGCCCGATTCAGGGCGTGAATCCCTCGAACGCTTTCAATACGATCTATAACCTGCCTCGTTCCTTGAATATCCGTGAGTTTGAGGATGACGTGGATGAGCAAGGCAATATGATTTGGTATGACGCCTCCAAGAATCCGCAGGAGAACCCTTATTGGGTGACCCGTTATCGCCAGAACGAGGATACCCGTAACCGTTTGTTAGGAAATATCTCCTTGAAATATGCCCCGACCGATTGGTTCGATATTGAGTTGAGAGGTGGTACGGATTATTATACCACGACGAAGAGCGAGAAAGTATATGCCGGTGGTAATACCAGTCCGAGAGGTCTGTATACCGAGGGATCGGAGACCTTCTATGAGAATAACTTCAGTTTCTTGGCTACGGCCCGGAAGGATAACTTGATCGATCGGCTGGGAGGCTTCGTTACTTTCGGTGGTAACTTGATGCTCCAGCAGCGTAATAAGATGAACGCTTCTGCCGGAGAGTTGTTGGTGCCGAACTTGTTCTCGCTGAATAATGGCGTGAATAAGCCGACAGTCACTTCCGAGTTGATCCGCCGTCGTATGAATTCCTTGTACGGGTCGTTGCAGTTGAACTGGGATGGTTATCTGTTCTTGGATGTTACGGCACGTAACGATTGGTCGTCTACGATGTCGAAAGCCAACCGCTCTTATTTCTATCCGTCTGTCAGCTTCTCCGCGGTGATCTCCGATATGTTGCCGAAGATTGGCGGAAGCATGCCGGATTGGTTCTCTTTCGCTAAGGTACGTGCCTCCTTCGCTGAGGTAGGTAACGACTTGGACCCGTATCAATTATATAACTTCTACTCTGTAGGCAAGGACCCCAACGGGAATACGACGGCGAAACCGGGTAAGGTACTTTACGACTCGGACGTACGTAGTGAGTTGATTAAATCATGGGAGGCCGGTTTCGATATCCGTTTCTTCAATAACCGATTGGGCTTAGATGCCGCTTGGTATAAGTCCAACGCTACCCGCCAGTTACTGGATTTACCGATGGACCCGTTCTCCGGCTATGCTTCCCGTAAGATTAACGCGGGTAACATTCAGAACGAGGGTTTGGAGATCTCCTTGAACGGTACGATTCTAGACAATCCCGCCGGATTGAGCTGGAGCTCTACGGCGCAGTTCTCCTTGAACCGGAATAAGATCAAAGAATTATACGAGGGCGTGAATCTATATGATATAAAGACGTTCGACGCTATCCAGATCGTAGCTCCGGTAGGTGGTTATTATGGTGAGATCTACGGGCAGACCTTTATGCGTGTGACCGATGAGAATAGTCCTCACTATGGAAAGATCGTCGTAGGTGATGACGGTTTGCCTTTGATCTCTACCGAGAAGTCGAAAGTAGGAAACCAGAGTCCGGATTGGATGATGGGTTGGACCAATAATTTCTCTTATAAAGGTTTTAACCTGAGCTTCTTGATAGACTTCCGTATCGGTGGTAGCATCTATTCGGCGACAGCCTCCAACCTGTATACCCGGGGTAACGCCGCCGGAACAGTGGTGAATGGTGATCGTGCCGAATTCGTGGTACCGAATACCGTGGTTCAACAGGGCAGTGGTTATGCGGAGAATACGGTCGCCGTCACTCCCCAGAACTATTGGGAACGTATTGGGTCTACCGGAAATTATGGTTTACCAGAGGTTTATACCTATAGCGCCACCAATGTCCGTTTGCGTAATATCACCTTTGGCTACGAGTTCAATCGACAGATGTTGAAGAAAACGCCTTTCCAGCGTGTACGTCTATCCGCTACTTGTAACAATGTTTGGATGATCCATTATAACTTGCCGGGTATCGACCCCGAGTCCGTTGCCGCCACGAATACCAACGCTACCGGATTCGAGAATGGAGCCGCGCCGACCAGCCGTTCCTATACGTTTAATGTAACCGTGGGATTCTAATGGAATACATGATAATTTGAATTACGATAAAAATGATGAAGATGAAAACAAGAAATATACTTTTTACCGGACTGGTATCGGTGGCCGCTCTTCTTTCTTCCTGTAATGACTTTCAGGAGATCAATGAGGACCCGAATCTTGTGGGAGAGGATAAGGTGAAGCCCCAATGGTTCCTGAATGCCTCTATCATGGGAGACCAGATGAACCCAGAGATAGCCGAGCGTATCTTTATCTTGTACTGGGACCGTGCTTCCCGTTTCAATAGGGGAAGTGGTTTTACGATCGGTACGGATAACAATGATTATAGTACTACCTACTTGAGTAACGATTACGCCGTGGGTTGGCTGAACCAAGTGACCAAAGCGATCCAGTTAGGAGAGCAGATGGTTGCCAATGGCGAGGCGGATACCTATCCTTATTATAAGAACGTGATCCAGATGTCCCGTATCTGGCGTGCTTACTTGAACTCGGAAGTAGCTGACGGTTTCGGGCCGATCCCCGCGTTGGCCGCTTTCTCCGGTGTACCGGCTGAGTACGATAGTGTAGAGGCTATCTATCAATTTATATTGAAAGAGTTACGGGAAGCTGAGTCTGCGTTAGACCCCTCCTTGGATATGTCCGCTATGGCTAACGAGGATGCTTTCTATGCGGGAAATGTTGCGAAATGGAAAAAGTACGCCAACTCTTTGCGTATGCGTTTGGCGATGCGTATCTCGGCTGTCGATCCTGTCTTAGCGAAAGCGGAATTTGAGGATGCCGCCTCTAAGACATTTATTTCCGAGCCAACCGATATCGCTTCCGTGCAGGAGAAAGAGGGTTGGGATGAGCTGACGAGCGTGATGTCTCGTCCTTGGAACGGGCAGGCAATGTCCGTGACGTTTAAGAACTTGGTAGTTGGTTTGGGTGGACAGGAATTTCCGTTGCCGGACTCCTTAAAAAGCCATTTGAAGAATCCATACGATTATCAAGGTTTGTATTTGAACCAGCACTTCCCGCTGACAACGAATGATCCGTGCGCTGGTTTCTATTTCGACGGTATACCTCAATATGTAGATCCCCGTGCCCCGAAGTTGTTTAGTGTAGTAGGCTGGGATGATGGCGTGGTTTATTCCGATTATATCGGTGCGGCCAGCGAGGTGAAGCCGGTTCACTTGAAGAATCCGGCGGATAATACCCAGAATATGTTGACAATCGATCCGAAATATACGTGGGGCACTTGGGTCGCCGGAGAATGGGACGTGAAAGCCGGTCTGGTAAGTGAGCTGACAGGTAAGAATTATAATTATCCCTCTATGTCGAAACAATATCGAATGAGCACCAATAAGCGTGTCTTTTTCGGCCCGTGGGAAAGTTACTTCTTATTGGCGGAGGCTGCGGTGAAAGGCTGGAAAGTTCCGGGAACGGCTAAATCCAATTATGAGTCTGGTGTTACGGCTAGTTTTGAGTATCATGGCTTATTGAGCCAAGTCGGCGATTATCTATCGTCTCAGAAATACAACCGTGTAGGTACTTCCGTCGCTTTCGACCATACGACAGAGGCGAAATCGTATACGATCCGTTATACGGACCCATATACGAAGGAGGTAAAAAGCCGTACGTATGAATATCCCCATAACTCGATCTACCGGAATGGCGCTTATAATAATGACGCTCTGACGAAGATTATCACCCAGAAATATATAGCGCAAGTTCCTTGGTTGCCGGAAGAGGCTTGGAGCGATCATCGTCGTTTAGGTCTTCCTTTCTTCGAGAACCAAGCGGTAGAGAAGGATTACAACCCATTGAATCAAGTTCCTTTGACGGTCGCTACCTCTAAGGAATGCCGTTGGGATTTCTACCCGAAACGTTATCGTTATCCGGCGAATATCCAAACGAATAATCAAGCGGGTTATGCGCAAGCTCTCCAGCTTTTGGGCGGCCCGGACTTGACGACTACTCCACTTTGGTGGAACGCTAAATAGCGAACCTGCTTGGTCTGTTTTATATATACTTTTTCGGTGTCACGCATTTACTTGTGTGGCACCGTTTTTTATGGATATATTTCACTATCTTTGGTACGAATATAATGTGAACCTATATCCCCATGAAAAGACGTAACTTCTTTCGATCTATCGCTTTAGGCGGTGTAGGGGCGGCGCTTACTCCCGTGGCGAAAGCGGCCTCTTCTTTGGCTTCGGAGAAAATGAAGCCCCAAACCAATGTGAAACAGGCATTGGCTATTCCTCGTAACGAATATTCCATGCCGGGTAAATATCCCGGAAAAGTAGTCAAGATGAATTCCGCCCATTGTGTCGTGGATGGTAAACCATCTGAGGCCGTAGCCTACGAGATGCTTAAATCCGGAATGTTATATCTGACCGGCGAGAGTGATCTGAAAGCGGCTTGGCTGCGCTTCGTCGGGCCGGAAGATGTCATTGGCTTGAAAGTAAATCCGATAGCGGGAAAGCTCTTGTCTACTTCACATGCGGTCACCCAATCCGTTATCAAGCAATTGGAGGAAGCAGGCATTCCCCGGAAGAATCTTATTATTTGGGACCGTCGTGAGGTCGATTTAAAAGAGTCCGGCTTTACGGAGGAGAATTATCCCGGTATCCGTATACTTGGAACGGAATATCAAGACGAGAACGGTAGTTATATCGATGCCGATGGAAAGTATTACGGAGAGAACCGTATCGACCGCAGTCAATATTTCCGGGCGGCTATAGTGGAGGAATACGATGCCTACACGATGCCCTATATGATTAACTCGGGAGAGGAGTCTTATTTCTCTAAGATCTGTACGGAAATGGTGACTAAGATCATCAATATCCCTGTATTGAAAAACGCCGGAGTCTCGATCACTTCCTGCATGAAGAACCTAGCGTTCGGAGCTATCTCGAATACGAGCAGGCTTCATAAAGAATTATGGCATGAGACCTGCGCTTATGCTTGTGCTTTCCCGCCTCTTCGTGATAAGGTGGTATTGAACATCGTGGATGCGCTGAAAGGCTGTTTTGAGGGTGGCCCGGAGGCCAATCCCCAGTTCATTTGCCAATACAATGCGTTGCTGCTCGGCTCGGATGCGGTAGCCGTGGATAGTGTCGGTTTCGATATGGTACTCGCTAAGCGGATCGAGGAGGGGATACAAAAACAGGAAAAGCCCGGTAGTCGGCGTTTCTTGGAATTGGCGGAAGAGATAAAGCTCGGGATTGCCGACCGAAGTAAAGTGGATTTAAAGGAGATTGATTTATGAGAGGTTTGATACGTTGTTGTCTCTTTCTTTGCTTTCCGGTTCTGTTATGGGCACAGGATGGGGTACAGGTAAAGCGGGAGCGTGTATTTACCGGTTCCGGGCTTTATGGTTTCATGAATGGAGGGGCCGAGCAGTTTTTGGAGTATGGCGTTTCCCGGTTAACGGCAAGAGATGTCGTTTACAAAGGAGAGGATTATACCCTAGAGATTTACGAGATGCCTAGCCCCGAGGATGCGTTTGGTATTTACTCTTTGCATATATTTAAATGCGAACGGACTGATGTCTTGGGATGTATTGATTGTTTATCTCCCTATCAGTTACAAGCCGTGGTAGGGAATAAGTATGTATCGGTGGTTTTCCCTTCCGGTTCCTCGGCCGCTAAGGATGCGGTAGACGAATTGATCCGTCTTTATTTACCGATGGATGGTAAGGAGGCTCCTCAAATTCCGGAGATACTTGGGATTCGTTCCCCTTATTCGGGTGCGGTGAAATATTTGCGAGGTCCAATCTCTGTCTCAAGTGCCAGTACGTTTTTGGCTGAATTGCTGGAAGATTGCCCGTTCACGGGAGTCTGGTTCGTCGGAGATAGGAAGACCGATGATTATCAAGCCTTGATTTACGTGAAAGATCAAGAAGCCTTGAAACGTTTAAGTGAGAAAATACCGGCCTCTTCTTGCATTCGCAAGGGAGATGACTTTATTTATATAAAAGGAACGGAGGAGGAGGCACCGGACGAGGATCATGGAGACTTCGGGTTTTAACCCGAGTCTCTTATTCGATCATACTTAACCATTTCTCCAATTCCTCAGTCCATAAATGCTTAAAGATAAAGCTGTCCCGGAACCCAAAACTATGGCCGCCCTTTGGGTAAATATGCAAGGAGGCGGACACCTTGTTCTTTAGTAAAGCAAGATAATAAAGCACGCTATTCTCCGGGCTAATCGCCTCGTCATCCGAAGCCAACGCTATAAAAGCGGGAGGTGTCAGTGAGTTTACGTGTAATTCCAGAGAGAAAGCTTCCTCTTCCTCATGCGTGGGATTCGCTCCTAATAGCCGTTCCCTCGATTTAAGGTGCGTTAAATGAGGTAGCATACTGATAACCGGATAAAGGAGTATTTGGAAATCCGGACGTGCGTCGTCTACCCCGAATATTGCGGCATGCCCGGCGATATAACCGCCAATGGAGGCACCCATGACACCGACCTTCGTAATCTTCCACTCTTCCGAGTAATTACGGAGGATGCGGAGACCTTGGCGAACATCGTCCAGAGGGACTTCCCTATGTCCGTTCGGCATCCGGTATTTCAATACGGCATAAGTAATACCTTGCGCGTTAAACCATGCGGCCATATCACGCCCCTCATGTCCGATCGAAATCTTGGAAAGTCCGCCACCCGGACACATCAAGATCGCCTTGCCATTCGGCTTCGTCGCCGGATAAACCAATAAGGAAGGATTCGATATATTGGATATGGCATTCGGGGCATCTTCCAATTCTACGCCGGCCAATCCATTACTAGTGGGCGCTCCATCCGGCCAAAGTAGGATAATCCTATTTTTCTGTTGTACTGTTTCCATTTTCTATATTCTGAATTGTGTTTATAGTATAAAACAACGTTGGCCTTTGATTAGTTTAGCATTCAAGATCTTTTCGAATCATCATCGTATATAAAAAAGTCCGGAAAAGACGAGGGAAATCACCCTCCATCCTTTTCGGACTTTTATCCTATTACATTGAAAGGTAAATTATTGCATACCTTCCGTAGTCATTTCCTTATTAATCTTTTTAACCAATCCCTGAAGAACGGCACCCGGGCCTAACTCGATGAAATGAGTGGCACCGTCGGCGATCATGTTTTGTACGCTTTGGGTCCAACGTACCGGGGCGGTTAACTGTGCGATCAAGTTAGCCTTAATTGTTTCCGGGCAAGTCTCGGCTTTCGTGCTTACGTTCTGGTAAACCGGGCAAGAAGGTTTATTGATCGTCGTAGCCTCGATAGCGGCAGCCAACTCCGTACGAGCCGGTTCCATCAATGGAGAATGGAACGCTCCACCTACTTTCAACTTCAAGGCACGCTTAGCGCCTGCGGCCAATAACTTCTCGCAAGCCTGATCGATACCGGGGATAGAACCGGAGATTACCAATTGGCCCGGGCAATTATAGTTAGCGCAAACCACTACCTCGTCCTTGATGCTTGCGCAAATTTCCTCAACCGTCGCGTCCGGCAAGGCTAATACGGCGGCCATTGTAGAGGGAGTTGCCTCGCAAGCCTTTTGCATAGCCATGGCACGTTTGGAAACTAATACCAAGCCGTCCTCGAAAGACAATGCTCCGGCAGCTACCAAGGCAGAGAATTCTCCTAATGAGTGACCTGCGGTCATATCCGGTTGGAATTGATCACCTAATGTTTTCGCGAGAATAACAGAGTGTAAGAAGATCGCTGGTTGAGTAACCTTGGTTTGTCTCAGATCCTCGTCTGTTCCGGCAAACATTAAATCCGTGATACGGAAACCAAGGATCTCGTTAGCCTTCTCAAACATCTCTTTAGCAAGAGGATTATTATCGTAGAGGTCTTTGCCCATACCTACGAACTGTGCCCCCTGACCGGGAAATACGTACGCTTTCATCTTTCTAATTTTTTTCTAATTTCAGTTTTTTAAGACGGTGCAAAGGTAATAAATTTGGAATAATGAGGCTACTATTCATTACAAATTGTATCTTTGCCCCCATAGAAACGAGAATATTAATGACTAATATTATAATATCATGAATGAATTACTATTTTTAGGAAACTTAGGTACTGGCGAGATCGTGATCATCGCCATTGTTGTGTTGTTACTTTTCGGTGGAAAGAAAATTCCTGAGCTGATGAAAGGTATCGGTAAGGGTGTGAAGAATTTCAAGGACGGTGTAAAAGGTTTGGAAGACGATATCAAATTAGACGATACGGAAAAGAAGTAAAGGAAGATGCAACAAGAAGAAATGTCATTCTGGGATCACCTAGAAGAACTTCGTTGGACTTTATTTCGTTCTGTTTTAGCGCTCTTTGTTTTTGCTATAGCCGGGTTCTCGGTAATGCCGTGGCTGTTCGATAATGTCGTGATGGCCCCGTGTAGCTCCGATTTCATCGTCTATCGGGAAATGTGTAAGATTAGTTCTCATTTTTCTTTTCTCCCGGACTTTTGTAATGATACGTTCCATGTGAACATTGTCAATATCAAACTGGCTTCCCAGTTCTTCACGCATATGACAAGTTCTTTCTGGCTGGCGTTATTATTGACTTTCCCCTATTTGATGTGGGAGATCTGGAAGTTCGTAAGTCCGGCTCTCTACGAGAATGAGAAGAAAAATGTACGTTGGGTATTCTTGTTCGGAACGATAATGTTCTTTATTGGATGCTCAGTGGGTTATTTCTTGGTGTTCCCGATGACACTACGTTTCTTGGCGACTTACGAGTTGAGTGCCGCCATTACGGAACAGGTATCCCTTGATTCTTACATGGATAACTTCTTGATGTTGATATTCGTGATGGGAATCGTATTTGAGATGCCATTGGTATCTTGGCTATTATCTCAGATAGGGTTGCTAAACCGCTCGTTCTTTCATAAATACAGACGGCATGCTGTTGTCGGCTTGTTAGTTGGTGCGGCGTTCATCACTCCAAGTAGTGATCCGTTTACGTTAAGTATCGTATTCTTACCGCTCTACGGTTTGTATGAGTTGAGTGCGTTCTTCGTGAAAAAAGCCCCAAAGGAAGAAGACGAGGAGAATGAGGAAGATAATAATGAGGAATAAATCCCGAAAGTTATAATAATGTAATATAAAAGAGGCGTGATCCATAACGGATTACGCCTCTTTTTGTGTAGGCCTTGTTTATCTGTTTTTCTCTAGGCTCAATATGAACCGTATCAATTCCGGATCATAATGTGAGAAAAACAGGCTTTGGGCTTTGTCTAACTTCGCGATTTCATTCATGTCCTGTTCCGAAAGTTCAAAACTGAATACGTCGAAGTTCTCTGCCATCCGTTCTTTATGCGTGGATTTGGGGATAACGACTATGTTGCGTTGGATGAGGAAGCGCAAGGCGACTTGCGCCACGGATTTATTATATTTCTGTCCGATTCCCGTCAATATCCCGTTCGTGAAAAAGTTATTGCGCCCTTCTGCGAAAGAGGCCCATGACATGATTTGTGTACCATATTCCCGCATGATTTCCTCTGCTTTCACTTGCTGATTGAAGACGTGTGTTTCCACTTGATTCACTGCGGGTTTTATTTTTACATGTTCCGCTAGGTCGATAAAACGGTCCGGGTAAAAGTTACTTACGCCGATGGCCCGGGCTTTTCCTGCACGGTAAGCCTCTTCCATGGTACGATATGTTCCATAATAGTCGCCAAAAGGCTGGTGAATGAGCAGAAGATCAACATATTCGGTCTGTAATTTGCGCAGAGACTCATCGATGGAGGCTTTCGCCTTCTCCTCTCCGGCGTTGGTCACCCATATTTTTGTGGTGATGAACAATTCATCGCGAGGTACGCCACATTTACTTATGGCTTTGCCTACACCTTCCTCGTTATAGTACGCTTGTGCCGTGTCGATGGAGCGATAGCCTACGCTGATAGCATCCAATACGCAACGTTCACATTCCTCGGGGGCTATTTGATATACACCATAACCCAAGATCGGCATTTCTACGCCGTTGTTCAATTTTACTGTTTTGTTCATCGTAATGTTATTTTAAATTGTGGTCGCAAAGTTATGTCTGATAAGCGGATATGACGATAAATAAAAGTCGGTGCTATTTTCATTTTTTTCGGTTGTTGAGTCTCGATTTTATTTTTATATCGTGTTTTTCTGTATCTTTACTCTGTAAACAAGAGAGCTGATTATGAATACGGATATCCTATTTGCTGACAACCTCGATGATATGATTTCCGGGAGTTTTGACCGGTATTGTACACATGCGCTTTGTCGTGAGGGTGAAGCTTCATTCCTGATGACGGGCGAATGGTTTCGGATGAGGAAAGGGGATTGCGTTATATTTACTCATAATGAACTTATATCTAAGATAGAGATAAGCGACGATTTTCAGGTAACGGTACTTTATATCTCGAACAGTTTTTCATTCAAGAATATCCCTCGAAATGATTATGACGTGATAGGAAAGTTGACACTACTCCGTAACCCGATCATGTCGCTTACAGAGCGAGAACAGCGGATATTTATGGAAGATATTGAACTTATCCGCAGGCGGTTGACGGACCATACGCATCGTTTTCATGACGAACTAATCGGTTGTTTGGCTAAAACTTTCGTGCTCGACCTTTACGATTTCCATGCACGAATTTATGAATCTCCCTCTGTATCGGAACAAAATGCCGTGTTGATGGAGCGATTTATAAATCTGCTAAAAGCGGGGGATTATCGAAACCACAGGGAAGTATCCTATTACGCTTCACGGCTCTGCATTACGCCTAAATACCTTACGGAAGTTTGTAAGAAAGCAAGCGGATTTACAGCAAATTACTGGATAGACCGTTTCACCATCTCCCGGATTACCCACTTGCTTTCAGACAAGAACCTGACATTGAAAGAAATCTCAGACAATATGAATTTCTCTTCTTTGTCTTTTTTCAGCCGTTACGTGCAACGATTGCTGAAAGTCTCACCATCAGAATACCGGAACGGCAATCTGATTGCTTAAGCTTTTAACAGTGGTAATTGACTCAACATATTCCTAAGCTTAATCGCTATCCGTGGCATAGGTTCGGCGACGGTAAGTCCTACTAGATCGTATTCGGACGCAATGTCATTGATGGCACGTACTACCTCGTTTATTTTCATCCCGTTCGGTTCTATGCCGACCCCGGCTATCATATCCGCTGGATCAATGACATCTATATCGAGATGGATGACAACCTTGGAAGCACCTGTCCCTTTCAACCATTCGAGGATAAGCGAGCTATCAGCCGCCACTTCTTCCGGAGATAAACCTTTTATACCTAATTCTTTCTGCCGTTCCTTCATACCCTCGTCCCACGAGCGTAAACCTACGATTAAACTATTCGAGATCTTGAACTTTCCCGGTAATAATTGAAGAATCTCCTCATCACCCATCCCTAGACAGGCCGTAAGGGCCATCGCATGATATCCCTTATACTCGTCATACGGCAAGTTTATATCCGGATGCGCGTCTATCCAGACAATTGCGATATCATCCGGGTATTTAGCGGCCAGATAGGTGAAGGGCACGACACTCACCGAACATTCGCCCCCTAAAGTGACGATCTTTTCCGGAGTGTTTTCATGTAATAATTCAAGGGCCGCTTTTGTTTGTTTCAGAATAATCTTACGGGCGCTGACCCCTAGATCCGTTTCCCTATCGTTTATATCTAGTGAGATGGGTACTTCCACGGTTTTCTGGGGACTTGGGGGAGCGAGGATATTGAGTAATTGAGCACCAAGGTAATACCCTCTGGAAGCGTCGTCCGCAGGAAGGTCGGGTATCCAATGATTCACGATCCCACCTTGCCATTGGGGATAGATCAAACGAAGTGTTGATGTTTTATCTTCCATGTTATCGTAGTTTTTGTACAAAGTTAAAGGATTCCACCGAATTCTCGTCTTGATGAAAAAAGATTTTCTCCTTGATGAAAAAAGATTCTCATCATAATGAAAAAAGATTTTCACCCCGATGAAAATAGAAAGTTTTCCCCGTAAACTGTCTTTTCCTGATTTATCTAGACACTTTTTTTGTTTATAAACGTAATCAG
>ERZ824598.742-NODE-742-length-48838-cov-14.582498_pt1 | contig 48838 bp, 60 predicted proteins | sample MGYA00519934_ERZ824598 | MGnify/ENA primary metagenome ERZ824598 (study PRJEB31778, sample SAMEA3449177) | human gut metagenome | biome: human gut; feature: human-associated habitat; material: faeces | place: United Kingdom | collected 2010/2012 ...
ACTGGCAGGAAAAATTTATATTTTTTCAATTGTCTACTTGACGGGAAGCAGTTCACTCAGTGGGACAGTCCCTTTGTTTTACAGCATTTTATTCTGCTTATAACATTCAAATAAATAGGATGGATTTTCATAATAAACGCTGCTATTATAATCGTCAATTTTATTACTTAAAAACGAACGATAGACCTGAACCAATGCATCTACAACATCGATTTTTTCATCTTCTGCCACTTGTTTGATTAAGCGCTTGTACACTTTTCCAATATCCCAATATGTAGGAATTGAATATTGGCACTCACCTACGTTGTCAAAATCACCCTGCTCAATTTTGGCTTCTTTAATAAAATCATCTGCTACTCTGGAAATATTGTCACAGTGATATACATCCGCTAAGTCGTAAATTTTTTGAATTCTCTCTTTGCCTAATTGGTTCACAACATCCACACGTTTATTCTTTGTTTTACGTGCAATATAATCAATCAAACTACATGTATAAAAAAGGTCATTATCTTTTTTCGGTTCTCTGCCTTCACCAATCATTTATAGTACCTCCTGCCTTTTTATAATACACCAGTTAGAAGATAGGTTTCAATCTTTATTTTTCCATCCTATTCTCACTTTTACATTTTTGTAGTTTTGTATTCATAACATACAAGCAAATAAATACTACTGCACTAACAATACCCACTACAATTCCGTAATTTTGTATCGTGCCAATCAATTTCATGCACAAAACACTTATCAGCAATACACAAATTTGAGCAATACCTATCTTCAAAAATGTTGTTTCTTTTTTCAGGAAAAGCAATAACATAAAAATTGAAATAAAATCAAACACAAATAAACCAATACACTGTGACACAGCATCTGCTTTTAATGTTTTTGAATAGAATAATTCCTGTTCCTTTTGATACACTTGTTGTAAATTATTTATTCTATGCAACATCGCTCCCAAGATAACACTCGACTGAATCAATAGTGCCACCGCACCACCTGTTATGATATTTTTGGTTTTTGATTTTCTATCAAATGTACACAACAAGACTGCCATTATAATCAATTCCAAAATTGGAAAATCAAAATACCATGAATACTCACCTTTTAGCTGAAACATCTGCGAAAATAGTTCTTGATTTTCCTTATTTCCAACTCCTAAAGCCTTAATCATTGTATTAGACTGCCAATACTGTTGCAGTAAAGAGCGAACAAAACTGACAATCAAACCAAATCCTACAATTTTACAGAGGTTTAAGTTGTTGTTTTCCTTGATTTTTGTTCTTGCAATTATAATGCAGCAAATAATCAAACTCGCAAACAATATCCCTAATACCATTGCTCTGTCAGCAAAATACGTATTTGACACAATGTTAGCCTGTTTCGAATATTTAACACCACTAAGCAAAGCAAATATTTTTGCCAGTTGCTGCATCAAAGCAGTATTTTTCTCTGCAAGTGTTAAGATAAACAGCCACAGAACACCACATGTATTTAAAATAATCGTGATATAGGCTGCTTTTTTTGCGCTTTTATAATTACAAAAAGCCCCCACTACCGTTAAAATAGAAACTAAACTTAAAGCAAGAAAAAGCATCCATGTAATCTTACTAATACTATTCCAATATGCCCATGTAATACCCGCCGAACCATATGGGTCAAAAATCAACCTGCTTTCTTTCATCATGGCGTTAACATCACATAGCTTACTATAAAAAACACAAAAAATCATGGGTAGTAATAATACGGCATATGTCCATTTACTTTCTAACTTTTTCATTAAGTTTCATCTCCTTTCAATTTTGACCAAAACCAAATCGTTATAATTCCTCTCCTGTTCCAAGTTCACCCAAATCATATTTCTTGTTATAAACGCTTTTTCGTTTTCCGTTTCCTCACATTTCTGCCAATGATATTTTTTTAATACACCATTTTCAACATCAAAAGGAGAATCCTTTGTTTGTATCTTTGTTTCAGCAATTGATGATACTTTCATTTCATTATGTTTCTCCCCCTGTGAATTATTACAAGAAGATGCTTCAATAAAAAAAGTAAACATAATAAGCAAAAAGAAAACCTTTTTCATAATTAACACCCTTCTTCATCTAGATAACCATAGTCTCCCATTAAAGAGCACCCTGCCGACACTACCCTTTTTTCGCTGCATCTCTATCCATGGCAGCACGGTCATCCTTGCCGTTGCTTCAGTCTGGTCATACATAATTGAAAACGACTTGTCAGATTAACAAAAATAAATATTCTGGCTGAAATTTTTCAATATACTCGGATAATTCAAACTCTGAAAGATTCTCATGTACAAGAATAGCTACAGTTCCTTTAAACAAACACCCAAGATAAAAGACAACAGATTCTATGTTGTTTCCCATCTCTATTACGACTAGCTGTCTAACGCTCAAATGTCTACCCACGTCGATTATTCTTTGCTTTAGTTCCCCATATGTAACCCGCCGCATGAAATCGTCCAGCAATGCGGCTTCCCTGTCTTTTGAATCTCCCCAAACCTTAATCGCTTCCTCCTCCTTTTACACATTTTAAAAACTTGATTTAATTGTATCATTTTTTCTTACTTTGTCAACAAATATTTTATTTTTCATCCTATTCTCACTTTTACATTTTTACATTTCCGAAACACCTTTTTATAATATGATTTTAGGTGTCTATTTACATAAACGGTGACTTTAGACTGCAAATCAAGGGCATCACAATTCACAAATTTAACTTTATTTTTCCCCGGTATATAAAATTTCCTCAGGTACCCTTCCCTCACCGGCAGATAATTTCCATTTACATACCTCACATTTTTAGATAACGTAAATTTGTTAATATAGGAAGTACACCAGTATGTCTTTTTCGTAATCTTCTTAATACTTTTTGGTAATACCGGGTCTTTTGATTTATTTGCGTAATACAGTAATTCGCCTGTTTTTTTCAAATAAACGAATCCATTCTCTGCCCCAAATACTTTATTCTTTTTGTGGATAAACACTTTTATGCCACGAGCCAGCGCACCGATGTTATTTGTAACTTTATGGCTCTCCGAATTAACAATTTGTCTCACTTTTGCATCTATAGTTATTGATTTTACTTTACCATAAATCAAATAAAGACTTTTACCATTTTTAGAATAAATTACATTCTTTTTAGCTTTAAATGTTTTATTCCCAGCAGCAATATTTACTTTTTGTAACTGATTGTCTTTGTAAAACACATTATGCTCCAATGTTGTTACAGACTGTGGCAAACTTACACGCCTAAGATTTTTCATGTGTGCAAATGTATTTTGACCAATAACTTCTACTCCCTCAGGTACAACAATTTTTGTAATATTTCTACCATCACGATAAACCGGCGCACTCATTTTATCTTCCTCATAAGGAAATCTCTCAAAAATACTGCAATAATCCGCGTTAAACAATAATCCGCGTTAAAATCATATGCACCTATCTTTGTAACTTTAATACCATTTATTTCAGATGGAATTCTCACCTCAACCGTATCTGCCGAAATCTTTATTCCGTTAATCCAAAATGCCTTTTTATCATTTGATAAAAAACCTGTATAATCTCCGCATTTCCAAACTTCATGTCCCCATCCTCGAAATGTTTTTATTCTGTCCCATTCTTCTTTTTTCAGTTTGTCTCCTGCATCAGTCAATTCACCTAAGGACCTCATTTCAACGGACTGCATCTCCTGCGCAAGACCCTGCACTCCCGGCATGATAACTGACACCGCCAAAACCATGCTTGCTAATGTTCTAATTATTCTTTTTTTCATAGTTATAGTCCCCCCTCACAGTAAATTCGTTGCCTCTTTGTAAATAATACGATTGAGACAGCGAATAAGTTGCATAACACATTTACTAAAATTCATCAAACAATACTATAAGTAAAACCTTTACTTACCGCATACGACTGCATAAATGGATTCTTTTTTCCCTGCAAAATAAAATTCGTACAATTCTTAAACGGCTCCCACCTACCATCATAAGAATCACTTTCACTTCCCGTTGCCGGATTCACCACAACATCAGGTAATACCACAGTCAAATTGTGGCACTCATAAAAATCCTGCCCCATTATACTATCTTTTGCATATACAACCTTTTTCAAGTAACGACAATTAGTAAAACACAAGCCGCCGCCATTTACACCAGCCGGAAATTCGTAAGAATCCTCCTGCTTCGCTGCCGGATAGCATTTCATATATGTTTTTTCTTTATCTTTATAATAAAGAACATCATTTACTGCATAATATCCGGTTTCCTTTTTATCTGCCTTAAACTGTTTTAAATTTGTACAGCCGATAAAAGGAGTGTTAATTTGTTCCACCTTATCTCCAAGTGTCACCTTTTGAAGTTTCGTACTGTAAGCAAACGCATACAACCCAACATTAAAAATATTCTTTGCAAGCTCCACACTTCTTAAACCAGACGCAAAAAATGCCCCGTCTGAAATATAAAATAATTTTTTACCGTATGAAATCTTCTGCAAATATTTAGCATACTCAAAAGCCGCCTCGCCAATCTGCGTTGTCTTTCCCTGAATCGTATAAGACTTCTGAGTTCGCCCTGCCGGATAAACCAAAAGCGTCTTCTTGTTTTTTGTATACAAAACACCTTTAGCAGAGCAAAAATATTTATTTCCCTTTGCCACTTTGATATTTTTTAACTTACCGCATCCGGTAAATGGTGTAGAAAATATATTCTTTTTCTTAACGATATTTCCCCATGCATAATCTGCCTGTTTTTTTTCGATTGTTTTCAAGTACTTTGGTAATACAACCGTTTGAACCTTTGATGATTTCTTCCATACATTCGCACCAAGTGATGTCACCTTTTTCCCTGCAATCTTGTTCGGAATCACAATTCGTTTCTGATTCTTACTGCATGAAACGATTTTAACCTGATTTTTTGTTATCTTGTAGGTAAAACTATTTTTTGTCTTTGCACCTGCTATTGTGCCGGCAGATGCAAAGGACAGCGTTTATAATAATGCTGTAAGTACTGTTATTCTAATTGTTTTTTTCATACTAAAATCCTCCTATTTGTAATTAATTACACCACTTTTTTCTCCATTCTGTTTCAGCCATTTCTTATACAATTTAATTGACTGCCTTGGAACATAAATCTTCTGCCCAACAGGCACCATTGAAGTATTCTTTGACGGAGCAGCTATCTTAGGTGGATTTGTGCTTTTAAATTCAAAAACACAATCATCCATGTTTCCCATATCAAGCCAAGCTCCCCGCAGGCATTTCAAACTAGATGGCATCGTAACCTTGCTAATATTCTGCCCTATCAATACCGAATCCTGATTTAGTTCCTCAATCCCCTCTGGTATCACAGCCGTATTTCCATTTACTACTCCTACAGCCAATGCCTTTTTATCTTTTCGATAAATATAATTTCCCTTTTTAGAAAACACCACATTATCGCTTTTCAAATCAATCTCCTTAACTCTGCAAGTGGCAAAACACCCCTTCCGAAACGATTCGAAACCATTCAAAATCATAATCCTTTCTCTTCCGGGAATAGCAAAAACTGCCTGTTTTTGTTTTTTATCAATAACAAGTCCACCCTGCTCACAATATTTATCATTGTCAGCAGACACATGAATTTTACTAAGTTTTTCGCAATTACCAAAAGCCCCCAAACCAATCTCCGAAACATTTTTTTCTATATTAAACTTTGTAAGTCCTGAACACAGTTCAAAGGCACCAGCACCAATTTTTTTCAATTCTCTTGGGCAGTTTATTTTTCTCAGCGAATATAAGCCTGCAAATGCATTATCTTCGATTGAACAGACACTGTCCGGAAGCACAACGCTGTGTATTTTATTCACTGTTTTCGAATATTGAAAATCATCGCCATCCATAATCGAATCTCCAAACACATTGTATGCAACATCTGATGTGTTTTCACCCCTATTATCTGAATCAAATCCAACGCAAACCAAAATACTTTCATTTATTTTCTCAGGAAATTTCAACTGATTTGACGTGTGTTTATCAGAAACTTCTACCTTAGTAATCCATACATATTTTCCGTCAGATGACTTCTTATATAAATACTTAATTGTATCCATCTCATACTTTTCCACATTGTCATTCCACGTTAATTTTTCAATATTTACATTTGCATTTGACTGTATTCTCGTTTGCTTTTTTGAACAAGCGCAAGCAAAAATCAATATGCTAAATAGTAACATTATAAATGCGGATTGCTTTGCTTTCATATCTTCCTCCTGTTCACGCCTTAATTCGCTGCCTCTCTGTAAACAATACGATTGAGACAGCAAATAAGTTGCATGACAAATTTTATTAATGTTTATTATTTTGTTTTCTTCACCTTAACCTTCTTTGTATATACAATTTCTCTTGTATAATAATCATCGCTATCAATATTCTCTGTATCCTTTTTAAACTTCTTAGCGAAGTTCGGACATACAAACTTTTTCATCATCTTCCATGTTTTTGAACCTTTTTTGCAATTTACTTTTTCTACAGAAATCATTTTTTCTCCCATGCCACTGTCTCCGTATAATGCCGTCTTTTTCCCTTTTATCGTAATGCATTTTATATTTCTGCGATGCTGTCCGATATATACTGTCCTTACTCCCTTAGGAATAACCAATGTTTTTAATGTCGAAAGAGAATCGTCCAGACAATGTTTGGGAATATCAATTGTTTTCAGATTCTTTGGAAATACAATGTTTTTCAAAGTTTTGCATCCCAACAAAAAGCCCTCATTATAAGTATTAAAATTTCGCCACGTGAATGAAGTTCCAACATACCCACAGAAAGCTCGTTCTTTAAGAAGTCCCTTATACTTATACGGCATGACAATCTTAGTAAGGTGACTTTTTTTTATGATTTTGGGGTTACCATTTGCATCATAACCATCTGTAACATCCGTAGAAAATGCTTCTGAGCCAATCGTTGCTTTACTCATCTTTAGCGTAACTTTTTTTAGTGCTGCACATTTCATAAATGCACCACTCCCAATCCCCTTTACTTTTTTTGGAATCGTAATGTTCTGCAAGGACTCACATCCGTTAAATGCATTGGAACCAATATGTGTTAATGCCTTCGGCAGAGTAACCTTCTTGATTTTTTTACAACCTTGAAATGACATCACACCGATTTTTTCTACTTTGGATGGTATCGTCAACTCTGTCACTTTTTCTGCATCTGCGGCAGAAAACAACTCTACCTTTCCTTCCAATCGAAGAGTAGACGCACTGGCAAAATGGTAATTGTTTTCCTTCATAGTTCCCAATTGAACAATTGTATAACCATCAATACTTGATGGAAGAATCACTTGTGTCCCCGGTTGCTCCACTTTGGTAAGCGCTGCTGTCTTTTGGGTACTATTTATGATTTCATAATGATATTTCCCCGACACCTTTTCTGCGGCCTTTGTTCTTGATGTTGCTGCAACCATGTAGCAAATTCCTAATGCCGTTAATAATATTGTTTTTTTCATACTAACTAACCTCCTATTTGTAATTTATTCGCTGCCTCTATGTAAACAATACGATTGAGGCAGCAAATAAGTTGCATTTTTTTATTATTCAGACAACACTTCTCCGTCTTTTATCTCAATCACCCTCTGACATCTGGCAGCCACACCATTATCATGCGTAACTATGATAACCGTATGCCCGTTTTTATTTAACTCCTCAAACACATCCATGATGTCATCCGATGTATTGCTGTCGAGTGCCCCTGTAGGCTCATCTGCCAAAATATACTCCGGAGAATTAATAAGGGCTCTGGCAATCGCCACTCTTTGTTTCTGCCCGCCGGACAATTGATTGACCCGTTTATCTTTCAATTCCGCGATGTTTACCTTTTCCAAAACATCCATAATCTTTTTACCTTGCTCTCTTTTTTTCACCTTACCGAAAATAAGCGGAACCAGAAGATTTTCCTGCACGGTATATTCTTCTATCAAAGCGAAATCCTGCATAACCATTCCAATACTTTTGTTTCGAAACTCCGCCAATTGTTTTTCCGACATCCGTCCCACATCTTGGTTTCCAACATGGTAACTGCCGCTCTCAAAGCTATCAATTCCTGCCAAAACATGCAGCAACGTGGATTTACCGGCACCGGATTTTCCAATAACCGCTACCAGTTCTCCATCCTGAACCTGAAAATCAATTCCTTTTAAAGCCTTATATTCATTTCCTTTTCCTTTATTATATATTTTCACTAAATTCTTAATCGAAATCATTTTATTCTCCTTTCCTATCCCGAAAAACTTCAACCGGCTGCTTTCTGCATAAAATAACATATGGAACAATCCAATGCACAAAACATAACACCACCAGCATAACCACCATAGAAACAACCGTTACCCAGTCTAACTTAATCAGTAAATATTCTGTTAAATTTAATTTTTGAACCGTCGCAAATAAAACAAAAAACATTACCACGGAGAAAAATGCGGTGAAAAAACTTTGTATTACCGAAAATGATACACACCGTCTCCACGGAAGCCCAAGCAGACTAAATATCGCATTGTGATATAAATCATCTGACATATTTAGGGCGCATACATTAACAATACTAATAATCGTGATAATCAGCACACATATCAACACCGGCAAATACATCATCGATTCCTTTTGCAAATGATGTTTTGTATTTTTCATAAACTCTTGTAACGAGCTGTCAATCGTAGTTCCATCATTTCCCGTCCCCAGAGTTCTTTTCAAAGCATGACTATTGGAACTCATTTCGTATTTTGTTATATCATCCTGATACACGATAAAATGATCCTGATTAAATGTATAGGTAACACCATTTTCTTTTGCCTTTTGTTCCCCGATCAAAATCAGAACACTCTTCTCCTGCTCATAGCGATATGTGGAATAAATATCTCTGTAATCGTTCTGCAAAATTTGACCCTGACCAAAATCATGTCCAATTACATTTGTTCCTTCTTCCATGACGCCAACAACTTCCGCTTTTATGTTCTTTGTTTTTCCGCTTTCATCGATTTGTTGAAAATTCAACATACTCCCTGTTCTCCACCCATATGAATTTTCCGAAATCACGACCGGCAGAACACCTTTTTTATCGTCCGCATCTGTCAGCCACTTTCCCTCTGATAAATCGGGTGCATAATCATTCAAAACATCTTCCGGATAAACAGCCGTAATCATATCCGCATTTTCATCTTGATTAGCTAACGTGGTACTCCCCCACGAATAAACGGATTCAACCTTTTTCATGCCGTTTGCTATATCCTTTGCATTTACTCCATGATAACCAAAAGATGTTACATAAATTCCTTTTTTATCCGCCATGTGCTGTACCGGTTTATATGCCCTGAATATTGTCGCCAACATGGTAACTGACACACACAATACAAGCAGCAGCACGGAAATCTGTATAACAACAAAAACATTTCTTTTCCAATGCTTGATATATTCACCAATTGCTAATATTCCCATTATAATTCCCCCCTTTTAAAATCCAGGATACTTTTTCTGGTAATAGAAAATGACAAAGCATACCCAATAAGCAATACGACAAAAAGAAAAATTCCTATAATCGTGCCGTATTCTTTTATACCGTATATTCGGTCCACATACTTAAACCAAGTAAGCATTTGTGGGAAAACCACAAACCGAAACAAGCCTGTTGCCACAATTACAACGCATAACATATTACATAAAATTTCAGTAAAAAATAACATCCGGGCACGTTTCTTGCTGCAGCCACATAATAAAAAAACAGCAAGTTTCTTTCGTCTTTTCTTAAAAATAAAACGATAAATCATATACATATTAACGCCTGCTAAAATTGCGAGTAACGCACTAACCACAAGCATCGAATACTCTTGTCTTAAATCCGCATTATTCGAGACATAAAATTCTGCCGGTTTACAGCCATACGACAAAAGCAAATCACGGAATGTTTCATACTGCGCTCGTGTCGGCAATTGAGTCAACCCAAAGTTTAATCGTATCCATACACAATTCTTAGGAAACGCAGTAAATGGAATTTCATACTCACCCGGATCATTTATATCATCTTTGCCAATAATATCAAATGTTTCCTCCCCTAAAACAATCGTATCTCCTACATCTTTTTTATCTTCTCCATTGATTACAACAACTTTATTTTTATTTCTGTAGTCTTTATCTTCATAATAGCTTCCCTGTAATCCGTACTTCATATTTTCATAGACCGAATCACTATAACCATATTTACCATTTTTATATTGAGCACGATCTAAAAATGACTTTTTCCCATCTTTGCTTTCCGCTTCCACATAAAAATAATCAATCGGTATTTCTTCTTCTACCATGGTCATAAAAATCTTATTTATATCATCACTCGTTATTTTTTGATTATCAATTGTCGCCTCTAAAGACTTCGAGTCATGGTTATCACACAACTCATACAAATTATTTTGAAAAACTCCAAAAACAAAAAAGATGCTAAGCAGCGCAAAAATCTGTGAAATCAGCAAAATAACAAAAAGCGCTGTATGCCTTTTCATCAAATCCGTTACATTCTTAAAAACCATTTATGCTCCCTCCTTTGGTTTTCCGTACGCATACTTAATTTTATGCTTTTTTGCCCATTTTTCTGCGTAAGAGTGTTTTTTTACATAAAGAGTAACTTTATCTTTGCAATCCATGAATTCGTACTTGTATATTTTCTTTACACTGTCAGGAATTATAACCGTCTTTAAATTCGGACATGACACAAAAGCATCTTCAATCATTTCCAGCCCCTCTTCGATTTCTACATATGTAAGATAATTGGAAAATGTCCCTTCACTGGAACTCATCTCTAATGACCGAATTTTCTCTCCTTCATAGACTGCCGGAACAACGAGTTTACTCTTTCTCTTTAATTCCGTGTCCGAGAAAATTTTTAAACACCCATCAATAACCCACCAATCGTCTTCCGGAACTTTTTTGTTCCCAGGCGCGTCATTCTCCACTTCTGTCACAGTATTCTTTTGAGCGTTCTGCAAGTTCTGAGCATCACCTGAAAAATCAATAAGAAACAGGCATCCAATTCCCAGTATCAACGCGATAACAACAAAGATTATTATGATTCGTGAACTTCTAGCCATATAAAATTCCTCCTTATAAAATATGTTTCAGAATAAAAAGATTTTAAATTGATAAAATCCTTTATTCCAAAACATATTTACTAAATTTTCTTTTGTTCCTTCTTCAGAAATTCCTTAAAACCTTCTGGTTCTTTTGGCTGATAAAACAATACATGACAATATTCAGAAGCAACTGGCGCCGCAAAAACTGCCATTGTACAAATCCCCTTACAAATTTTCTGAATTAATTTTTTGTGTTTGAAATACATAGTATTTTCCCCCTTTGTTATTTTTTTGCAGTATATCATATAATCTGACTTTTTTTCTTTTTCTGTGACGAGTGGTCAAAAATAAGGGACGAACGGCAATTTGACCGTTCGTCCCTTATTTTTAACCACTTGTCACATTTTTTCTGTTTATAACATTTTTTAGTATATACTAACATTCTACAAAAAAGGGGGAATTATCTATGATACTTACAAAATGGTTAACACAAAAAATCATCAATATTGCCTTGGCAAACGATAAAACAGAAAAAAAAGATTTTTTCTTTTATTGCATTAACACATTATTAGAACAAATACTATTTGCCGTAACTATTCTATTGTTCGGCTTGCTTACAAATAAATTTACATCCTGTCTTCTCTTTCTCTTACTATTTACAGGATTACGACTAACCAGCGGCGGCTACCACGCATCGAAACAATGGATATGCACAATTCTGTCGTACATCTGTGCTATTGGAACACTTATTGTGTCACCATTGGTTCCCACTGGTCACCCTGTCATTTGGCTTACAATTTTTTCGGTCCTTGCATTTATTATTGTTAAAACACCACTGGTAGACCACCCTAATAAACGCTTTACAGAGACTGAGAAGCAAATATTAAAAAAGAAAAATTATTTATGCATCAGTATTGTAACTTTTGCTGAAATTGCTTTTTGCTGTACAAATTGTACCATTTATTATAAACTTATTACCATAAGTTGTTTTATTACTGTACTTAATATCTTAGCAGGCATGTTCAAAAATAGGAAGGAGGCGTATTCATCATGTTATTTAAAGTAGCAATCTGCGATGACGAAGAAAAGGACATTCAGGTGATACAACGTTTTTTACATATTTACGAAATGCAGCATGACATTGATTTCGAAATCAATACGTTTCAAAACAGCACAAAACTTTTGGAAAAATATGATTCAGCAGGAAGATACAATATTCTCTTTTTAGATGTTGAAATGCCTAAACTAAGTGGTCTCGAAGTAGCGGCACACATACGAGAAATTCCAGATAGAATGGCAAAAATTGTTTTTGTTAGTAACTTTCCGGAGTATATGCAAGACAGTTTTAATGTGGAGGCTTTTCACTATTTTCCAAAACCATTTCTTTTTGAAGATTTTGAAAAACTATTATTCCGCATTATTAAATCTTATCGTGAAAGTGAAAATGCTTCGTTTCTTTTGAAAGAAGATGGTGCAGAAGAAGTGATTTTTGCAGAAAATATTATTGCCATCCATTCTATTAATGCAAAAAAGAAACGGATACAAATTTTTTTAGAGTATAAAACAATCGAAGCCTATGGTGTTTTATCCGAATGGGAAAAAAAACTAAATTCGGATTCATTTTTTTGTCCGTGCCGAGGATACTTAGTGAATCTGAACCGAATTCATTTCATTAAAGATAACGAACTGATTATGAGCAACAATGAAAAAATTCCCCTAAGTCGAAGAAAAGAAAAAGAACTTCGGAGTATTTTCTCAAAGAAATTATTATCTATTAATCAAGTTCGTTAGAAGGGAGAAACGCATGCTAGATATCATCTGCTCAATATTTGATATGGCATTAATAATTATATTTTTTAATGCCATTATGAAAAAAAGAAGGGAGGCTGTTCCTTTTTGGCTTTTTCTTTTTATTTTCGCTTGCATAGAAGGACTTCTTGGCTTTTTAGCCCAGTTTCTTTCCTATGCCAAGCAAAACCATTCTTTTTATATAATAGCCGGAATCAGTTTGCTTTCTCTATTTGCTCTATCCTTTTTATATGAGGGAAAGTTTGTTCATCGTATTTTCGCTGCTATTACATTTCAGCTATTTGCAACTTTAGCAGAAATCTTTACGTTTTTATTCATTAAGTTGTTTCCTGTAGAAACAAGCGAAAAGCTTCTTGGAAATCCAGTTGTCTGCTCAATTGTATCGAAATTATTTTTATTCCTTTTCATTATGATTACAAATATCGTTTTTTTGAAAAGGAAAAAAATTTTTTCCTTTCAATACACATTATTAATATGCATTATGCCACTTGTTTCTATCATAATCATGATGACAATACCGGATCAATTTGAAATGGTATCAAATCCATTTTCATTGTCCTTTATTGGTTCTGCTGGTTTGCTATTTATCAATGTTGTAAACTATTATCTGTTAGACAATATTTTGAATGTGAACCGTCTCCAAAAAGAAAAAGAGCAGTTGAATCAGCAGCTTGCTTTTCAGTCAACAAAATACCAGCAGATTTCTACAGCATACCGTAACACACGAAGTTTAATGCATGATACCAAAAAACACTATTTTTATATAGAAGAATGTGTAAAAAAAGGCAACTACGATGTCATTGAAGACTATTTAAAAAAATCTATGGAAGACATTGAACAATCCTATAACCGTATAAATACAGGAAATTTGGTTATTGATGCCTTTGTAAGCAATCATATGTCAATTGCCGAAAAAGAGAACATTGAATTTCGGACGGACATCCAGGTAAGCCTGTCTAACATTCAAATCGATGATTATGACTTTAGTATCATTTTGGGCAATCTGCTAGACAACTGTCTGAATGCCTGCCGTGAAATTCAAGTGCCGGCTCCGAGACAAATTGAAGTATCCATCCGTACCACTAGTAAAGAGCTTTTACTGCACATTTCAAATACCTTGTCTCATCAAGCAAAAGAACATGAAAAAGATGAAATGGTACACGGATACGGAATCACAAATGTGGAAAACATTACGTTAAAATACTATGGTACCTATGTCTACTATATTGAAAGGGATAGGTATCATGCTATTGTATCCATTCCATGTAATATCATGATATAACGCCGTTTATTTTTCCGAACTCGGCAGATTTACTCGGAAAAACCGTCGCAAAAACTGTTTCGCATTAAACGGAACAATCGGATAAATATAGCTTTTTCCGCTGATTGTCCGGTTCGTCACAATCAAAACAACTACCAGCGCCGTACCGGCAAGCAGCCCCCACGGACCAAATGCGGCGGTAAGACAAATCAAAATAATCCGCATGAACTTCAGCGCATAGCCAAGTTCCAAACTGACCTGCGTGTAATTTGCCACGGCCACAAATGCCATATACAGCATGATTTCGGCATTGAACCAGCCGGAACTTACCGTATAATCACCCAATATAATACCTGCCACGACACTAAGCGGCGTGCTCAGCATATTCGGAGTATTCACCGACGCTAGTTTTAATCCATCAATGGCGAACTCCAAAATCAGCATTTGCAGGAAAATGGGGACATTCACCGGGTCATTAATCTGAATAAACTTTAAGGACTCCGGAAGCCACTCCGGATGCATAATAAAAAGTAAAAATACCGGCGTCATAAAAACGGCAAGAAAATCAATGACCATTCGCGACAGCCGCAGGTAGGTTCCTGTCACAGGAGGAAAATAATAATCGTCCGCATCCTCGACAATATCAAAAACCGATGTCGGTAAAATCATGGCAGATGGCGAATTATCCACTAAAATTGCCACACTTCCCTCCAATATACTGGCTGCTGTGACATCCGGACGTTCCGAAAACTTGAATTTCGGAAACGGATTATACCACTTGTGCTGATATAAACATTCTGCAAGACTCTGCTGATTCATGGAAAGAGAATCAATCTCAATCGCGTCAATCCGCTTACGAATGTTGTTTAACATTTCCGGCTCCACACGGTTACCCATATAAGCAATTACGACATCTGTCCGCGAACTATTTCCTACTGTATGCATTTCCATCACAAGGTCCGTAGAACGAATTCTTCTTCTGACCAATGCCGTATTATACACAACGGTTTCCACAAAACCATCTCTGGAACCGCGCATTACTTTATCTTTTTCCGGTTCGTCGACCGAACGTGCCGGATATGTTCGAAAATCCATTGCGAGCAGTTCGCAGTATCCATCCACCATCAAAAGCGGAACACCCGATAAGCACCTCTGAATCAAATCATTTTCTGTCCGCACTAAATCAATCTCACCATACGGCAATTTTTCATTTAAAAAATCATGCGCTGTTTCCGGCATTTCCTCCGGTTTAATTTTATAGAGAAATTCTAATACCTTCTCCATAATTTCGTCTTTACAGAAACCGTCAACAAAATAAAAACAAGCCTTTTTACCACCAATAATCACCACCCGGTACAGCAAATCAAAGCTTTTATCAATCTGCAAAAGTTCATCAATCCGCTGTTTATTTTTGCTAAAATCCTTTGAAAATTCTGTTCTCTGCGACATAATCACCTCCCAAAAAGATTCTTTCTTCTAATAGGGTTGACAAGAAACTATGTTTTTATGTATGATAGTTGGGAATCAATGAAAATACACAGGAGGTGTTTGATTGTGGATGTACCACAGGACCCCATTATTTTAGTTAGTTTTGTAAATACAAAATTACGGGATCAATTTGCAACTTTGGAAGAATTGTGCCAGACATATGAACTGAATCAGGCAGAGCTTTGTCAGACATTGGATTCCATTGACTACCAGTATGATGAAACAACCAACCAGTTTGTCTAATACTTTAGGAGCTTGCCATGAACATAGAAAATATAACATTAAATCATTCCATAACAATTGATGAATATAACGACCTTCGTGCAAGCGTAGATTTTATTACCATAAGAGAAAATCGCGCCCGCATCGCCCTCGACCATTCCCTCTATGCCCTGATTGCCAGAGAGAACGGACGGCCTGTGGGCATGGCGCGTGTTGTCGGAGATGGTGGGTACGTCTATTTTATCTGCGATGTCATTGTGCGTCCATCGCACCAGTCGCAGGGACTTGGACGATATATTATTGAGCATGTTCTTTCCTGGCTGGAAAGTCAGGTGGATGAGGGAGAGACCATTATGGTAAATCTCATGTCCGCATTGAACAAAGAACCTTTTTACGAAAAACTTGGTTTTCACACACGACCGTTTTCAGACCATGGCTCCGGTATGAGCCGCTGGATTTCCCGCTAGGTTCGTTCCCGCTCGATGAGTTCTTCACGTACCGCTTTCAAAATGGTTAGAGAAACCGGCCCCAAAATCACACCACCGATGCCAAATAATTCGATTCCGGCGTACACGGAAATAATCAGATACAAGGGTTTAATCCCCACTTCTTTTCCAATCAGTCTCGGTTCTAAAATTTCTCTCAAAAATGTAACCACGCAAAAAAGAGTTGTAACAATTGCTGCATCATAATATCGTCCGCCAATGACACTTAATACCGCCCACGGAATTAGTACCATACCGCTCCCAAGTACCGGAAATGCATCCAGTAAAGCAATTCCAATCGCAAGAAGTATCGCATAATCATTTCCCATGAAATAAAAACCAAGTGCCAAAAGTGCCGCAATAATGAATAACAACAGTGACTGCGCTTTGAGATAAGCAAGTCCGGCACCACGCAGTTTTTGCACAAACGGGCGTAGCCTCCCACGCACCGCAGGCATTTTGTCATCCAGCAAAATTAAAAGCACCGACAAAAAGAAAATAAACAGAGCACTAATGGCTCCAATTCCCTTTTTTACGAGAAAAATGGCACACCCGGACAATTTAGGAAGTAAATCCGTGCCAATTTTCTGATAAAGCCCTGCTGCCTGACCCTCTAAATAATCAAAACTGCTTCCATCCGCAAGCTCCAGCATCCGGTCGCAGTGACTGCACATTTTTTCAAGCATTCTTCCGCAAATCTGCCCATAAACCGGTATTTTCTGCAGCAGCAGCATTCCCTGACTTATAATTAATGTAATGATATAAACGCTAAATCCACCTAATATCAACAGCGTAAAAAAAACAACTAAAAAAATACTGACTTTCCGTCTCCATTTTAATTTATTTACCAGAAATTGTATCATTGGCGATACCAGTTTCGCAAAAAAATAGGCAAGTACAAAGGGAAGCGTCAGCGGAAGCAGAAATCGAAAAGAAAACCACAACAAAATCGTAAGACCGATTAAAATGAAATTTCTTGTTTTCATGCCGCACCTCCCGTAAATATAAAAAGCAGCAGACCATACGGCCTGCTACCTTAGTATCTTCGATTTTTAATTTTTTATCCCTGAAATTAATTGGCGCGGAACCGGTATCCAACACCCCAGATGGTCTCAATATACTCCGGATTGGATGTATCCTGCTCAATTTTTTCACGGATTTTTTTGATATGCACGGTAACGGTGGCAATATCGCCAACCATGCCATTTTCCCCAATCGGACCTACATCCCAGATTTGCTGGAACAGCTCTTCTTTCGGGAATACATGATTTGGATTTTTTGCCAAAAAGTAAAGCAAATCAAATTCTTTGGAAGTTAAATTTTTCTCTTCACCACGAACAAATACACGACGGGCGGTGCGGTCAATCTTTAAATCACCAACCTCAATCGTCTCATTCTTTGCTGTCTTCTCAGATGATTTCTCCGTCAAAGACTCATAACGGTTTATATGTGCTTTCACACGTGCCACCAATTCACTCGGACTAAATGGTTTTGTCATATAATCATCTGCACCAAGTCCTAATCCATGGATTTTATCAATATCTTCCTTTTTTGCCGAAACAACAATGACCGGTGCCAAATACTTTTCTCTGTATTTGCGGCAAATTTCGAATCCGTCCTGTCCCGGAAGCATTACATCAAGAATCAGCAAATCGTACTCTCCGCTCATTGCTTTTGCTTCGCCCTCAATGCCGTCGGTTTCAATCGTAACCTCAAAATCACTAAGTTCCAAATAATCTTTTTCCAACTCAGCAATCGGTAATTCATCTTCAACAATAAGTATTTTCTTCATACTGGCCCTCCATTCTACTAATCCTATGCTATCATATTTTTTTCTTTTCGTCTACTTTCTTTGGCAAAGAAAAAGAAATTTTCGTCCCTTTCCCCTTTTCACTTTCCGCATAAATCTGTCCGCCGTGGTCTTCAATTATCTTTTTGGCAATCGCAAGACCAAGTCCGGTTCCTCCGGTTTTTGAATTTCTGGAACTGTCGGTTCGGTAAAAACGTTCAAAAATCAGCGGCAGTTCATCTTTCTTGATTCCCGAACCATTATCGGTAATCCGAACCCAGACCATTTTCCCGGCATCCTCAATATGAAGAAATATCATTCCCAAATCTTTGTCAATGTATTTGTATGCATTTCCAATTACATTGTAAAAAACTCGTTTTATCTTTTCCTCATCAATGTAAAGGCACGTTCCCTTTTCCACATCATTTCGATATAAAAAATCAATCTTTCTGGTTTCCAAGTCAAGCGACAAATTGCTCATACACCGGCTGATGTATTCATCAATTTCGACACCTCCTTTTTTATATTCAATTTCTTTATTATAAATTTGAGCAAACAACGACAACTCATTTACCAGATTTGCCATGTCATCTGCTTTATTTCTTATGGTACTGATATACTTGTTCATGCGGTCAGGGGTTGCCGCCACTCCATCTAATATTCCCTGGGCATACCCGCGTATCGCCGTTAAGGGTGTTTTTAAATCATGGGTAATATTGCTTAGCATTTCCCTCATGACAAGTTCAGATTCTTCTTTTTTTTCATCCAACTGCTTCTGTAATTCATCCACCTGTTTGGAAAAACGCTTCTTATGAATGGTTATGGAAATAATATTCTGAAGCCCCAAAACAACAAGGCAAATGACAAAAATGTGAATTGCCATAGTTCTCCTCTTTATCACTTTTTATTCTTTATTTTACCGTCTGTTTCTATCATAACATAAAAAAATAAAAATGTGTAAAACTTTATCATTTTTTATCATTTTTTCCAACTTGACGATATTTTACTGTTATAGTAGAATAAAAATGTTATTTACGTATGAATTTGAATGGAGGAAACCATGGGTAAGATACTTTTTACTTCTGAATCGGTAACCGAGGGTCATCCGGACAAAATCTGTGATCAGATTTCCGATGCCATCTTAGATGCTATGCTCGCACAGGACCCGATGAGTCGTGTTGCCTGCGAAACAGCAGTCACTACTGATTTAGTTTTAGTTATGGGTGAAATTACATCCAATGCAACGGTTGACATTGAAGCAATCGTTCGCGATACAATCTGTAAAATTGGCTATGACGATGCCGCAAAGGGCTTTGACGGAAAAACCTGCCAGGTTAAAATTGCACTGGACAAACAGTCTTCCGACATCGCAATGGGCGTCGACAAAGCATTGGAAGCGAAGCTGACGGACTCCGAAATTGAATCGGAAGGTGCCGGCGACCAAGGTATGATGTTTGGTTACGCAACAAACGAAACCGACGATGACTATATGCCATATCCAATTTATCTGGCGCACAAATTGTCCCGCCAGCTTTCCAAAGTCCGCAAAGACGGAACGCTTTCCTACCTGCGCCCGGACGGCAAATCACAGGTCACGGTAGAATACGACGAAAATGGAAACCCACTGCGTTTGGATGCTGTTGTTGTTTCATCGCAGCACAGCGAAGATGTTTCCTGGGAACAGATTCAGAAAGACATCCGCAAATATGTCGTAGATGCTGTTCTCCCTGCGGAATTAATTGACAAAGATACAAAATTCTATATTAACCCAACCGGTCGTTTTGTAATCGGCGGACCAAACGGCGACAGCGGTTTAACCGGTCGTAAAATCATTGTCGATACTTACGGTGGCTGGGCACGCCACGGCGGTGGCGCTTTCTCCGGAAAAGATCCGACAAAAGTTGACCGTTCAGCTGCATACGCAGCCCGCTACGTTGCCAAAAATATTGTAGCTGCCGGTCTGTGTGACCGCGCAGAAATCCAGTTGTCCTACGCAATCGGTGTTGCTTCACCAACTTCCGTACGCATTGACACATTTGGCACCGGCAAATTACCGGAAAGCAAATTAGTCGACATCATTGCCGAGAACTTCGATTTGCGTCCGGCCGGCATCATCCAGATGCTCGACCTCAGAAAACCAATCTATTCCCAGACTGCTGCCTATGGCCACTTCGGCCGCAGCGACTTAGACCTTCCTTGGGAGAGATTAGATAAAGTCGATGTTTTGAAAAAATATCTGTAATTACCGGATAAAATAAAAATCTCCGGCTTATGCTGCATAAGCCGGATTTTGCTCTCATAGTTAAATGGATATAACAGCCCCCTCCTAAGGGGCAGTATAACATTTCCTTGGGAGCCATCTGTTCTCGTAGCTCAGCTGGATAGAGCGACCGCCTCCTAAGCGGTAGGTCGGAGGTTCGAATCCTCTCGGGAACGCTAAAAACCGTTGGTTTGACACTTTTTCAGTCATGGACCAACGGTTTTATTTTTGTTCCTATTTTTGTTAGTGTAAAATTATGACAAAGTACTTGACAAATATTGTATATAATGTTATACTTGGCACTAATTCAAAACAAAAAGGCTTTGACGAGGAATAGTAGGTATTAGGAATTTTGCAGAGAGAAGATGGATGGTGCGAATCTTCATTGAACTAATATTGAAGCAGCCTCCGAGCTGTGAACCGAACAGAAAATCTTAGTAGGCTTCAACGGAATTCCCCCGTTAACTTAGGAAGCAATATCGGAGAAATCCCGTATTGACAGAGTGCAGAGAAATCTGAAATTAGGTGGTAACACGGACATAAAAGTTCGCCCTAAGTTGATATTATATCAACTTAGGGCTTTTTGTTTTGGAGAAATGTCAGAAAGGAGAATGAAACATGACAGCAAAAGAATTAAGACAAATGTATGTAAACTTTTTTAAAGAAAGGGGGCACAAGGAAATCGCGTCAGCGTCACTTCTCCCGGATAATGATCCAACCGTGTTATTTACTATGGCAGGAATGCACCCGTTGGTTCCGTATTTACTGGGCGAGAAACATCCAAGCGGGAAGAGACTTACTGACGTACAAAAATGTGTGAGAACAGAGGATATTGACGAAGTGGGTGATGATACACATTGTACATTTTTTGAGATGCTGGGAAATTGGTCTTTAGGTGACTACTTTAAACAGGAGGCCATTTCTATGAGTTTTGAATTCCTAACGAAATATTTGAACATCCCCGTAGAGCGGTTGGCTGTAACAGTATTTGAAGGAGATGAAATAGCTCCTGCTGATGAGGAGACTGTAGAGATATGGAAAAGCCACGGACTTAAAAATGAGCAGATTTTCAGATACGGAAGAGAGTGTAACTGGTGGGGGCCTGCTGGGCAAACTGGTCCTTGTGGACCAGACACAGAGATATTCTATGATATGGGCAAGCCAAAATGTTCTCCAAACTGCGGACCATCCTGCCATTGTGGAAAATATGTTGAAATTTGGAATAATGTTTTTATGCAGTTTAACAAAGAGGCAGATGGTAGCTTTACAGAGCTTGCACAGAAAAATGTGGATACGGGAATGGGATTGGAACGTATGCTAACTATCTTCAACGGAAAAACAAACGTGTATGATACAGAATTGTTTATTCCACTTATGGAAAAGCTTAAAGTGATTTTAGAAGGTGAAGGGAAAATTCTAACCGAAAAGGATAGAAGAATTATATGTGAGCATACTAGAACTATCACATTCATTTTGGGTGATCCTATGAAAATTAGTCCATCGAATACAGAACAAGGATATATTTTGAGAAGATTGATTCGAAGAATCATCCGTTTATTTAAGAAAGCGGATATTACAAACAATTATCTGTGTGAACTATCCGATGTAATTATTCAGCAATACAAAGAAACTTACCCGGAACTCCAAGAGAATAGAGCATTTATTCTAGAGCAATTACAAAAAGAATTTACTTTATTCTCAAAGACCTTAGATGATGGACTAAAAAAAGCAAATAGGTATCTTGATAATATATCAGTAGGCGGAATATTAAGTGGAGAACTGGCATTTAAATTGTATGATACCTATGGGTTTCCGATTGAGTTCACATCAGAGTTAGCTTTAGAAAGAGGATATCACGTCGATATGGATGGTTTTCAAAAGAAGTTTAAAGAACATCAGGAAAAATCCAGACAAGGTGCTGCCGGAAAGTTTGCGGGAGGGTTAGCGGATAATAATGAGCAGACCGCAAGACTCCATACAGCAACACATCTGCTAAATGGAGCATTAAGAGCAGTGCTTGGAAATGAGGTCTCTCAGAGAGGTAGCAATATTACTTCCGAGCGTTTACGTTTTGATTTTTCCTTTGGAAGGAAGGTAACAAGGGAGGAACTTACACAAGTTGAAGCAATTGTTAATGAAGCTATTCAAAAAAATATAGATGTGATTTTAGAAGAAATGACACCTGAGAAAGCATATGAAGAAGGGGCTGTCGGTGTATTTTCTGGTAAGTATGGGGAGATAGTAAAGGTTTATACAATTCCCGGCTATTCCAAAGAAATATGTGGTGGACCGCATGCTCATAATACAGGAGAACTTGTTTCATTTAAAATCTTAAAGGAGCAATCATCTTCAGCTGGCGTCAGAAGAATTAAGGCAGCAATAGGGAAGAAATAAAGTTTTAATTCTGTTTTAAAAAAATAAATGGGCAATTATAACTGAAGAAAAGTTAAAAAATCGGATATTTCTATTATTTAAACATTTACTTTGTAATCCAGAAATTCGTATCTACGAATTTCTGGATTCAGAGAACTATTATACCCTTATTAAAATATCTATTTTATTTTCTTGTAAACTCAAATATCACTATCTATAAAAATTATAGTTCAAAATATTTATCAATTTGTTTAGCGAGTTTTTCTTTTGACCTTATATGATATCCTCTCTTCATATAATGAGCAGAACATGCCATCTGTGTTTTACTCATACGCTTTATATCCGCAAGCAAGCCTACAAGACTATTTCGGTATTTAAAAACATAGTATGCATTTCCTGGTACGAATGATTCAAATACAACTAATCCATTCTCTGCATAAACAAACATAACATAATCTTTTAAAGCCTCTATTCCAATATCTTCATATCTATCTGTAGGATTTTTATCCATCCATAGAGTAAGCCTATATTTCAATTCTTCATCCGAAAGAGCTTCTATCTGTTTTCGCATTTCCTCGTTTGACATTCTTTGATTCTTCAAAGAACGAAAAGCATCTAGTTCACTTGTCCAATTATATTCACCAAAATTATTCTCATCGAGAGTTTCAATTTTTTTACATTTTTCTCTTAGTAAAGTATACCAAATCAAAAATTGTTTTTCCTGTTCACTCCCTTTATCCATTATATGCACAACATCCATTTCATAATTGACATTAAATGCGGTCTTGCTAATATTGCTTGATCCAATTATAACAAAAGCTTTTTCATCATTACACATATAGTAAAATTTACCATGATAAAATGATTTATTATATGTGAACAATTCTATATCCTTGTTCTCCACTAATCTATTTAAATAACTAACTGTTTGCCTATCAATTTTATTATTGGCTCTTTCATCATCATAATTTTGTAATGATCCAAGCACAAGTTCACATTTTCCAACACGTTCTTTTACCATCCGAAAAGCTGATTCTAAAATTTTCAGTCCACTTTGAAACGCAAAACCAACGGCTATATAAAATGTATCAATATTGGCTTTCTCAATTATTTGAGGAATAATTCTTCCCATAGAATGTATATCTACTATCCTAAATTTAACATCACTAAATATAATATTATCGACACATTTTTCAACTTGAAGTTCCATATCAACTGGTACGATACTTTCAACGTCGTTTTTATTCCAATTTTTTATTGTAAAAAATTCATTGTCTAAAAACAAGGACGCATTTTTTATATTTTCTTTGCAATGCTCTTTTATAAAATTAACAACTCTAAATACCGATAGAGTTATACTTGTAACAATATCAATCTCTTTCTCTTCCTGAGCTTCTGATGGTATAACCGCCTTAATAGCATCTAATTCACTATCCGAAAAATCGTTCAAATCTTGCCTTGAAAAATGATTTAAGAAAAAAGATTGTATTCCTCCACCTCGTCTGTAAGTCTCTCCAATTGGAATCTTCTTTCTTAATCCCTCGATATATACTAGATGTTGCAAATAAAATGCATTATTGTATAATCTATAATCATAAAGTTTTAAATCAAATTGTTCGTCCGTCTCTTCTTCTACTATAAAGTGAGTATAATAAATCCCCAATTTTTCTGTTTTACACATTATTACACCTTCTTTAACCCAAGGAAATATTGTATTATAGCCTTCACTTTCCTCTAATATATCAATTCCATATTTTTCAATTAATTCTTGTTGCAATTCCCTTTCTTTTCCATTATCAGCAACACCTTTAATTTCTATTCTGTTTTTTTGCTTTATTTCCTTCAGCGAAATCGTAACTTCATGATCTGATAAAAACATCTGCATTTTTTTCATAGCTGTTCTTACTTGATCAATAAACTGGTCTTCGCTAAAATATATATTATTCTTTTCAAGTATAGAACTATAGAATTGATTATTATTTACCACTCGTTACACCTCCCATAACAATCTTTGCAGCAAATATATTTAAAACATCCTTTTGCATTTTTCCACTACATGTCTTGTTGTAACATATACTTCGATTTCAGACAATATTTTCTCTATCTTGACGATTATATAACATTCTCCGAACTTCCATAATCTTATCTCTACCTTCATCATCTATAACAACGTAATAAACGACATAATTTTTTACATATATTTTGTAATACAAATATTTTCTTTCCTTCTTTGAATGATATGGTTCAAAACTCTCACAAACCGGTAATCGTTGTAATATTGCGTTTTCAACTGCATCAATCAAATCATTTGCTGCCTTCTCATTTGATAATTCATTTTTTATATATAAAACAATTTCCTTTACATCCTCAAAAAAAATAGGCAGATATCTGAGCTGGTATTTTTCGTTATTCATGAACTGCCTCCCTTAATTTTGCGAACATTTCTTCATGTGAATATCTTTCATTTGTCTCTTCTGCCATTTTATCTGCAACATCCAACGCATCTTCTATGGATTCTGTCAGTTTGGAATACGCCTCTATACTCATTACCACCATAGATCCATATCCATTTTTTGTCAAATATACTGGTGCTCCGTTTTTAACTGTACTTTCTATTTCTGTAAATTTATTTCTTAAATCAGATACTGGTCTAATTTGTATCATAGCAACCATTCCTTTCTTATCATAATATTGATAAAATAACGCCATCTTCTATTTATATTATATGCAAATTTTCCTATAAATTCAACAAAAAAATTTTTTATGATGGGGTAAATTTTTCTTTATATTTATTAGTTATTTTGATATAATATAGTTAAGTTTAGTATATTAGATTCAGTCGACTGCTAAATTTATATCACAAGTAATAATATCACATATAAAACGCATGAATCACGCCGCTCTTGGGTTCATGCTCAGTATAAAATGAACTATTCTATGCAATATTCGTAGAATGCTAACAAATGATATTTAGAAAAAAACGGGAATATACAAAATGGAAGGGATTGATTCTTTGATACCTTATAGTCCACCATCTTTCTTAGAGCACTATCTAATTCTCTCTAAACGAATAGATGGGAAAAAAACTTGGAAATCCAAAGACGGAAAGCGTCTTTATCAATGGGATTCACAACACGGCGATGTAGAAATCTACAGTGCCAAAAACGGTGTTCATCTTGGTTGTGCTGACAAAGAAACTGGAAAAGTCACAAAACCACCAGTTAAAGGAAGGAGATTAAGCGATGTCTAACTTTATTCAAGATTGTATTAATGCAGATGCGTTACTAGAAGAAATTGATGATTATATTGCAAAATGGCACGAATCCGATTCAAATGAAACTATATACGATTATTTGGGCATGACAGAGGAAGAATATTACTTATGGGTTGAAGATGATTTTTATCTTAAATATATTATCAGTGCGCATGAACAAAACAAAAAAATTGAAGATTTAATATCCGAAGAATATGATACAAAAATGGTCGCACGAGCGTCATCGCCAGAAGAAGCCAAAAAAATATATAATTGGTTAGTACAGAAAGGAAAGATTAATAATGAGCATTGAGCTAGCAAAAAAAAGGGCAGCAAAATTTTTTGCTTATCATAATTTAAAATTACCCGTTGATGTGGTAGCATTATTGAATACATTTGCTTTTGTGGAAGAAGAAATAATTCCTAGTAAAGGTGATGCCATTTGCATTAACAAAACTGGTAAACCACATATAATAATCAAGAAAAATATTTCCAAATTTAGAAAGCGTTTTACATATGCACACGAATTAGGGCATTTACAAATTCCGACACATACTGGTATGATTTCTTGTAGCACCGATTTAGATTCCTCCATAAATCATAGTGAATATATGAAAATGGAAGAAGAAGCTAATGCTTTTGCAGCAGAATTGTTAATGCCGGAGCATTGGCTTATAGACATGATAAATACTTACTCTGACTATAACGAACTTATTAAACAAGTGTGTGACACAGCTCAGGTTTCCTTTATGGCTGCTCTTTATAATATAGTCCCACTCTCCCCTGCAAACCACATGTTTTATATTCAGGATAAGATAAATGCATTTTGTCATATTAAATTTGGCTCTAATATTAACCAACCTATTTTTCTATATAAAGAAGGTTCTTATGACCCTGACTGGCTTTCTATCAATATGCAGTCAAGACTTAAAGATATCACCAATGAGACAATGGATGTTTCCATTATTATTTTCAAAAAAGTTATTTCTATAAATACTGTCCAGAAGATTGCATCATACTTTACCGACGCAAAAAGCATACAAACCATATGCGATGCAATCACAAAAAAGAAGGATATAAGCTACGCACATTTGTTTAAAGATATAAAATTTTATCTTCCAAAAGGATTTATAATAAAAATTACATGCAAAATTTCAGGGTCATTTACATATATTTATGCCCCTGAAACCTATGTACGTCCTCCTAAAAAAACTAACCAATACACATGTGACGAATGGTGTAATAGCAACTCCATTTTCCATGTCAAATCTATAGGCGAACTTATTACTATTGATGTATGGTTTTTTCAGACTTCATTTTCTATGAAAGATATCAATAAAAATGATAAACGAAATTCAAAAACTATAATAAAAAATATAGTATATGAATATTATCCCGACCCTCAAAAATGTAGGTCCATTTTAGGTCAAATAAATGGTGTCATCGGCAATCTTAAAAATCAAAAAGATGATTTTGACAAAAAAACATTTTATAATATATTAAAACAAAAATTTAATAGTAAGCCAAATTTAGTTAGTATTACCCAGCACCGCGATTTCAACACATTCCTTTTTAAAAAAACATGCGAATTATATAATTTATAGATAAATCTGCTCATTTTGCCACCTAACACCTTTTTTATTAATTTTAAAGGGAATAGTTCTAGCAACACATTGAAAATTTATTCATCTTATATTTAATCTATTATATTCAACATCTCGCATTGCAATTCTACTTCCTCTTTATTGGGTTCATATTGTTCTTGCAAAAAAATATGTTTAAGCAGCTTATGTTGCTTTTCCGTTAAAATACATCTTTCTTTATCGTCTTTAATTATTCCTTTTATAATCCTCTTCTCATTCTCATTTGCAGCTAAGACATCTAAATAATCTAATACTCCTAAATCACTTAACTCGAAACCAAACTTTTCCAAATTCATTTCCATCAATTGATATGGAACTTCTACCAATTCATTTAAGGTCTCCAAAATCATTTCAAGTACATCAAGATCCATAGCATGATATGAATACTGTATAATGTCAACCATTTTGTATATCTGTTTAATTTCCATTATTATAGGATTCAACAATTTTGTCGCAACTCTATCTGCGCGCATGTTACATGACATCGCAGCATAAGCAATAACATCTAAAACATCCCCTGAATAGCATTTTCTAATTTTATCCCTTAATCGTTGAGTAAGAACTTGTATAATATATTCTTTTGTTTGAAAATCACCGTTATTATTTTTTATTAAAATTTTTAAATACCTCCTAATTGCAACTTCTGTTTTTTTGTTATTTGCAACAATCTCCTCTATTTTAAACAAGTACTTTGTAAAAAGAAACGAATCATATGGAGTAAATCCATATAATTTATCTATTAAAAGTTTTTTAGTTTTCTCTACAATATAGCTTGATGTATTTCCTTTAAATACATTTATTAAAAATTCAATATTATGCATACATGTATCAATGTCTTTTTTATAAATATTATTAGATATAACACAACTAAGTTTTTCAAGAAACTCTTGCTGTTTTTCATTACATGATTTTTTAAATATTTTTATTAACTTCTTTTCAAGCGACTCTCGTCGAAAATATACTCGAATAATTTTTACTGTCATTATAACCAAACATATACTACTTATTATAAAAGAAAAAACTACCCCAATAGGTCTTTGCATTACAACATATACAAATGAGTTTACAAGCATAAACAAACAGCATTCTGACAATATTTGAAAATTCATCTTAGAATCAATCAATTCCATTTTTATTATATCTTGCCACAAAACAATCTCTTCCTTGTTGCTCAATATCGTTAATAGTGTAATAACCAAAAATGAATTAGCTAGTTGTGCTAAAAATACATCCATTATCACACCATCACCACCAACTTGTTTAATCATTTTATCAAATAAGGCATAACGCTCCTCTGACAAATGTATATCTAATATGCATACAATACATATGATAAACATTATAGCACTAATTTGCATAACAAACACTTTCTTTGAATATTTCAATTTCTTTTCTCCTTTTTATTGTATTGTATATATATTAACACATGCAAATTTTAAAAGAAACACAAAAATGATTTTTCTCTTTGCTAATAACCTGCTAATACAACCATGCCAAAACACCCCAAATCACACAAAAAAGAAAAATATTTGAAAAAACTCAGAATTGTATCAACCTGCGAAGCCACAGGCATTCCAAGCACTTTTACACCACCTGCCAACACTACTGAAAACTCGTATCAAAGTTCTCCTAAGGGGCAGTTGTAGGTTCGATTCCTACTGGGAGTACTCGCGAAGTCAAAAAGCCCTATAGAGAAGAGAAGTCTAACACCATTCAAGCTTGCTTGAATTTGGTGTTATGACTTCTCTTCTCTATAGGGCGCATGCCCGTGGGGCAAGTGCGAGGAACGAGCACTTGAACTAGCATGGCTTTCTATTCAACATATTTTCTTTCTCCATTTGGATATTCTATATATGCTCTTTTTGTATCCATATCATAACGTGCAATTGGTTTCTTACAAACCTTTGCCCTATGAAGCGTGGCTTTTACTGCCTCCTCTGCTCGATAGTCCATTTCTGCATCCGATTCAGAAATAAAGTCGCGGTATTCTTCATGTGTATACCTTTCGGTTGTTTCTTCTGCCATTCTATCCGCAACATCCAACGCATCTTCTATTGATTCTGCAAAACAACCACTCGATTCTCCCCCTAAACATTCAACTGATTCATTCATAGAAGCACCTTCCTTCTATTTCTAGTACATCACATTACACTACAAAATATCAAGTTTTTCATTATCATTTGAATAAAATTTTGCTAAAAAGGAGCGAATTAATCAGCTCTATTTTGCCATTTTTGCAAGATAAGCATAACGGTCAAAAAATATCCGCATGCCCAAAACACACATGGAATTTACTTTTATTTCCTAAACATATTCAAAGATACCTTGAATAGCATCCGATATATTAACCATCTCTGAAATTGGCAATCTGTCCACTTTTTTGTAACCGCGAAATGACATATCTAACAACGCCAGTTTTTCACACTGTATATAGCCTTCATTTTCTTCTGTAGACATCCATATATGAAGTGGACCCGCAGTCGAATTTTTAATAATCGGACATCCAATTATTTCACCGCTTGTATTAAAAAAATCTTTGCTAACCACCAATACAGGATGTTTTATTTTTTCAATCTTAAGAATATCTCCTTGGTGTAAAGACGCCATTACCACACCTCTCTTCCAACCGGTTCGCCCCAATCATATTCGCCGTCAAGCATTAACTTTCCATCGTATTCAGCAGCTCTGTCTTCCAACGTTTTATGCCGAAATTGTCTTGCCAAAGTAATCACCCCATCTGATACCTCAACATCCAAGAATTCATTTAATTTGATTCCCGCACTTTTCAACACTTCTTTGGATAAACGAATCCCTTGACTATTTCCCCATTCCTTCACTTGTGCCTGCATATAGATTCCTCCTTACATTTGGTATATACATAGTGTATACCAAACAACAAAAAATATCAATAAGTTTGTCGGTATACTCACACGTATATTCGCCTTGCTAATATATTGCTCCTTTGCTAATACAGCTACCAAAAAACTCGCATCGGAGTTCTCCTAAGCGATAGGTCGGAGGTTCGAAACCTCTTGGGAACGCTAAAAGCCGTTGGTTTGAAACTTTTTAAGTTCTGCACCAACGGTTTTCTTTTTACAAAGAGACGAAAAAACACAGAAACTCGGAATGGATTTCTGTGCAATATTTTTTCTAGGTTACTATGTTCCTTTGCGACAGGACGTTTGAAGAACGTCCTTCATAAGGCTGTGGCATGTTAAATCCTCTTTCTTAAATTCGCAAATACTTCTTTGGCAGGTTTTGATTCATTTGCTTTTGCCTGTAAAAGTCCTTTTTCCATCATTGAATTAAATTGAGCGTCTGATAATTCATCTCTTGTTTCAATTGTTTTAGGAAGATTTAAAGCAAAAGGAATTCCGTTATTTGCAATTACTTGTCTATAGGTCATGTCAATAAAGACGGAAACAGGTATACCTAACTTTTCTAAAATGGCTTCTGCCGATTCTTTGATATCCGGTTGAATTCTTGCTGTTACATTTGCTGTTTTTGTTGCCATAATAAGCACCACCTTTCAACAACCTGCAAATAACAGATTAGCAGACAAATCTATCAACCCTTATTTATCATTTCCGCTATTTTTAAAGCAACATAAAATTTGTCAAGATTATGATTCGCATCATGTAATCCTTCAGAAGTATATTCCAACTGGTCAACAATATCACCTGTTACCAAAAAATCATAAAGTTCTATATTATAAAAATCACATACAGCCTGCATACCTGCAAGTTCCATTTCAACTGCAATACAGCCCTCCGATTTTCTTTTTTCAACAAGGTTCCGGGTTTCTCTGTATATCGCATCTGTAGTCCATACTTTTCCCATTACATACGGCAACTCTAATGCTTTAAAAATATTTTCCATAACCTCCGCATTTTTAATTTGTATATAATCTTTCGGAGATGCATAATGGTAAGACATTCCCTCGTCTCGATATGCTTCGTATGGAATAACATATTTCCCCTTTGTTGTCTCTTTATCAAGTGAACCCGCAGAACCAAACAAAATGAATTTTTTGGCACCTGTCATCCAGTTTACCTCAATAATATCTGTTCCCGAAAGAGATGCACCAATTTCAGAAAGATAAAAAGCTATCTTTAGATTATTTACGTCCAATAGATAAACAGGCTTTATTCTATTAGCCGCTTTCATCTCACCAATCTTTTCATTTTCAAAAAGTTTCAAAACAGCTGGAAATATCTCTCTTGAAAATGTTGCTATTGCAATATCGCAGATTTTCCCCTTTTCTCCAAAAAAAGACGATGGTGTTATTATAGCTTCACTTTCCATATCAAATGAATCACTTATCATTTTTATACAACACCCCCCTCCTTATATCATTAACAACCTCTTGTGCATCCCTATATCTTCCAGCATTAGCCTGTTGGCGAGATAATTCCAATTCTTCTAAAAACCTCTGCTTTGTCATTATATTCTCTTGAGTCCTGCCATTCTCCTGAGTCATAAGTAATTGGCGAGTAACATATTGAACCTTTACCAAGTTTTCTTCTGACAATCGTTCCATCATGTCAACTGTTGCTTCTAGTGTACTCATAATAAATCACCCACCTTCAAATTACTAAATATATATTAGCATTATATCTCAAACAATTACATTTCTCAACATTTTAAGAGAAAGAAAAAGATTTTCCAATTCTGTTTGAATTTATTTTAAGCTTCAAATTTCAAAACCACTAACTTTCCCCCCCAGCATACACTTTTGCACCTTTTTCTTTTTTAATCGTATAAACAAACTTACTGAAAGAACATACCTTGTGGAAAATAGCAAGACACGCTCTGTCACATATGCGACACGAATCGTGTCATCTTTCTACTACATTCTGATTAAAGTAATACAATTCAATCACTTTCATCATCTCCTCTCTCATCCATCCAGTAGTCATAAGCTTCCTCGTACCCATAATCATATGCCTCTTCACTTTCATCATCCCCAAATTCATCATATGCAAATTCTTCTGCATAATCAGAAGCATAATCATCCGGATCATCGTAATCCTCAACACCATTTGTTATCTTTTGATTTACTTGCGTTTTTTGCGTTGGGTAGTAGCTTGTACGGTCACTATCAGACGCACTGGTATCACCCGAATCGGTGTCGTCATGCTGAGCCGATGAACTGCTCTTGCCTCTTGAACTGCCAAAAATTCTCGAATCATATGATGAATGAGAGCCCGAATAATTATAATCATAAGATGAACCTTTTTTTCGGTTCGCCTTATAGCCCTCTTCCGATACAAACCAAGTTCCCGGAAGAAGACACACCGCTATAATTATCGCAGTAATTTTTACAGCCTTCCGAATTTTTCTCATGCGTTCCTCATTACCTCCATTGGCTTTATGGAATGTAATTCGGTTTGTAATTATAAACACATCAATTACCGTACAAATAAGTGCCATAATTAAAATTGGAAGTGGTTGATGAACATCATTTACTACACTTAGAAATGCCACAATCGGCATTTCAATCAAAATAAAACCAAATATCAATAATAAAAATATCATATGAAACTCTCCCTTCTCTTGTATGTTCTTAAGATTATCTCCTTACTGTCAACAAGATTATAACGCCTCTCGTTGTACTATATTCCGTACACCTGCCCATACATAACCCACCCATTGACCTAACTCGCAAAAGCTTCTCTTGCGGTCACCCAAAATCCTGCCTTCCTTTGACCAATTCTACTCCTCCGCCCAGGCAAGCGCACAGCGTACGGCACGCTTCCATCCGGCTAATTTTTCATTTCGCAATTCTTCCGGCATATCTGCCGCAAACGTTTTAGATAGTGCCCAGTTTTTACGGATATCGTCCACATCTTCCCAATAACCTACGGCAAGTCCCGCCAGATAAGCAGCACCCAGTGCGGTTGTCTCTACACACTCCGGTCGAAGCACATCAACACCTAGTACATCGGATTGAAACTGCATTAAGAAATTATTGTTCGATGCCCCGCCATCGACTTTAAGACTGACAATATCAACACCGGATTCCTGCTCCATAATTTTCAAAATATCGTAAGTCTGATATGCCATCGCTTCTAGGATAGCACGCACAAAATGCTCCTTTTTACAGCCTCTTGTCAACCCTGCAACCGTTCCTCTTGCGTATGGATTCCAATACGGGGCACCCAATCCGGTAAACGCAGGAACCACATAGACACCATTCGTATCTTCCACCGCATTGGCAAATGCCTCTGTCTGAGCAGCATCTTTCACTAACTCCATCTCATCACGCAGCCACTGCACACCTGCGCCAGCCACAAAAATACTACCCTCCAGCGCATATTGAATCTTATTTTCAAAACTTGCTGCAATCGTAGTAAGCAAGCCATTTTTTGAATTTACCGCTTTTTCTCCCGTATTCATCAACAAAAAGCAGCCGGTTCCATAAGTATTTTTCACTTCCCCCGGCATAAAACAGCACTGTCCAAACAAAGCCGCCTGCTGGTCTCCTGCTGCCCCGGCAATCGGAATTTTCCCGCCGAGCAGACTCAAATCCGTGCATCCATAAACACAGCTGGATGGCCGAACCTCCGGAAGCATAGATTTTGGAATATGAAAATAATCTAAAATATTCTCATCCCAACGCAAATTATGAATATCAAACATCATCGTTCTAGACGCATTTGTGTAATCAGTTACATGAACAGCACCCTTCGTCAAATTCCAAATCAGCCAAGTATCCACCGTTCCAAAAAGCAAATCACCTGCTTCTGCTTTCTCCCTCGCTCCTGTAACATGATCCAATATCCACGCAATTTTCGATGCGGAAAAATAAGCATCCGGAATCAGACCCGTCGTCTTTTGCACATAATCAGCCAGACCATCTTTCACCAGTTTTTCAATGCCCTCTGCTGTTCTTCGGCACTGCCACACAATCGCATTGTAAATAGGCTGTCCTGTATGCCGGTCCCAGACAATTGTCGTTTCTCTTTGATTCGTGATGCCAATCCCCGCTATATTTTCGCCGGTTACACCAATTTTACTCATCGCCTCTGTCGCAACAGATAACTGTGATGCCCAGATTTCCATAGGGTCATGCTCCACCCATCCCGCATGAGGATAAATCTGTTCAAATTCTTTCTGCGCCATGCCGCAGATATTTCCCTGCTTGTCAAACAAAATACAGCGTGAACTTGTCGTTCCCTGGTCCAGTGCTAACACATACTTTTTCATGTATAACCTCCCCATATTATTTTTTAATTACATCCGCATACTCTGGATATTCTGCAAGAAATTTATCGATAATGGAACAATGGCTCCAAAAGTGCATTGGATACACCTGCTTTGCTTTTACCTTTTGAAGAAAATATAATATTCCATCCGCATAACGTCTTTCCTGCCTTGGATCCAGTGGAACAAACGCAACATCCAGTGAAATATTTTTCATTTTATCAATCTCATGCCTGTACATCCCTGTCATTTGCCGGTTTTCCCTCTCCGATGCAGAATCAAACACCCAGTCATGAAGGTCTCCCGCATGATAAATCTTTCCTTCCCCGCAAGTAACGAGATACGCTACGCCGGCATCTGTTGAATGAAATGTATCCACCAAAAAATCTGCCTCAATTTCATAATGTGCATTAAATCCGGCTTTTAAAACAGGAATTACATCCGGATATTTTTTCTCCTTAATATCCTTTGCAAGAATCGCAAGTTTCGGTACAATCCCCTGTTGTTTCAAAAGTTCAAATACTTTTGGTTCATAATGATCCTGATGTCCATGGCTGGCGAACACATATACCGGTTTATCTGGATTTAACTTCGGCAATTCTCCTTTATAATAATCAAATATAAAATACCGTTTGGCTGTCTCGACTAAAAAACCACTATGAAAAATCCTTGTAATCTGCATGCACCTTTCTCCCTCGTTTCTTTGCAAATTATTATACCATTCCCCTTTTCTATGCGCAAATCTAAAAAAATGCAATTCTTATTATCCGAATTACAATTAATCCAATTTATATATCAAATCAATCATTTTATATTATAATTATATTGACTTACCAATAATATAGCATTACTATGTATATATAAGAATTAAGGAGGTTTTTTATGGCAAGTACAATTCAAGTTCGCGTTGATGACGATCTTAAAAAAAAATCAGATAATCTTTTTAAAGAACTGGGTACAGATACAACGACCGCAATAAGAATGTTTCTTACCCAGGCTGTCGCTCACAATGGATTTCCTTTTGAAATAAAAAGAATTTCCGAAAATCCATATTTGCCTTTATCAGAAGAACAATTATTACAAAAGTTAGAATTATCAAGAAAACATGCAGAACAGGGACAATACAGAAATGCAGATGATGTAATATCAGATATGAGGGCAAAATATGGATTATAATGTTGTAATAACATCAGATGCAGAAAAAGACCTTGATTCATTTATTCACTATCTTTTGTTTGAAAAGAAAAATGAACAGGCTGCCTCTAGTGTATTAGATGATTTTGAAAAAACCAAACAGATTTTATCTGTTGTAGCGGGAAGTCTAAACTATTGTGCTAATTCGCAATTAAAAAGACTTGGATACAAACGACTCAATTTTCAACACCATAGATATTTTATGCTCTTTCGACTTGTTAATAATTTAGCAATCGTAGATAATATTTTTCATGAATTACAAGACTACGAAAGTTTTATAAAATAATATAACTTATGCTGAGTAAACTCAAAAACAAAACCACATTGGAGGCCATCGTATGAAAGTTGTCGTTGCCATGGATTCTATGAAAGGCAGTTTAAGTTCTTTAGAGGCAGGAAATGCCGTTTCGGAAGGAATACACCGCGTATTTCGCGATGCAGAGGTAACCGTCTGCCCTCTGGCAGATGGCGGAGAGGGAACGGTAGAAGCCCTTACCCTTGGAATGAACGGAACAATCGAAAAAGTCATTGTCACAGGACCGCTTGGATCCATGATAGAGGCTTCTTATGGCAGAATTGCAGAAAGCAACACGGCAATTATTGAAATGTCCGCAGCCGCAGGAATCACGTTGGTAAACGAATCCGATAGAAATCCACTTCACACGACAACATATGGCGTTGGGGAACTGATAAGAGATGCGATAAAAAAGGGATGCCGCAAATTTATTGTTGGTATCGGGGGAAGCGCAACCAACGATGGAGGAATCGGTATGCTCGAGGCTCTCGGCTACGGCTTTTTAGATGCCGATGGAAAACAAGTTCCATACGGAGCAAACGGACTAGCCTTAATAGAAACGATAACCGATGAGCATGTTATGCCAGAACTGAAAGAATGTAAATTTAGAATTGCATGCGATGTAACAAATCCGCTGTGTGGCGCTAATGGATGCAGTGCTGTTTTTGGTCCACAAAAGGGTGCAACACAAACGATGATTCCCAAAATGGATACATGGCTTATGAATTATGCAAAAAAGACAAAAGAAAAATATTCCGGCGCCAATCCAAATCAAGCAGGTACCGGAGCAGCCGGAGGTCTTGGATTTGCATTTTTATCTTATACAAATGCCGTTTTAGAATCCGGCGTTAAAATTATTCTTGAAGAAACCAAGTTAGAATCATTTATAAAAAATGCAGATTTTGTAATAACCGGTGAAGGACGATTAGATGGACAGACAGTAATGGGAAAGGCACCGATTGGCGTAGCAGAAATTGCAAAAAAACACAAGAAAAAAGTCCTTGCTTTTGGCGGGTGTGTCGCAGAAGATGCCACATTGTGTAACCAACATGGCATCGACGCATTTTTCCCTATATTGCGCACGGTAACAACGCTGAAAGAAGCGATGGACTTTAACCATGCAAAAGAAAATTTAAGTGCTGCCGTTGAGCAGGTTTTTCGGTTGATTCAGAGTTTTAAGTAAACTTACACCCTTCCTAATTCGCCCCTTCTTCCAATCCATCCTTAGGTAACTTACGCAAAAACACAACAGCAATTGGCATTGATATGGCAGATGCCAGAATATCCGTAGCCGGCTGTGTCCACTGAATTCCCCGTAGTCCAAAAAGCGTACCAAGAATTAACAAAACCGGAATATAAATTGAACCGCTTCTAAATGTCGCTAAAATCGTTGCTCTCCCTGCTTTACCAATTGATTGAAACAACATATTGGCACAGACACTAAAAGGGACTGCCACCTGTGACGCACATTGAATCACAAGTGCATAATACGCAATATCATATGCATCCTGATTGGATAAAAACTGCATGATAATCTCGCTGCGAAAAACAAACACCACTCCTGTAAATACTACCAAATTAGCCAGTCCAAAAAATAAGGTAAACCAAAACGCCTTGCGCAGCCTCGTATATTTTCTTGCTCCATAATTGAACGACGAAACCGGTTGAAATCCCTGACCAATTCCGAGTGCCACACTGAAAATAAACATAAAAATTCGCGACACAACACTCATCGCAGCAATTGCCGCATCTCCATAAACAGCCGCTTGTGCATTCAATACCATCGTCGAAATACTTGCAAGTCCCTGACGCACCATACTTGGAAAACCGGACGCAAGAATACTTCCAAAGACACTTGCTTTCTTCGTAAAATACCGAATGGACAAACTGCTTTGTGTCTTACCGCACAACAAAAAATACAGTAAAATACCAAAAGATATATACTGTGAAATCATAGTCGATAAAGCAGCACCACGAACTCCCATGTGAAGCCCAAACATGAAAAATGCGTCCCCAACCATATTCAACACGCCACCGGATACCAGACCAACCATCGCAAGACTTGCATAACCCTCATAGCGCAAAATGTTGTTCATTACACAACCTGTCGCCATCGCCGGTGCAGAAAGCAAAACATAAAAAGCATATATTCTTGCATATGGTAAAATTGTCTCTGTACTTCCCAGTAACCGGCACAAACCATCTAAATTGAGAATACCAAACACACTAACGGCTGTCCCGGCAAACAGCGCCAAGTAAAATCCTGTTGCCGAAAATGCACGTGCCCGCTCCTTTTTATGTGCCCCCAAAGCCCTGCTGATATTTGTTCCTGCGCCCTGTCCAAACATAAAACCGAACGCCTGAATAATTGCCATCAGGCCAAACACAATACCAACTGCTCCGGTCGCACTTGTTCCAAGCCGGCTGACAAACCAAGTATCTACCATATTGTAAACATTCGTAATCAGCATACTAATTGTCGTCGGAAGCCCCAGTTTCATAATTAACCGGCACACCGGTTCTTCCGTCATTTTTCGATATTGTTTTTCCTCACTCGAAAGCTGCTCCGTGTTCTCTTTCATCGCCGCATACGGCCTCCTCACAAATCCATATCCTTGAATTTACCATTCCACATAATCTTTCATTGAAAAATCTGTGTCTATTATATTGATAAACACAGATTTTGTCAATTTATCTTGATTTCCCGCAATTAATTTGGCACTTTCCATACTTATCACACAACTCAGCTAATTCCTTATATACTTTGCCAGTAATCCTATATAATTCATTATCTACCATTATAGAATTTCCCCCATAAGTAATCTCCTTTCCTTTTGGTAATCATTTGTATACCTTGTCTTTATAGCACTTGATAGGTATACATTTGTCAACCAAGAATCAAATAATTTTAATCACTTTATTTTTTTCCGAAGTTAGCCGATACATAATTGGATTATTATAAAGAGGTATTACACTATGGAAATTTTTTATCAATATACAATTGGACAAATTAATTTTGAAACACTTGGCTTACTTTTCAGTCTGATGGGTGTTGTCGCCGGTATAACCAAGTTGGGTTATATTGACAATTTCACAACATTTTTCTTAAATAAAACAGGTAACACATCTAAACTTGCTCTCTTTCTTATTGGCGCATGTTTTTTTCTTAGTATGCTTTTAACAAATGACGTTGCACTCATCGTGCTTGTTCCTTTTTCCATTGGCATTCTAAACCGATTAAACCGCAATGATTTGTTAATTAAACTTCTTGTGTTAGAAACAATTGCAGCCAATATGGGCAGTATGATGACGCCAATCGGCAACCCACAAAATGTTTATTTATTCCAAACTTACCAAATGACACTTGGCTCTTTTTACGCTGCCATACTTCCTTACGGAATCGTCGCCTTTCTTTTTTTACTGGCTCTCATTTTTTTTAATTTTAAAAAGGAAAAAATAGCAATAACAGTCGATGAAGAAAATAGCTTTTCAAAATCTCTTAAGTACAAAAGATTTTGGAGCCTTGTTTTTATTTTATTATTTATTTTGTGCCTTTTGAACATCCTTCGAATTGTTCCCCATTATGTGACCTTTATTCTAGTTCTTGCCAGCCTTTTTCTTTTCGACAAAAAAACATTTCGAACTATTAACTTTAACTTATTAATCAAATTTGTCTGCCTTTTTATCCTTGTTGGGGATATTGCACAGATTCCATGGATAAACAGTTTTTTATCCCACATTATTTCCGGAAGGGAAATTGGTGGCGGCATCCTCGTCAGCCAGATTGTAAGCAACGTCCCTGCCGCCATCTTGTTATCTAAATTTACCCAAAATAGTACCGCCCTTTTAATCGGAGTAAATATTGGCGGCTTAGGAACTTTAATTGCTTCTATGGCAAGTATGATTTCTCTTGAATACTACAAAAAAACCAGCGCTGCAAATTCAAAAAATTATATTGCATGTTTTACAAAATATAATTTGATTTTCCTTGTCCTTGAACTTGTCACCGCACAGTTGGCAGGCTGCTGAGATTATTCGTCTCCTTTCCATCCGGAAGTGCCTTTAAATACTCTGTATCCCCACGGTGCGCTACGCCCACGCCCTGAATATCGCCCGCTTTTGCCATAGCAACTCCTTCACTCTTACTTACCATTTGTCCATCCGAAAGCTTATAGCCGGTTACTTTGCCCTGCGCTTTCACAAGTCCAACAATTTCTTTTGCATTCTCTGACGGCTGTGGGATTTCATCCAGTGCAGCCATCGGAAGAGCGCTTTTGAAATTATCCTTTTGATTCATTTTTCTGTCCTCCGTTTTTATTTTTAGATTGCCCAGTTTTTTGTGTTCTTATAACCAATTAAGCCTTGCATTTCACATGTGTTATGGTATGATGTTATTATAACAATGAATGATTTGAAAGGAGTGATGGATATGTCAACCTTAGAAAAAACCATTAATCTCTTGAATGATTTACCGGAAAATGAAGTAGAAATCATATATAGTTATGTGAGATTCATTAGTTCACAACACGAAGAACGAAAAAAAGCCACGGAACCGATTGAGGATATTTTTAATAATATTGTTGGTGTTTTACCGGATACAGGGAAAACTGCCAAACAATATCACGATGAAAGGATTGCAGAAAAATATGACCTTGTTAATTGATACTAACATATTACTGGATATGGTTTTTAAACGGCCTAATTGCGAAAAGGTGAAAAAACTTTTTTCACTGATTCTTGAAAAGGATGTTCTCGCTGTTATAACCGCATCTGCTGTTACAGACTTATTCTATATTATACGGAAGCTGACACATGATATTGATAAAACATACACTATTATGGAAAATATTTTTAAATTAGTAAGTATACTTTCTGTAACAGATAAGGATATTGAAACCGCGTTTTTTAAAAAATGGAAAGATTTTGAAGATTGTGTTCAGTATACTACAGCAAAGCATAATAGCGTAGATTATTTAATAACCTCAAATGTACATGATTTTGAAGAAAATGTATTTCCTATTATTTCTGTAGATGAAGGCATTGTCCTATTAGAGCATTAACTTATTAAAATACAATAATAGAAAATGCTTTTTAAAGCACATATTAAAAAAAAGGGGGGTATACAGTTATGACTAAAATTTATCTTGCAGAAAACTTTTTAGAAGCAGACCAGATTATTTCCGAACTCGAAGCCAATCACATTTTTGCTAAAAAACATGAAATCATCGAAACATCTATCACAGCCCGGATGGCAAAACCAGTATTTGAAATTTATGTCGATGAAAAAAATGTGGAAAAAGCCGTTGAAATAATCAAACAAATGTCTCTTTCGAACAGCGGTGTTAAAAGCCGCCAAATGGGACACCGCATAGCCGCACTTATCATGGTAGGCGTTGTTGCTGTTGGTATCTGTTTATCTATCATTTTATAAAATCAACCCCCGGATTCTTATCATGAAACCGGGGGTAATTATTATGATTAATTTCTAGCAATACACATTTTTTACAACAGATTTTTGCGAAGTTCTGCTCCATCTTTGGCACTTAAATAAGCCGGAGCAATATCGAATACTGTCTTGCATCCGTTCTGTCCTTCTTTGTACAGACGATATGCTGCCCGCGCATAAGCCACGATAACACAGGAAGTAAATTCCGGATTTGAATCAAGTTTCAAGCTATATTCAATTACATGACTATTTTCCTGATTCCAGCCTGTTTTTCCGGAACGAATTACAAATCCTCCATGTGGAATACCACTGTGGTTTGCTTTCAATTCTTCCTCACTGATAAAGTGAACCGTCGTGTCATAATCGGAGAAATAATTCGGCATATTTTTAATAGTTTCCTCTACCTTTGCAGCATCCGCACCATCCTCTAATACAACAAAACACTCTCTGGTATGCTTCTGTCTGGTTGTAAGTTCCGGATTTTCACCATTTCTTACAGCCTCCAATGCAGCCTCTACCGGAATTGTATACTGTTTGCCGTCTTTTACACCTTCCACACGGCGGATGGCATCCGAATGTCCCTGACTAACTCCTTTGCCCCAGAATGTGTAATCACGTCCCTCCGGCAAAATGGCATTGGCATACATACGATTCAAAGAAAACATTCCCGGATCCCAGCCCACGGAAATAATACCAACATGTCCGCTTTCTTTTGCAGACTTATCAACATTTTCAAAATGCTCTGGGATTCTTGCGTGTGTATCAAAACTGTCTACGACATTAAACATCTTTGCATATTTTGGTGTCTGCTCCGGCAAATCCGTAGCACTTCCGCCACAGAGAATCATAACATCAATCTTATCCTTCCACTGCTCTACATCATCAACAGAACAAACGGCTGCTCCCTCTGTCAAAATGGATACTGTCTCTGGCGCACGTCTCGTAAATACCGCAGCAAGCTCCATATCCGTATTCTGCTTAATTGCACATTCCACGCCTCGTCCAAGGTTACCATATCCTAAAATACCAATTTTCATGTTTCTTAGTCCTCCTATTCCGTAATCAAATTACAAATCTATTTTACTTTTTTCACAAAAAAGCGTCAACCGGAAAATTAGAGGTAAAAAAATAATTTACCTTCTGTCGTCCGTGCACATATGCTTTACAAAGCCGCATGGCTGTTTTAATTCCGTCCGGAAAAATTCAGGATAAATTTTCTCATCACCATCCATCGTCAGCCACACCAATCGTTCTTTATGATTGCTCCCCGTAAAACTCTCGCAAACCGGCGAAAAATCTTCTGGCATTTTCATATAAAAATAGAACGAAATTTCATAAACTACTTGATTCTCTCTGCCCGGCTCGTCCAGATAAAAATAATTTTCATGAACAAATCCCAACCTGTCAATTTCCATCTGTGTCCCTGTTTCCTCAAGCACTTCCCGCACAATTGCCTCTTGCGCTGTCTCTCCAAATTTTACGCGGCCGCCAACGGAATATAGAAAAGGATCTTTGTCATTTTCCATCATTAGAAATTCATTTCCTCTGCAAATAATTGCGCCAACTCGAATGTTAAGTAAGCCATCATCAATTGGTATTGTACAATCTGAACCCATTTTGTCCTCCTTTATTTTTTAGATTAGTATAGCACAAAAAGGTTGCCTTGTTAACTTTAACGTAATTCTCTCATAAATTACTCATTGACAATTACTTTTTCATGTGATATATTTCTAACAAAGAGAGAAATATATCACATGGAGGTACACTTATGAACAATAACATTTTAACCATTAAAAAAAACATAACACTTCGCTATACAGTTACTGGCTGCGCGTGGCTATTGTATGGTATTTTAGCTTTAATACCAAATACTATAAGTAAAATTATATCCATAGTATCACTGCTAATTGCCGTTATTTCATCTATATTAGTTTTCATTAAAAAAACAGAAAACGATGATGAAATGTCTCGATTTCATTTTTCAAGAGCCTGCGAAATCTCAATACTTATAACACTAATCGTAGTATTATTAAGTGATATGATCTGCTCAATCATTACTGTATTTCATAGCAATTTTGTGCTATCTTATCAAACTATGACCCCCTTCCTTTTAGCTACTATACAAATATGTATTGGAGCATTCTTTTATTATTTTGAAAAAGAAGGTGATTAAATGTCCGTACTAAAAACAACATTACGTGATTTAAGAAAAAGCAAAGGACTTCAGCAAGCAGATTTAGCTGCACTTGTCGGTGTACGGCGCGAAACAATTGGAAATCTAGAAAATGGAAAATACAATCCATCACTAAAATTAGCTATGGATATCGCAAAGGTATTTAACAAGACCGTTGAAGAAATCTTTTTCTTTGAAGATGACAAAGAATAATACAAGCCGTTCAGCTACTAAAAAAATGACCGCCTCATAGCGGTCATTTTCTCAAAATTTCGCACTTTTTTATTCCTCTTCTGCCTCTTCATCCTCCGGCACTTCATTGTTGCTTGCAAGGATGCTGACAATCGGTGCATCAAGGTCGGTCTGCAAATCAATCTTATCATTCTTTGCAATGTCAAGGTCTGCTACTTTCAATGTATCACCCAGTCTCAGAGCAGCACAGTCAATCTCAACCTTTTCAACCAATTCCTCCGGCGTTGCCTTATAAGCAATCTCTTCCAGAAGCTGCTCGAGTACACCTTCGGTTACTTTCTCTTTATTCAAAAGAATCACTTCCGCAACGGAATGTACTTTCTCACCTTTTACTAATGCCTGGAAATCCATCTCAAGAATCTGATGGTCCATCGGACGGTAATCCATCTCTTTGATTAACACATCATATGTTTTCCCGTCTAACTCAAGGTAGAGCTGGCTTCCTTTCATGCACTCTCTTTCGATTCTCTCTGCCTCCTGCTTTTCAATCTGCAGTGGAATCGAACCCTCGATTTCTTTGCCAAAAAGGTTACCTGTAACATAGCCTTCTCTTCTCAGCTTTTTAGCCTTAGTTTCCATGTTTCTTCTTTGTACTTTTAAAGTAGTCATTTGTCTTTTCCTCCATTCATACAAATTGATAACATAGGGAAGTTTGCGGAATGTCGATTATTCAATTGGCGTTTCGTTTCTCTTGTTATATATGTCTTATTACAGTTCTTGTTATAGCACTGTTTTCACCATTCGTCAAGAGGGAAAATGAACAAATCATTGCACCCTTTTCCACTTTAATGTATAATGAACTAAGAATAGATAACAAAAGATAGGGGGTGAAGCCATGGCTAAAATCAACCATGATAAATTCATTACCGATATGATCCGTTACGCCTCTTCGGCGGAATCTCCGGAACATATTCTGGCACAACTTTTGCAATACATTGGCGAAAACCTGAATTCAGACCGTGCCTACATTTTTGAGGCCAATCTGGACGGCACCTTTGACAACACCTATGAATGGTGCAGAGAGGGAGTCTCCCCTCAGATAGACAATCTGAAGAATGTCCCCTATGAAGGGGTTTTAGATACCTGGTTTTTGGAATACGAAAAAAGACGCAATATCTTGATTTATGATATAGAAGAATACAAGAGCATCAGCGAAAATATGTATCATGTATTAAAACCGCAGGGCATCCATACACTGGTTACCGGCCCCATTGAAATCAATGGTAAATACATTGGTTTATATGGTGTGGACAATCCTCCGAAAGAGTTTATCAAAAATATTTCCGTCCTCATTGAAATGATGGAGTTTGTCATTTCCATGATAATCCGTCTCAGAGATTATTCCAACGCCCTTGAGGAAAGCGCCATCCGAGACCAGCTTACCCACTGCCAGAACCGCACAGCCCTTCACTGGGCATATGATGATGACATGGACATGAATCAGTCCATCGCTGTTATCATGTGTGATCTCAACGGCCTAAAAAAAATAAACGACTCCTTGGGACACCCTGCCGGAGACAAATACATCTGCGACGCCGCTGAGATCCTTGTATCCTGCTTCGATGACCAGAATGTTTACCGGGTAGGCGGGGACGAATTCATTATTGTGCTGCAGGGGATTACAAAAGCAGACCTTACCATCCGCACCGACCGTCTGCAGCTATACGCGGATCTAAAAAAAATCAGTCTGTCCTTTGGCGTTTCTTACCGCACCAACTCCAAAGAACACTTTGAAACACTGTTGCGGGAAGCAGACAAAAAAATGTATGTCCAAAAGAAACACTATTACGAAAATTTATCATTATCAAGGGAGTAATCATGTCAATCCAGTTATCCGATCATTTTACTTATAAAAAACTGCTTCGGTTTGTTTTTCCCTCTATCATTATGATGATCTTTACGTCCATCTACAGCATCGTAGATGGACTCTTTGTGTCCAATTATGTAGGAAAAACAGCCTTTGCCTCCGTAAACCTGATCATGCCTCTGATCATGGGCGTATCTGCCCTGGGCTTCATGATAGGTACCGGTGGCAGTGCCCTGGTGGCTAAAACACTGGGAGAGGGCGAACCGGAAAAAGCAAACGAATATTTTTCCCTTCTTGTGTATGTTACCTTCCTTGGAGGCATCCTGCTTTCCTTACTGGGAATCTTTCTGGCCCCCCAGGTAGCTTCTCTTTTAGGCGCCAGCGGTGAACTATTATCCAACAGCGTATTGTATGCAAGACTGACCTTCCTGTCTATGCCTGCCTTTATGCTGCAAAATGTATTCCAGAGTTTCTTTGTGACTGCGGAAAAACCAAAGCTTGGACTGGCTGTCATCATTACCGCCGGTGTCACCAATATGATTCTGGATCTGCTATTTGTCGGCATCCTTGGCTTCGGTCTGGCGGGTGCCGCCGTTGCAACCGTCTGCGGAGAGATGATTGGAGGACTTTTTCCTATATTCTATTTTTCCAGAAAAAACAGCAGTCTGCTCCGTCTTGGGAAAACACAGTTCAACGGCCGTATTCTCATGCAGACCTGCGTCAACGGTTCTTCGGAACTTATGACTAACCTCTCAAGCTCCATTGTAAATTCCCTTTACAATATCCAGTTAATGAAATTCGCCGGAGAAAACGGAGTCGCTGCTTACGCTGCGATCATGTATGTAAATTTTATATTTATTGCGATCTTTCTTGGCTATTCCATCGGAAGCGCACCGATCATCAGCTACCATTATGGTGCCGGAAATGATGGAGAACTGAAAAATCTGTACAAAAAAAGCCTGCAGCTGGTGGGCTCCTGGGGCATTCTTCTTTTCGTGCCCAGTTTCTCGCCACACCGCTTGCAAAGCTTTTTGTTGGTTATGACAGCACGCTGCTTGCTATGACACAGACCGGTTTCCGTATTTACAGTCTCGTGTATATCATCAACGGCTTTAATATATTCGGTTCCTCATTCTTTACCGCTTTAAGTAACGGAGTAGTCTCCGCAGTAATTTCCTTTTTGCGCACACTGGTCTTTCAGATCGGTGCTGTGTTCATTCTTCCCATTGTATTTGGTGGAATCAACGGAATCTGGAGTTCTGTGACCGTTGCAGAACTTCTTACATTATGCATCACGATCACATTCTTTGTGCGTCAGCGCAGGAAATATCACTATGCGTAAGCATTTTCTGCTTTCATAATCTTGATCAGCCGGCTTGTTCCAAGCCGGTCTGCACCAAGTTCAACAAACTTTTCTGCATCTGCAAACGACGCGATTCCACCTGCCGCTTTCACTTTCACATTTGCGCCTACATACTTCCGCATCAGCGCCACATCTTCAAACGTTGCTCCTCCGGTAGAAAATCCTGTAGATGTTTTAATAAATTCAGCACCGGCTTTCGTAACGATCTCGCACATTTTTATTTTCTCTTTCTCCGTAAGAAGACAGGTCTCTATGATGACCTTTAGGATTCTTCCCTCACAGGCGGCATGAACCTGGCGGATTTCTTCCTCAATCTCCTCGTACCGCTTATCCTTCAGAAAACCAATATTGATGACCATATCAATCTCCGAAGCACCATTTGCCACTGCATCTTTCGTCTCAAATACTTTGACCGCTGTGGTATGATATCCGTTCGGGAATCCGATCACGGTACAGATTGGAAGTCTGCCCTGCACATACTCCGCCGCCTGCTTCACATACGCTGCCGGTATGCAGGCCGATGCCGTATGGTACTTCATGGCATCATCGAGAATTTCCCTGATTTCCTCCCATGTCGCCGTCTGCGCAAGCAATGTATGATCAACCTTGTTCAATATTTCTTCTCTGTCCATTTTCCGTATCCTTTCTTATTCTCTTACTTTAACTCCTCTAAAATCGAGCTCCCAATTGTTCCTTCCGGCATAGAAAGTCCAAAGTTATCTGTGATAGTAGCGCCAATAATCGCAAAAGTAGAGGCTTCCTTTAATTTCTTTGGTTCTTTCATGGATGACGAATATGCAAGAAACGGAACCTTTTCTCTCGTATGATCTGTTCCGGTATATCCGGGATCACAGCCATGGTCTGCCGTGATCATCAGCATATCATCATCCCGCATATTCGCAAGGAACTCTCCCAGCTGTTCATCAAATTGCGTCAATGCTCCTGCATATCCTGCAATATCACGCCGGTGTCCATAGATCATATCCCCATCTACTAAGTTCACATAGCAAAGTCCGTCGAACTCTTTCTTCTGTATCTCGATCGTCTTTTCCATATTCTTTTCATTTCCCTGATTCGGGTAGGTCTCCGTCACTCCCTGCCCTTCAAAGATATCATAGATCTTTCCGACACCGATCACATCTTTTCCTTCTGCTTTTAATGCATCCAACACCGTCTGTCTCGGCGGTGCAAGTGAAAAGTCATGCCGTCTGATCGTTCGTTCGTAATTTGGCCATGTTCCGATGAATGGTCTTGCAATCACTCTTCCGACTCCGAGATCTCCCGTCAGCATCTCTCTGGCGATCTTGCAGTATTCATACAACTGCTCTACCGGAATTACATCCTCGTGCGCTGCGATCTGGCATACACTGTCCGCAGATGTATATACGATCAGTGCTCCTGTCTCTTCCTGCTCCCGGCCA
>ERZ824598.749-NODE-749-length-48398-cov-3.546056_pt1 | contig 48398 bp, 36 predicted proteins | sample MGYA00519934_ERZ824598 | MGnify/ENA primary metagenome ERZ824598 (study PRJEB31778, sample SAMEA3449177) | human gut metagenome | biome: human gut; feature: human-associated habitat; material: faeces | place: United Kingdom | collected 2010/2012 ...
TACAGAAAATTACACCTCCTGGCGTTATGGTACTTATATGTTTGATAACGAAGAGTTTTCCAATATATTAAACAAACTATCCAAATATTACGGTCGGAAAATAGTATGGACGAAAGGAGTTGAAAAACTTCACGGATCGGGAACACTCAATTTAAAAGATGATATATTTAAACTGCTAAAAGGTCTGGAAGCTGTAGCACCAATAACCTTTACTCCAAAAAGTGATGAAATATTTGTAGATGTTAAACCCTAAAAAAAAGTAAATTTATGATAACTTAGAAAAGCACAATAACCCTAAAAAAAACCGGACGATACTGCAATATCATCCGGCTGTAGATTTCTAATAACTGGACTGACTGCAACCAGTCCAATTTTATTCAAACAAAAATCATTGTAAATGTATGAAAAACATATGTATAATTGGCAAAAACAGATGCCAATTAAATAAATTTATAAAAATCGGTCTTATAACTTTTTTAGCCACTACGTGCATAATCATCGACTCATTTGCAAACAGTAGCTATGCCCAGGCAACACATATTTCTATAGATGTTGAAAACACGACTTTAAAAGAAGTATTCAGAGAAATAGAAAGAAACAGTGAATTTGTAATTTTCTACTTAGAAGAAGACGTAGATTCCAATAGAAAAGTATCCTTAAAAGTCAAGAACCAGACAGTAGACAAAGTTCTTGACAAAGTATTGGCAAAAACCAATAATTCTTATCTGATAGACGACAAACAAATCTTTATTACTAAAAAGGAGAAAATGGCTTCTCCGGATATTCCGGCCGTCGCTCAACAAAAGGTTACCGTGAAAGGAGTGGTAACAGATATAAACGGCGAAAAGTTACCCGGTGCTACCGTTGTAGTAGAAGGTACTCCCAGGGGAGCTATTACAGATATTGACGGTACTTACACTATCGACGTAAATAAGAATGAGAAACTTACTTTTTCTTATCTTGGAATGGCGAGCCAGACAATTGCTGTCGGAGATAAAAAGATTATCAATGTAACACTGAAAGAAAAGGAAGATATGCTGGAAGAAGTAACAATCGTTGCTTTTGGAAAGCAAAAAAAGGAGAGTGTAATCTCCTCCATTCAAACAGTACATGTCAAAGACCTGAGAGTTCCCTCCAGTAATCTGACAACAGCCCTTTCAGGACGTATAGCCGGAGTCATTTCTTATCAGACGAGTGGTGAACCAGGACAGGACAATGCAGAATTCTTTATCCGTGGTGTAACTTCTTTTGGCGCAGGAAAGGTAGACCCGCTTATCCTGATTGACAATGTGGAAGTATCTTCCAATGACCTGTCACGACTACATCCGGACGATATTCAAAGTTTCTCTATCCTGAAAGATGCTACGGCAACTGCTTTGTACGGTGCTCGCGGTGCAAACGGTGTAATCCTCGTTACAACCAAAGAAGGAAAAGAAGGAAAAATAAAAGTCTCCTTCCGTGTAGAAAATTCCTTTTCTTCACCCACCAAGAAAATAGAGATGGCAGACCCCATCACTTATATGCGGCTTGCCAACGAAGCGGTAACCGCCCGAAATCCCCTGGCTCCGGTACCTTACTCAAACAGCAAAATCGATAATACCATCCGCGGAACAAATGAATATGCGTATCCGGCAGTAGACTGGATGAAGATGCTGACCAAAGACGTAGCCATCAATCAAAGAGCCAATCTGAATATTTCGGGAGGTGGCAAAGTAGCCCGGTATTACATTGCAGGTTCCTTTTCTCAGGACAATGGTATTCTGAAAGTAGACAAGCGCAACAACTTTAATAATAATATCAATCTGAAAAAGTATCTGATCCGTTCTAATATAAACATCAATCTAACTAAAACAACTGAAGCAATCGTTCGTGTACACGGTACTTTCGATGATTATTCGGGTCCTATCAGAGGAGGTAGCGAAATGTACAGGAATATTCTGAATGTAAGCCCCGTACGTTTCCCTGCTTATTACGAACCGGATAAAACCTATGCCGGTACTACACATATCCTGTTTGGTGGTAATGAGGGTGTGCAATATATGAATCCCTATGCCGAAATGGTAAAGGGTTACAAGCAGGAAAGCAAAACAGTAATGATGGCCCAGATGGAATTGAAACAGGATTTTGGAAAATGGGTAAAAGGGTTGAAAGGACGCTTGTTGGGTAATACAATCCGTACTTCCGGTTTTGATGTGACAAGAGCATACAGCCCGTTCTACTATGAATCAACCTATGACAGATTCACAGATAGTTATACCCTGACAGAACTAAATCCGGACACTGGTGAAGAATTTATCAGCTATAATCCGGGAAGTAAAACGGTTATCAGTTCATTCTATGGAGAAGCTTCTCTTGCTTACAATCGCGATTTTAAAAAGAATGCAGTAAGTGGTATGTTAGTAGCCATTGCGCGTAACTCGCTGACAGGTAATGCTTCTACTCTTTCCGAGTCTTTACAAAAAAGAAACCTGGGATTATCAGGACGTTTTACCTACGCATACGACTCCCGTTACATGGCAGAGTTCAACTTTGGATATAATGGCTCGGAGAAGTTTGACAAGGGCCACCGCTGGGGATTTTTTCCTTCATTCGGACTTGGATGGTCTATCTCCAATGAAGACTTTTGGACAGACAATCTGAAAAAAGTTGTATCCAAACTCAAATTACGTGCCACATACGGTCTGGTAGGTAATGACGAAATCGGAAAGCAGCGTTTCTTCTATCTTTCACAAGTAACCATAGGTGGCGGAGATAGCTTCAGTACCGGATACGAATTTAACGGAAGAACCCGTAAAGGTGTAAAAATCAGTAATTATCCCAACTCCGAGATCGGATGGGAAATAGCTTACAAAACAAACCTCGGTGTTGAACTCGGACTGTTTGACGGAAAGGTAGATATTATGGCAGACTTTTTCAAAGAACGCCGTACCAACATTCTCCAGTCCAGAGAAGATATATCCACTTCAATGGGATTATGGGCTACTCCGGATGTAAATGTGGGAGAAGCGAATGGCAAAGGTATCGATATATCAATTGATTACAACCACTCTTTCCATAAAGACTTGTGGATGGTAGGACGAGCCAACTTTACATATGCCAAATCTACCTACCGCTTCTATGAAGAACCTGATTATAGTGCCATTCCCTGGAAATCCAAAATAGGTATGCCTATCTCACAAAAATGGGGATATGTGGCCGAAAGACTTTTCATTGATGATGCAGATGTACAGAACTCTCCCCGGCAGGATTTCGGTGAATATCTGGCAGGCGACATCAAATACAAAGACATCAACAATGACGGTGTTATCAATGAAATAGATATGGTACCCATCGGGTATCCTACCACACCGGAAATCAACTACGGATTCGGACTTTCCTTCGGATATAAGAACTTCGACCTCTCCGTATTCTTTCAAGGCTCCGCCCGCTCCTCATTCTGGATAGACGCTGATAAAATGTCTCCATTCAACCAGTCCACTGCCAACGGAAGAGTGATTGAAACCGGATTGGCCAAATTCATTGCAGACGACCATTGGTCATTGACCTCCCAGAACCCCAAAGCATACTGGCCAAGGTTATCAAACACGCTTATTGCCAACAACAACCAACGCAGTACTCAATTTATGCAGGACGGTAGTTTTCTTCGCTTTAAAAGTGCGGAAATAGGTTATACACTTCCCAAGAGTTTTACGAACAAGATGAGGCTGACTACCTGCCGCTTCTATGCAAGCGGTACCAACTTGCTATTATTCAGTAAGTTCAAACTTTGGGATGTAGAAATGGGTGGTAATGGGTTAGGCTATCCTATCCAGCGCGTTATTAACTTAGGACTTAATCTTTCATTCTAAAAACACATACATTATGAAAACATATCTGACGATTTTTAAAACCTTTATCCTGATACTCTGCATTTCATTGGCATCCTGTCAGGAATATTTAAATGTAGTTCCGGACAATATCCCCACAGTAGATCATGCATTCAAAAACCGGCACGAAGCAGAAGGATTCCTTTATGGCTGCTTTTCCTTCCTCCCTTCATTTGCCGATGCCGGTTCCAATCCGGCACTTCTTGGTGGAGACGAAGTATGGTATATTGATCCTGTAACCGGCATGAGCCCTCGCCTTTGGTACATTGCCCGTGGTGACCAGGGTACCAATGCTCCTTTGGCAAACTATTGGGGCAGCGAACAGAATGGCGATGATCTGAAAGGAGGTAAAGCAATGTTCACAGCATTGAGCGATTGCAATATCTTTCTTGAAAACATCCACAAACCTTATGATCTGACAGAAGAAGAACGGACCAGATGGGTTGCAGAAGTAAAATTCTTAAAAGCATTCTATCATTTCTGGCTCTTCCGCATGTACGGACCTATCCCATTAATTAAAGAAAACCTGCCTATCAGTTCCACATCCGAAGAAGTACAAAGATACCGGGAACCGGTAGACGAAGTAGTGAGCTATATCGCATCCTTACTGGACGAAGCTGCCAGTGATCTACCGCTACAGATAGAAGATCTGATGAATGACCTGGGAAGACCTACCCAACCGATGGCACTGGCTGTAAAAGCACAACTCCTTACGTTAGCTGCCAGTCCGCTCTTCAATGGCAATCCCGACTATGCGGACATTACCGACAACAGAGGAATTCATCTTTTCCCGCAAAGTTACAGTGCAGACAAGTGGAAAACAGCCGCAGATGCACTCAAAACCGCCATTGATGTAGCACATGAAGCCGGTCATGATTTATTTGACTTCAAGCAGACAAACTATGCAAGCAAACTGAATGAGAAAACCATCTTAGCCATGCAAGTGAGAGGAGCTGCCACAGAAAGATGGAACAAAGAAATCATCTGGGGCGATTCCAACTCAAATACAGACAACCTGCAACGTGCCTGCCATCCCATCTTCATGGGCGGACAAGGTACAGGCGGTTTACGAAAATGCTATGCTCCTCCTTTGAGAATAGTCGAACAGTTTTATACAGAAAACGGAGTACCTATCGAAGAAGATAAAGACTGGGTAGGAATAGATCCAATGGGAATAAAAACAGCATCCGCCAGTGATAAGCTGTATATCCAGGAAGGATTTGAGACAATCAATCTTCATTTCAAAAGAGAAGCCCGTTTCTATGGTTCAATCATTTTCGATGGCGGCACATTCTATGGTAACAGCCGAACCACGACAGATAATAACCTTTGGGTTACTAAACTGAAGTTTGGGAATATCAGTGGAGGTAATACCCCTACAGACAGACATTCCAGCACCGGCTACCTATGCAAGAAAATGATCCATTACTTATCGTCCGTACCTGATAACAGTGACCAGTTTACCCAACACAGATACGCTTTCCCCATAATACGCCTGGCCGATCTTTACTTAATGTATGCTGAAGCATTGAATGAATGGAAAGCAACCCCGGATCAGGAAGTATACGAATACATCGATAAAGTGAGAGCAAGAACCGGATTGGAAGGCGTGGTAAAAAGCTGGCAGAAACATTCACTGACTCCGGACAAACCGAAAAACAAAGAAGGAATGAGAGAAATTATACGCAGGGAACGTATGAACGAGCTGGCTTTCGAAGGTGTTCGCTTTTGGGACCTAAAACGATGGAAACTGGCAGAAACATACCTCAACAAGCCGATACGTGGCCTGAATATTATGGGCGAAACAGCACAGGATTTCTATCAGGTGAAAACTGTCTATCAATTGAAATATGCAAAGAAGGATTACCTGTGGCCAATCAAACAAAGCGTTTTATTAAGAAACAAAAACTTGGTACAAAACTTAAACTGGTAATTGTAAACAGATTAGTAACAGTTTAACAATAAAACAAAATGAAAAAAAATTATATAGCATACATATTGTTAACGGCTTCTCTGATGTGGAGCTGTTCGGAAATAAAAGACTGGCAGGATGAAAAAGACAATATTCCTCCTAAAAGTGTAACAAACGTAGTAGTAGAAAATATAAACGGTGGTGCAATAATCACCTATAAACTACATGATGACCCCGATCTTCTGGCTGTAAAAGCAGTGTACTACTACAAAAAAGGAGAAGACCTGAAAGAGGCATATTCATCTGCATACAATAATACGATTTCACTGGAAGGATTTCCCGATGTAAACGAACGTACCGTGCAACTATTTACCATTGATAAAAGTATGAATCCCTCCGAGCCTGTAGAAGTACAAATCAAACCTCTCCTTCCTCCGGTAGAAATGATTCGTAAATCACTAAAAGTGAACCCTACCTTCGGTGGAGTTTATATGTTATGGGAGAATACACAGGAGGATGAAATATCCATCACTCTATATAGAAAAGATGCTAAAGGTGACATGGCATTCTATGATGCTTATTACAGTAAAGCCAAAGAGGGCAAATATACGTTCAGAGGATTGGAAAATGCGGAACAGGAATTCTATTTCGAGATTAAAGACAAATGGGGAAATTATTCAGCTCCGCTGGATACCGTACTGACTCCTTTATTTGAAGAAGAGATCGTTGGACGTAACAAAAGTGGCGATATCTGGCAAAGATGGGGATGGGACGATAAATCTTGCATTTACAGGGGTGACATCGTAGGACAAGAAACCGCTGCCAACCGTCAGTTCCGCCTGATTCATGATGGTAACACCTGGAATAATTCTACCTGGTGGCATACCAAGGGCAACAAGTTATCCGACTTTATCGACTGGCCTAATGCCGAATATACAGTAATGCCCTTGTACTTCACCATTGATATGGGCAAAAAAGCCTCTTATAGCCGGCTCAGGTATTGGATGAGAAGCCGTAGCCCTATCTTCTCAGCACAAACATTTACGAGTTTCGAAGTATGGGGTACCAACAATCCCAAACCTCTCAACCAGATAGGAGACGGAAGTAAAGAAGATAACCTGAAATACTGGACGGAATGGCCGGAAGTAAACGGTACGGATGAGTGGAAAAACGATTGGGAAAAACTGGCAGATTTCAAACTGACTTTACCCTCAGGAGCCACAGACCCCAATTTATTGACGAATGAAGATACCGAATTTGTAAAAGCTGGCTTTGAAGTAGAAATGGACCCGCAATACGCTAATGAACCTTTCCGTTACATCCGTTTCGTAATTCGTGAATGCAGGGAACCCAGTGCTCAGATTCAGCTAAGTGAACTTAAATTCTGGGGAGCGTATAAAGAATAATTATAAAGAAGTATACAAAACCGAAGATTGACTGAAACGCAGATTAACTCGAATCCCCGCACAGTAAATAAACGGAAGAGCCGTCTTTCTAATCTGCACGAATTTGTGTTAATTTGCGTTTTATTGAACTCATTCATTTCTTATATATCAAAGTAAATGTCGACAAAAACCCTGTATATCATTATCTTTACTATATTTGCGTCAACCTCTGTGGCGCAAAATAGGATGCTGAAGAAATTTCCCGAAGGTTACACTCCGGAAGAGGTAGGAATCAAGGTTGCCAACCGCTTCTTATCCGGTAAACACATGCTACATGGTGGCAAATGGATACATTATGCCGAAGTATGTACCTGGTACGGAGCAGTGCGTTTTGCCAGCGAAAGCAAGAACAAAGAGTTATCCAGGCAGTTACAAGAGCGTTTTGACTATCTGTGTACAGCAGAAAGAGATCTCCTGCCCATCAAAAATCATGTCGATTTGAATATGTTCGGATGCCTTCCTCTGGAACTCTATCTGATAACAAAAAAGATGCAATACCTGGATTTGGGAATTTCTTATGCCGACACACAATGGGAACTACCTGCGGAAGCCTCAGCTGAAGAAAAAAGGTGGTCCGACAAAGGACTTAGCTGGCAAACCCGCTTGTGGATAGATGATATGTATATGATAACCATCTTGCAATCGCAAGCCTACAGAGCAACGGGCAACCGGAAATACATCGACCGGACTGCACGTTCAATGGCCGTCTACCTGGACGAACTACAACGTCCTAACGGGCTGTTTTATCATGCCCCGGATGTTCCTTTCCTTTGGGGAAGAGGCAATGGATGGATGGCAGCAGGTATGGCTGAACTTTTGAAAGTATTGCCCAAAGACAACCCGGATCGTCCGCGTATCCTACAGGGGTATCTTGATATGATGAAAAGTTTAAAACAATATCAGACAGAAAATGGTATGTGGAATCAGTTGATAGACGCTCCCGATTGCTGGAACGAGACTTCCGGAACGGCGATGTTTACCTACGCCATGATCACAGGCGTAAAGCAAGGCTGGCTGAAAGCCCGGGAATATGCTCCTGCAGTCCGTAAAGCATGGCTATCCCTGGTATCTTATATCAATGAAGCCGGAGACGTAACAGAGGTATGTTCGGGCACCAATAAGAGAAATAACCGGCAATACTATTATGACCGCCCCAAAAAAACAGGAGATTATCATGGACAGGCACCCGTACTGTGGTGCGCTTTCGCATTAATGGAAAACAAATAAATAGGTATGAAATTATATTTAAGTTTATTATGTACACTACTGCTATCCGGCTGTTCTATGACGCGGAATGAGAAATATGCAGACTACGTTAACCCCGTCATTGGTACAGACATACAAAGACATGCACGAGGTGACAAAGCACCCTCAGAGGAGAAAGGACAAACCATGCCGGCAGTCGGTGTACCCAACGGAATGACCAACTGGGTACCACAAACACTGGAAGGAGAGCATAAATGCAATCCCCCTTATTATTATTACCACGACGAAATACAAGGATTCCGTGCCAGCCATTGGATCAGTGGCTCATGCACACAAGATTATGGCAGCGTAACAATAATGCCTGTCACCGGTGAATTAAAAACAAATGCCAGAGAGCGCGCTTCCCAATTTAGCCATGATGAAGAAACGGCAAAGCCTTACTATTATCAGGTGATGCTAAAAGATTACCTGATTCATGCCGAACTTACAGGTTTGTCTCACACAGGAATCATGCGTTTTAGTTTTCAATCGGATAAAGATCGTTATATCATTATAGAACCCAATAGTGACAAGCAACAGGGGTATTTAAAAATTGATACAAAGAGCAGGGAAGTAACAGGCTATAATCCCGCCTACAGAATCTATCAGGGAAGTGGAAAAAGTGCCGGATTCAGTGGCTATTTTGTTATCCGGTTTGAAGAAGATTTCGACTCTTTCGGAACATGGAAAGACAGTGAAATTACAACGGGAGAAACAGAAATAAAAGGGAACAAAAACAGGGTAGGGGCCTGGATTAAACTCGCTCCTGAAAAAGGGAACAGCATACAGGTAAAAGTAGGTACCTCTTTCACCAGTATTGAAAATGCCCGTAAAAATCTGGAAGCAGAGATTCCCGGATGGAACTTCGAGAAAGTAAAGAAACAGTCGGCAGCCAACTGGGAGAAAGCACTGAGCCAGATAGCTGTAAAGAGTAGCGATGAGAAGAAAAAGACTCAATTTTATACCGCTCTTTACAATGCCCGTATGCTGCCCCGTACTTTCAGCGATGTGGAAGGTTATTATCCCGGTTTCTCCGAAAACTACACCATCCATCAAGCCAAAGATTTCACCTACTATTGCGATTTCTCCATGTGGGATATCTACAGAGCCGTGTTACCTCTCTACTCCATTCTTAACCCGTCCCTCACAGGAGATTTTTCTAAATCTTTCATTATAAAAGGGCAACAAGGCGGGTGGCTGCCTATCTTTCCGTTATGGAATAATTATACGGCAGCCATGATCGGCGATCACGGAATAGCCATGATGGGGGATGCTATCCTGAAAGAGGTTCCGGGATTCGACTATGAGGAAGCCTATCGGCTCATGCATAAAAATGCATTTGAAGTCAATACAGACCGAAAAAGTTATGTAGAAGGTAAAGGACGCCGGGGGCTGGAATCCTATCTTCAATACAACTATATCCCATTGGAAGACAATGTATGGGATGCATTCCATAAGAGAGAACAAGTATCCAGAACACTGGAATACGCCTATGATGACTTCGTTCTGGCACAAGTAGCCAGGAAATTAGGAAAAACAGATGACTACAGAACATTAATGAAAAGAGCCATGAACTATAAAAACGTGATCGACCCGGAAACCGGTTATGCACGCGGACGTTATGCAAACGGAGAATGGATCGAACCTTTTGAATTCGATAAATTTGTAGATTATATATGCGAAGGAACACCTTACCATTACACATGGTATGTTCCCCACGATGTGAACGGACTGATGAAACATATCGGCAAAGAACGTTTCCGGACACGTCTCGACACTTTCTTTGAAAAAGATTACTACTGGCACGGCAATGAGCCGGGACATCATATTCCCTACCTTTTTGCTTTAGCTGGTGAAGCCTGGAAAACTCAGAAATGGGTACACAACATATTGAATAGAGAATATTATCCTACGCCCGATGGGCTGAGCGGTAACGACGATGCCGGACAAATGTCCGCATGGTTAGTGTTCAGTATGGTTGGATTTTATCCGGTATGTCCCGGTATGCCTTATTACGTCATTGGCAGTCCGGGCTTTGAAGAGAGTATCATCACGCTGGAGAATGGAAAAAAATTCAAGGTAGAAGCCAAAGGATATACAGAGGAAAACATCTATATCCAGTCGGCAACCTTGAACGGACAGCCTTACAACAAATGCTATATCCTGCATGAAGACATACTGAAAGGGGGGACTCTATCTTTCGTCATGGGAAATACTCCCAATAAGCAATGGGCATCCGGTGCCGACGCAATGCCTTACGTTACAACAGAATAAGACACAATTAATATAAATACAAATCAAAATTATGAAGAAGTGGATATTAGGAGGGATAGGGCTCTGTATGTTTCTGCCTATCCTGGCACAACAAATTCAAAAAGAGGGATATCTGGTAATGGACATGGTACATCACAACCCCGGGGATGCCATGACACAGAGTGTTTTCCGCAAACCGGAGAAGTTAGCCTCTTTTGGTATGAATGGCATGGTTATCAATGAGTTTAAGTTCCCGCAATGTGCCGTCAGTTTCTCAAAATTCGACAAGCGTATTTTTCCGAAAGGATCAGAAGAAAAAGCATGGATCGAAACACTGACAAAAGAAATCAGAACACAGATCAAAGCGTGTCACGAGAACGGTTTACAAGCGTTCTATTTCACTGATATCATTGTATTACCCCAAAAGTTAGTTGAGCTCTATAAAGACGAGATTTGTGACGAGGATGGAAAAATATCTTTCGAGAAGCCCAAAACGTGGGAAATTCACCGGATCATGCTGAAAGAATTATTCGAGCGTTTCCCGGAGATGGACGGATTGGTGATCCGTACCGGAGAGACTTATACCCACAACATTCCGTATCACATAGGAAACGGCCCGGTAGACTATAAAAACAGATATGATAAAAGTATTGAGATACATGCCCGGCTAATGAATCTGCTCAGAGAAGAGGTATGTGTAAAAAGAAATAAGAAGATTATATACCGTACGTGGGATTTTGGTTTCTTCCATGTCCGCCCGGATTATTACTTAGCCGTTACCGAGCAAGTAGAACCACATCCCAATCTCTATATGGCTATCAAGCACACCAATGGAGACTATTTCCGGACTTTCCATTTCAACAAAACGATCACACTGGGCAAGCACAAACAAGTAGTGGAGGTACAATGCCAGCGTGAGTATGAAGGAAAAGGAGCTTATCCGAACTATGTGGCAAATGCCGTAATCAATGGCTTTGAAGAGACAAAGCAGGATGCTTCTCCCCGTTGCCTGAACGATGTGAAAGATAATCCATTGTTCTATGGCGTATGGACCTGGTCGAGAGGTGGAGGCTGGTACGGTCCTTACATCTCCAATGAACTTTGGTGTGATCTCAATACCTACGTGATGAGCCAATGGGCCCTGAATCCTAACCGTACAGAAGAAGATATTTTCAATGAATATGCACTGAAAATTGGCATATCCCAAGAGACTCTCCCATTCTTCCGCCGTCTGTGTATGCTGACCCCCGATGCTATTATCCGGGGAAGAGGTTCACTCCTGCACTCCGTCAATGTGACCTGGACACGCGACCATTATTTAGGAGGAATCAACCAGCTAAAGAGAATCTTCGATGAAATCTTAAAGAAAAACATAGTCGACGAGTCATTGTACGAAATGAAACTTTCCGTAGCACTCTGGGAGGATATAGTAGAATTATCCGAAAAGATACAATGTAACGACAAAGCCATCGAACAGTATATCAAAACCTCTTCTCTATATGGACTCTGGCTTCACAGAATTATGGAACAAGGCTGGATTGTCATGCTTAAAGGATATCAGGGTGACCAAACAGGTGTATATGATAAAACAGCAATTAAACTCGCACTCGAAAAATACGATCACTCATGGAATGAGTATCGCCAACTGAAAGAAAATAACGGGGATTGCTCCACACTCTATTATGATCAATACGTTAAATTCAATGTGGGTGGTGATCGTACTAAAATCGGATTTGTAGATGGTATGGGAGCAACCGTTAACAAGTATCGCGCAATGGTAGAATAACAGAGATTCAAATTAACATTATTAACAGAGTTTCTTAACTACCATTGTTAAGCTTACAAAAGTACGTACTTTATGCCTATAAAAGTACGTACTTTTGGTATATAAAGAATACTAATTAACACACAGTTAAATACGTATCTTTATAATCACTGCTTATTATTTACTAATCAGTTTAAAAACTATATAACCCATAACTATCGCAATTACCCTACCCAAGAATTCAGGAAGTGTAGACAAAGTATCATTAAAATAACAAATTCTTATCAATATATCTATAATCGATCCACCAAACAAGATAGAAATAAACAAATGACAAGGTTTAACCTGACAACAAAACTTACTCAGAATAACAGTGGTAAATGCTTGAAAAACCACACAAGAAACGATTGTAACGGTACCTATTCCTATCATCGCCAAAGGACTAATGGCTATGAAAAGTAATACAGATACAAGACATACACAAACAAGGATTTTTATTCTTCTACTATGCATAAGTTCAATTAAAAATATTAATAATTAAAACCTAAACATTTAAGCCTAAACACATACCTGTACACTCAAATTGCCAAAACAATCCACAACCAGGTATCTTTTTACAGCCACCACCTTCAGGTGTCCTACAAGTCGTATAATCCGGACCTTCATGATCTAATATATCACAATAACTGCTAACTTGACTACAAGAACATTCAAATCCAGCTCCTGGCTCAGTCCTAACCAGCCTATTATTCCGCTCGTAATTTAAAGCTAAATCACCTTGTTTATTTATAACTTTCCCGATACTATAACAAATAGCAAAAATTTGCTTTTTATTCCAACCTAATACTTCGCTTGCATGTTCTTGCCAACGATATATAAACTTCAACAGTTCGTCATCATTTTCTACATCCAAAGAATTAATAATAGATATTTTGTCATCCAAAACTAATGAATATATTAAATCGATATGTTCCCACTCTGCTTTAGACCAATTTAACTTTTTCAATTCCAGATATTTCTCTTTCCAGATTTTCTGTTTTTTTTCAGAACTGAATCCTCTATAAGCTGCTTTTCTATACGAATCATTCCCTAAATTTAAAAGCTGTTCTCTGTCTAGTCTATTTATCGCAGATAAATTTTCACTAGCCCATTTTTCTATACTAGGATCACAACTATATAAAGGATCTTTTTGGCAAGATGATAAACAATAAACTACAAATAAAAGCAACAAAAACTTCATTTTCTTCATAATACTAAATTTTAATTTATAAAAAGGATATTATAATAGAGATCCTTACCACTGTCTACAAATTACCTAATATAAGTACTCAATATACAGAATCAGCATCCCAAACAAATAGATTATTTTATAACGCCTCGAATGCGAATAACCTCTACATCATTAATAGCATTAGATTTAATAAATACTGTCTTATTAAAGACTCCCTGCTGATTTTTAAGATTTACCAATACTTCAATTGCACCTACTTCTCCTCTCCCTAAAGGTCTCTTTGGATAAGTCGTTGAAAGGCATCCGCAAGATACATCTGCCTTTAATATAACTAATTTAGAATTTCCAATATTTACATATGGAAAATATATTAAAAGTTTGGATACATCTTTCCTTTTAATAACTCCAAAATCAATTTTTTTATCTTTAAATAAAATAGAACTTTCATCATCTTTACAAGTAGAATCTAATTTAAAATGTTCAAAGTTCTCTTTATTAAACTCTAATGTCTTAAACGAGGTATTTTGTGTACATCCCTCAAAAGCAATCACACATAACAATAAAAAAACTCTCATTATATATAATTTATAATTACTACTGCACAAAAATAGCATTCAATACACAAACTTTGAAACAACATCAATAGACAAATATCATAGACATATAAAATGTCTATAATATTCCCTCTCTTTTATAGACACCGCAACCAATTTTCATATAACTTTAATTCTAAAAACGTATATAATTTGTTTCAATATTTTAATTATATAACAATATCTCAAAATTAATATGAAAAAAAGACTTATGCTTCACAATCAGCACATTTAATTAAATTTACACAATATATAATCATCCATTTTAAAAACATAAAAGAGATAAAGATCTCTATTTATAGAATACTTCTGTAATCACACAAAATTATTATCAAAGCAGATAAATAACATATAATTATTCAATATACTTCTTCATTTCATTTTTAATGGTATCTATAATATACGAATTAATCTTCACTCTTTTCTCAACAATTTTTTTTGCTATTTTTTTTGCTTTTTTTTCTTCACCTTGCGATTGATAGAGATGAACTAAATAATATAATGGTAAAAATCTGTTAGGACACATCCTCGAAGCTAACTGATAATAGTTCTCAGCTTGTAACAAATCTCCTACTTTCTCATAGTTCCTAGCTTGCAACATCTTAACATCATAGTCATTATAAAAGCTCTCACATTCTTTTAGAACTTTTATACTTTCCGAATAACGCATAGAAGAATTTAATTCCACAGCATAACTATAAAGGAAAAAAGGATTTTCGCTCAATCTCTCTCCTAACCGTTGATAATAAGGAAGTACACTCTCGGTTTCTCCGAGTAAAGACCGTTTTGAGATATGACACCATTTCAATTCTGCAGCAATAGCTCCTGTCACCCAAAGCCCATAAAAACAAAATAAGACAATAAAAAGTACAAAAAATATTCGTCTTTTGCATATTATATTTTTCAATAATTCAAGATCCAATAATTGAAATGCACAAACGATTAATAAAATCCATATAAAGGGATACATAAAAGGATAAGAAAAACAGGAAAATACAATAATAGACAAAAGAATAAGCACAAAAATAAACGAATTAACTTTACGTCTTTTTTGTAAACCACAATAAATCAATATAAAGAAAAAGAATAAAACCAATAATAAGCCTAAAAGACCATATTCGATAATAATCAATAAGAATTCATTAAATGGATGTTTTACATTATCAGCCAGGTACGAATAATAATCATCGGCATTATACCTAAAATAATCAGCTTGATAATACATATATACTTTTTGAAAACCTCCTGTTCCCCATCCCAATAAGGGCTTATCTTTAATCATTTCAATTGAACATTTCCAAATTAAAAAACGTCCATTAACTGAGTCTTCATTAGAACAATACATTATAAACGAGATGACAATTATAAGAAATATAAAGAAAGCGAAAGTTATAAACGAGATCTTGAATCGTTTTCTAAAGTAGAAATAGAGAAATAACACATAAACAAATAGTGCTAATATTGCCGTTCGTGACCCAGATACGACAATAGCAAATACTACAGTACAAATTGATAACAATACAATTATTCTTACCCAATTCTTACTATTTATCAAAAAATAAAGAAAAATGGGCAAAGCGGATGTAAGACAAAAAGCAAATCCTACCGGATTGTCAAAGCTTCCCGTTACAAAGTTGGGCATATTACTAATCCACACTCCAAAATATTGACCCAATCCATAAATAGCCTGAATTGAGCAACATATTACTACAATAAAAAAGAATACTCTTATACAAAAGGCAAATAAAGTAGTACAGTTACCATATTTATATAATACTAACTCATATAAAAAAATTAAAAAACCACCAAACACATAAAAAGAGCACCATTTAGGAGCTATCTGAGAATCAACCCAAAAGTATGACTCTGCAAACAAAGTACCTATACACAAAAGGGTCAATAAAATAACAAATAAAACTATAAATATCTTCATATAACCCCTTTTTAATAATAACATTTCAAGAAGCATTTAATATATTATTCGAGAATATTTGTATACCATTCTTCACATAAAAAACTTGCTCTTCTATTCCCCTACTTATATCATGTAAATATAATAATGCGTTATTCGGAATATTATCGTAAATCAAAAAAGAAGTATTAGCTTTTTTTCTACCTAAAGATATCCATCCACACTTTCCACCATGATAAAATAATTCATATTCATCACCCACACGAATGAAATTATCATCACTTCGCGTTATATATACTATTTTATCTATATAAATCTCTTCTCCAAAATCAAAAATAATTTCTCCTCCCCGAACTTTAGATTTAAAAAAAGTCAATGGATCACCATCATAACAATTCGCTAACGCAACTGAAGGATGATCATTTATAGGAACACTACCAGTTGCATTTAAAGGTAATTGTAGTTTACCTCCTAGATAAAAACTCAAATCAGCAATTTCCGTCTGAATATTTTTAGCCGATGTATATCTAAAATATCTATATTTTACTTCAGAAGGAAAAAAAATCTCATTATAGTTGGTGTAAACAGAATCATCAATACAATATAATAAACACTTTCTCTTAAAATCCGAAGAATTACTACCTTCTATAGTCCCTCCAGCAACGTTATATAAATAACGTTTTACCCATGAAAAAAGAGGATATTTTCTTATAATTTTGATACTTAGTTTTCTTTCTAAATCAGGAATGAATGAATGCTTCAAACTACCTTTATACAGAAATGGATAGTCAGCCGAAACATACTGATACCCATTATAATACAATAATGTGTAAATAATTCCTGGCTCAACATTATAAAATTTAATTTTATTATTCTCAATCTTACCAATATCTATTCCAACCCAACCATCAGATCTAAATACCCCTAAATATGCATATTTCTCAGAGGTATTACCTACATCTACAACTAATTCATTTTTAAAATAATCTCCTGTAACATCCTTTCTATATATGTCTTTAAAAAAGTCAGGAATAAGATTATTCTTCAGTAAAGATGTATCACCCATAAACTGACGTCCAAACATTCTACGAAAAACTTTACCAAATTTTCTTCCTCCGCGTAAACGCTTCTCCCTCTGAATCGTATAATCAGTAAATGAACATGGAAAAAAGACACCTGTTGTATCTTTAACAACATTCCAAACATGACCAGTCAATGATTCGGGAGAATAAATATAAAAATCAGATGAGGCAGGAATTCCTAATGAACGTAAAACGTAGGTCATTAAATCACAGGCATCTTGACATTTCCCTACTCTATTCTTTAAAAGATACAATGCTCCCAAATGTGGAAGATCAAAATCCCAATTAGATCGAAAATTCATTTTCTTAAGGCATCGAATAACTGCATTAGTAGCAGCTAATATATCCCTTCCTCGATATATAGAATCCAATATAAAAGAGAATTTATTATAATAAATATCACGCCAATCCTCTAAAGGTTCATCATCAATCCGATAAGGAAGAATATATTCACAAAAATCCTCAAAGCTAGTATGACTATACCATAAACTTTTTTCCCAGACCTCAAAAGCCTTATCTATATTTTTAATTAAGTAACTGGCAGTAATAATATGAGAATCATAAATTTTATTTGCATTAATATAGCTAAAACCTTGCCATTTATCCAATAATTTAATATCAATATGCCCCTGTCTGTTGCAAGATGCTTTTACCATCTTTACACTATCCAAGTCATCACTTTTATAGCTAAAGTAATGTGGCATGTTAGATATAAGAAAACAAGCTGCTTTATACCTCAAATCATCATTTTTATAATATTCCAATACTTGCTCTAACTCACCTCTATTATTACCCGCAAAATTTAGAGCATATTCAATATCCATACTATGCTTATTACATGAAATTAAAAGAAAAATTCCCAATAAAACAAATAGTCTATTCATCATAACTATATTATAATTTTATTATTAAATTTTCAATATCACTAACACTACATCCTCAATGTTATGAGCTTAAGATACCTCCACGTCATTAAACAATCCTTTTATAAAATCAGAAACCGAGCTAATCTCGTGAAGTTTCATCTTCTTACCCATCCGGTATCGTTTAGTAGCCAAAGAAGTTAGTTGAATATGTAAAAAACGAGCTATCTGAGTATTATTCATATCCATACGAATTAACATTGTCAAACGAATATCATCTTCTGACAACATTGTATACTCTTTTCGAAACCGTTTAACAAAACAGTGTTGCGTACGATTAATAAAGCCTTCCAATGTTTCCCAATCACTCTTATTAAAAATCGTATCATTCAATAGCTTTTTGGTTATTTCGTTTGATGAAACATGAGTTAACGACTGAGGGATCGGTAACATTTTTTCCCGAAAAAGACATAATGTCTCTTTTCTTTTTTTTTGCTCCATATGAGTCTGCTTTAAACGAATTATTTCCTCAGACAGTAAACGAATCTGTTGCCGATATTTCGATAATAATATCCAGAGACTAACTACCAATATCATCAAACAAAACAATAGAGAATAAAGAACAAAGATATGATCTATCATATGTAAACTATATTAGATTATTCTACAGATATAAGTACCATTATAAGAATGGTACAAATATAAAGACGATTAATTATATAGATATACCGAATTTCGCCATTTATGTATTAATAATTCTATATTGCATTTTTACAAAAATCAAACAAACCAGACAAGCTATAAATAAAGATATACTATATTCCGAATAATTACAATTCATTATTCACTAACAACCAACACATTACTAATTCCATAGACATATTTGGCAGAAATAGAGACATTCTCATTGAATAGATTTATCTGATTTTGTATCAAAATCCAAGATAATAGAGTTTATATAATTTAGTTTTCGTATACTCGCAAATTAAATTTATAACAATTACTACGTAAGTATTGATAAAACTATTATTATAATACTCTATTTCTTTTTTAGGAAACGGGTATTTTATACCGTTTTCTCCCAAATATTATGTACTTTCGCTTTCTAAATTATTATAGGACAACAATATGGAAGAGGCGAAAGATATTCGTTGGACACAACGTTTTGACAATTATAAAAAGGCTTTGAGATTGCTAACCGAAGGTGCAGAGATCATTACTCAAGAGTTAGGGAAAACGGAATTTGAAGAGACTGCTTACGAGCGCATCAGCGATTTACTAAAAGAAGGCCTGATAAAACGTTTTGAATATACACATCAGTTAGCATGGAATGTTATGAAAGACTATGAGGAGTATCAAGGTCGCCCATCATGGGTTCACGTGATGCCACTCGTCAGGCTCTGAAAATAGGGCTAATTGATGATTCCCATTGGATGAATATGATTGACAACCGAAATCTCACAGCAGATACTTATAATGAAAATACCGCAACTCAAGTGGTAAAAGAGATTCTACAAGTTTATCATCCTTTGTTTCTAAAGTATGAAGAAACAATGAACAGACTCCTGATTAATAAATAAAGTATCTATGAAATACGGATTAGAAGAACAAACCCTACAAACCATCTTTCTTATATTCGGCAAATACCCGGAAGTAGAGGAAGTAATACTCTATGGTTCAAGAGCTAAAGGAAATTTCAAGCCTTTCTCTGACATAGACATCACTTTAAAAGGGAAGATCTCACCAGAGACCTTACTCTCCATCAATTGTGCATTCTCCGAATCCTCACTGCCATATATGTTTGATATTTCAATATTTAATGATTTAAATAATCAGAATTTGATTGATCATATCAACCGTTGGGGAAGGTTATTTATACCGCCGCCTCAACCTATATATCAGCCAACCAGCCATAATTAAAGCAAGTCCAAATACCAAACGAGCTCCATTTTAATAGATGAAATAGAATCAGAAAAGAAAGAGCCAACAAGAAAATATCGAAATAAAAAGATACAGAAAGACATACACCACTTCATCTACTTTACAAGACCACACACTTACAACATCCTGATAATCAATGCTTATAAAATTGTACACTTTTGTCATACAAGAATGTACAATATTATATGACAAGAGTGTACAATATTGCATAGTAAAAGTGTACAATCTTATAGTTCGTTGGCTATTTAGTTTAAAAACGGAATTCGAATGGACTGACGAGCCGGTATTAATGGTATTGAATGCAATATCGTGATGGGACTAATAAAGGTTTCGAAAAATGTAGTTATCCTGTCTTTTTGTTCCTATATGGCTGATTTTCATGACACCCTTATTCTAATTATTACTGCAATTAGAGAATAAAATGCATAACAATATCAATTATTATGCGTATTCTATCGCATAATCTTTCTTTAGTTGGATAATCATGCACATTTATTCGGCGTGTTATCCTAATTTTCCCGGTATGATAAGTTCGGTTCCTCTACGAGAAACAACTCAAACCTCGTAGAGAAACGACTCGAGACTCTACGAGAAAAAATAAAGCCGCCTAAAAAGACGTTTTCGGACGCTAACTGAAAGTAAAACCCACCCCGATCACAACTATTAAAAGTATAATTAAATAAACTCATAAAGATAAATTGTGTAATAAATATCAAAAGAACAAGATATTTTTGTTAGATTTTTCTCCATATACCGTATAAATAAGAATAATAAAAGCCGGAAATGCCGAAGATTTTTATCACTTGCAAGAAACCTTCCCTTAATTAGAGGATTCTAAAGGATCAGGAATGTCACTTTGTCAAATTGTAAGTAGGTATAATCCTCATGAAAAAGAAGAAAAAACACACTCAATTGCGCCTATTAAATGCCATTGGTGGTGATACCCTCCTTTATTGAAGAATACCACCACAATACCCACTAATACGATCACTCAAACGTTGCTTTGTTCTAACCTTCCCATGATTTATCTATCTTTCCCTATTTATCAGGATTGAGACCAGGTTTCCGTGCCATTTACACCTGCTTGTCTGATAAGTGATGCCTCTTTTGGGCTGTCAGCCATTTCTCAAATTGCGATTTGTTTGTTGCCATACTACTTGTAATGGTACTTATAGTCCCTTATATTTTTCCCAAAAGGGAAACAATTTTTCTTTTATCAGGAAGAATGGCTGGTAAGGCAATCCTTCCGCCTTCGACAGATTCAGGAGTTTCGCCTTTACGGATTTGCCGTAGTCTTTGTTTTCTTTTGTCACAGTTGAATTTCCAGATAGTTATTAAGTACCCCGGCTATCCGCATGGACTTGGCATAGCTTGTCAGCCGGGTGATATTACGTTCTTTACGTGACAGATAATTCCTCAATATCTCGGCACTGACATCAATGCCGATTTTGTTGCGGTAGCGAAGGGCGTCACAGACCGATTTTTCCATATCATAGATAGATACCTCGATTCCGTCTATCCGCTCGCGCCTAATTCCGGTAGCATAGATGGAACAATCCCAATAATTAAGGATGATGGGGGGATAATCCGGCAAGGTGACTTTCCGTTTTCTCGGTATGGCCACATAAAAACCTTGCGGGATTTGTGTGGTAAGCCCATAGTGCGCTCATGCCGAATAGAGACACAACACCCCTTCGGGAATTATCTTATCAAGGTCTATCATCGTATGTGCCATAACCTCTTCCATGCAGTATACGCCGGATTTTAGTCGGACAATCTCGCCGGATTTTACCGATTCCAATAACCGGTAATATAGATAACGGTTGCCGATAATCTGCTTACGGGTGATATATCCTCCGTTCTGTTCTATCAGTTTTTTCAATTTATCATCCATACTATTTTTGTCTTATGTGTACAAATATACGGCATTTATTTCTAAATGCCGTAGTTTTGTACATAACTCTTTTTAAAAACAGAAATTAGAAAGTTAGGAAGTTTGAGCGGAGCTGTCTGAATGCTCACCCATATGTGTAAAACATATTAAAAAACTAATATTTAGAGTTTGCTGAATAAATGTATTATTAATTCAGCGGACCCTAATTATTCTATTTTACTTTGCATAATGATATTCTTTTCATAACAGAAGATTTTATGTTTCAGCTAACAAAAGAAGAAGCTAATAACTTGTATTCCAGTGTGGTATTCCAAACGGGCACACCCCAATATAATTTTAGCGCTTATGCTCCTTTTGCTTTTACAGAACAAGGTGTATGTAATCTTATAGTTCTTTGGCTATTTGGTTTAAAAACGGAATTCCAATGGACTGATGAGCCGATATTGATGGCATTGAATAGAAACCGGAAATGCCGAAGATTTTTATCATTTGCAAGAAACCTTCCCTTAATTAGAGGATTCCAGAGGATCAGGAATGTCACTTTGTCAAATTGTAAGTAGGTATAATCCCTACAATAAATAAATTTCAGACACGGAACTGTACGGATTAAAAGGTTATGCAGTTATAAAATCCACGTCATTCCGCGTGATCCTTTGAATGTTTCGCAAATTTGTTGACAGAACAATACTGAGATATTACTTTCCATATCTCAATATTATTTTATGCTCTATTATCTTTGCATTAATATTTACCTGGTCTATATCATATTGGTTTTGTAACGACAACCAATACGAAGCATCTATACCTAAAATCTCCTGTAGTAAAACTGAGACTTCGGGTGTTACGGCACGGCGTCCCTTTATAATATCATTGAGTACAGAGGTAGGCATGCCCATAAGTGAAGCTAACTCTTTTTGCTTCATCTCTCTTGCTTCCAATTCATCCTTTATGATTTCACCTGGATGAATAGCAATACAAGGTACACAATTGTTCAATTTAATTTTAGTCGCCATAATGATTGGATATTTCTATTAATTCTATTTCAGTTGTTGTCAATAAAGATAATAATTTCAATCTTTATGATATCAATCAGATTATATCTGTTAAAGAAACAATAGTAAATAGATTGTTCCAATCACACACTTCACTTAATAAACACATCAATATTCGTTTTTTATAAGTTATGATTAATAAAATTGCTATATTTACAACATTTATCAATCATAACTTATAAAAATATGAATCTTATAAATCGCCCCATCTATACTGATAGGATAAAGCCTTTCATCGGAAAAGGAATTATCAAAGTTCTAACCGGACAGCGCCGTGTAGGAAAAAGTTACATCCTCAAACAACTACAAAAAGATATTCTCGAAAATGAGCCTCAAGCCAATATTGTCTATATTAACATGGAATTTGAGGAGTTCCGAAACATACGTAATGACTCAGATCTATTTGAATATTTAAAAGATAGACTGCCTACTGATAAAAATAACTTTCTGTTCATTGACGAAGTACAAGATATAGACGGATTCGAACATGTACTTCGCAGCCTGCAAGCAAAAGAGAGTTGTGATATTTTTATCACAGGAAGTAATGCAAAAATGCTTTCGGGAGAATTATCAACCTATTTATCCGGAAGATATATTGAATTTCACATCCACAGCCTTAGTTTTACGGAATTTCTTGAATTCCACAATTTACCTGCCACCAATCAAAACTTGATGCTATATCTGACTTATGGAGGACTCCCCTATTTATCGCGTCTTGCTTTGACAGATGAATTAGCTTTTGAGTATCTTAGAAATATCTATGCCACAATCTTATTAAAAGACGTGGTAAAACGGGAAGGAGTGCGAAATGTGGACTTTTTAGAAACGCTGGCTATCTACACTGCAGACAATGTAGGGAATCTGTTCTCAGCCAATAACATCAGTAAATATCTGAAATCGCAACGGGTTGAAATATCAACAACACAGGTTATCAATTATCTGAAGGCACTAAACAACGCTTATCTGATAAACAAAACAGGACGGATAGATATCAATGGATTGAAGAAATTTGAAGTAGGAGATAAGTATTTCTTCGAAGATTTAGGATTACGTAATTGCCGGTTGGGCTTCAACCTGCAAAGAGATATACATAAACTTCTGGAAAATGCAGTATATCTCCATCTCAAACTATTGCAATATGAGGTGTATATAGGACAATATGAACAGCAAGAAATTGATTTTGTAGGAATAAAACAGGGCAAGCGGGTATATATCCAGGTGACTTATCTGATTGCAGATGAAAAGACAAAAGAAAGAGAGTTCGGAAACTTATTAAACATCCCCGACAACTATCCCAAATATGTTGTCAGCTTGGACGAATTCAATAGAGGAAGCGAGATTGCCGGCATTATGCATCTGCATCTACTCGATTTTTTAATGCGAGCAACATTATAATTCTCAATCGAATTTATTTCCTTTATAATATATTTCCATAACTTTGGCCCGTACTATCAAAAACACTCTCTGTACATGGATAAAAAATACATTATAGGCTTACAGAAGGGCTCATACTCCGATTTTAATAAATTATATGACCTTTATGCAGATAGATTGTATGGCTTTGCTTACAACCTGACACATTCGTCGGAGATGGCAGAGGAAATTGTGCAGGAAGTCTTTTTAAAAATCTGGCAGATGCGGGAACACTTATCTCCCGAATATTCTTTTCGTTCTTTTCTCTTCACGATTGCCAAAAATAAGTTTCTGAACGATTTGAGAAACCGGCTCACCTTGCTTTCTTATGACGAATACATAACTCAACTGGATGATGCGACGGAAAGAGGAGAAAACTCCATAGAAAGTGAGTTTAACTTCAATGAGTTGAATGAACAGGTCCTCCAGTCCAAAGATAAACTGAGTAAGCGGCAAAAGATGATATTCGAAATGAGTAAAGAAGAAGGATTGTCAAATCAGGAAATTGCTTTGAAACTTGGTATCTCCGAACAATCTGTCAGAAATCAATTAAGTAGCGCACTCAAAGTACTTAGAGAAGAACTCATTAAAATCGGCTTTTCTTTCGCTCTCTTTTTTATGAGTTAGTGATAAACCTAAAAAAAGTTAATAACAAAGGATACATATGTTACATGATTCGTATTTCTGTGTATCACTTATAAACGGACAGGATTGATTATGGAGAAACAGAATAATATACTTGAAAAATATATTCGCGGCAGCATCAGCGAAGAAGAATATAATGAATTGCAACAGCAGATTCAGAATGATTCTGATAACAGTGTCGGGGATATGCTAAATGAGTGTTGGCAAAAAGACCTGAATATCCACGTTATGCCCCGGGCTGCGAAAGAACGGACCCGGAGACTGGTTAACGAAAAGATAAAGAAGGATATGAGACGCGTCTGGTTCAAACGGGCGTCGACCATTGCAGCTTCTATTCTGGTACCCGTATTAATCATCTCTACGGTTTATTTCTATAAGGAAATGGACCATTACAAGCAGATACCCAATATCGTATCTGTCAACAAAGGACAGCGAGCCGGTATTACACTGCCTGACGGAACAATTGTTCATTTGAACAGTGAATCTAAACTGACTTATACTCCGGACTTTAATGGTAAGTTGCGAGAGGTGGTTCTGGAAGGAGAGGCCTTTTTTGAGGTCACTCCCAATAAGGAGAAGCCTTTCATTGTGAAAACGTCCGTTTTCGATGTAGAGGTATTGGGAACTTCTTTTAATGTCTCGGTTTACAATGATGAGAATATTGTAGAAACCGCACTTATGGAAGGAAAAGTGAAACTGACGATGCAGGGCTGTCCGTCTAAGCCTGTTTATCTGACGCCTTCACAGAAGTTTATCTATTCCAGAAGCGATCGGCAAGGTACTATCTCCATCATGGAGGGAGATACCGAACTGGCCTGGAAACAAGGTATACTTGCATTCAATGCAGAACCGTTGGAAGAGGTTTTCCGGAAAATAGAACGCTGGTACGGAGTAACGATGCACTACGACAAAGAAAGTTTAGTGAACGACAACTTCACAGGACAATTCAAGATGATTTCCATCCAGGAAATGATGAATATATTGCGCATGCACTATAACCTGAAATTTAAAATAGAGAATAATGACATATACATAATCTAAAAACAAAAAAGCATATGAAAAATACCGATTAAAAAAATCCTTTCGTCCTCCACCGTTCCGTCCTTTTTTTAAGAAGCTGATAAAAATAATCAAAACAGTTTCTTAATATCCAAATTCATTTTAATCAATTCAATTGACAGGGAGCCTTCTCAGGGTGGCTCCAAGCCATTGCTATGCCCTTTTTTAAACAAAAAATGCTTATGAAGAAAATAATAATGTATATCGCCTTACTGATGTTGCCGATCCTTTGTTCAGCGCGGAAAGCCTTTGTGATAGAAGAAGGCCGAACCGTAATACTGACAGGTAAACATGCTTCATCACCGGCACTGCTTGCAGCACACGAACTGCAATATTTCGTAAAACAATCATTGGGGATACACGTACCCATAGTGAATGAATTACCATCGAAACCCACCGGGATTATCTATGTGGGTAACAGTGAATATACGGATAAAATACACTTTGAACCACAGGAATATCTGATACAAATCACTCCGGAAACAATCGTTCTGATGGGACAGGACGAAAACTCTGACAGTGATGGGGGACGCGATAACAACGGTATAACACCCTCAAAAGACCGGTTAAAAATTAACTACTCAAAGCTGACAGGTAATTCATCGGCCAACGTAGAGTTGACGCTGCCGTCTATTTATGATGCACAAGGAACTTGTTATGCTGTATATGACTTCGTTGAGAACTATCTGGGTGTCCGTTTCTATGGTCCGGCTCCGCTAAATGTGATTGTCCCCAAACAGAAGCAACTGAAACTGGCTCCAACCCGAGTGATGCGTTCTCCTGCAATCAAATACAGAGACAGTAGCTATTCTTTTGATTGGCCGATGATGAAAGAACAATATTTTGAAGCTACGCCGGAGATGACCCAGCTATTCCTCAGAAGAATCCGGTTCGGCGGAGAGAAATGGGCTGCCAATCATGCTTTCACAGCTTATCAGGACCGTTTCCTTCAAAAGAACCCGGATCGTCCGGAACTCTTCGAAGGTTACCATCCCGAATATTTTGCCGTCGGACGTACCGGAGGGCCTCACGAACGCCAGTTCTGTTATACCAATCAGGCATTTATCAAACAGGTGGCCAAAGATGCCTGCGGCTATTTTGACGGGCAGCCCCTGAAAGGTGAACAAATAGCTTTAGGAGACTATTTTGCAGTGGTTCCGCTTGACAATGCCAACTGGTGCCAATGTGAAGAATGCAGCCGGCAACTGGCTATTGATAAAGATAATATCCGGGGAGAACACTTCAATTGCGGTACTGCCACCCATTACCTGTGGACCTTCGTCAACAATGTGGCTAAAGAGGTAAAGAAAACCCATCCCGGAAAAAAAATAGCCGCCCTGGCCTATCATGTATATGCTTATCTGCCTGAGGATATAGAACTGGAAGATAACATATCGGTAGCTCCCTGCCTTCACCCACGCAACTATTGGGCACCAAAGATGAAAGAGAATGAAACTGATTTCTACAAAGACTGGATTGAAGAAAGCAGGAAGAGCCATCGCCCCGTCTATCTGTGGAATTACCTGTGTTTCCCAACCGAACGCGGACTGGTACAGGGGTTCAACGTATTTCCCGGATTCAGTATCCACCAGGTAGCCGAAGAAACAAAAATGTACGCCCGGGATGGTGTACGAGGCATATTCCTTTGTGGAATAGGAGAGCAGTTTGATTTCTATGCCACCATGAAACTCTATGATAATCCGGCATTAGACATAGACCACCTGCTAAATGAATTCTTCACCTCTTATTTTGGTAAAGCAGCCCGCCCCATGCGCGACTTCTATGACAAAATAGAACAGGTATACAGTGATTCCAAAAATTATCCGCTGGACATTCAGACTAAAGATGCACAGTTTCACCAGACAGAAGCAATAGCATGGGAGTACCTCGGAACAGACCGGGTAATGAAGGAACTGGAAGGATATATCCGTAAAGCACAATCGTTGGCAGATAGTCCGGCAGAAAAAGCACGCGTGGATTCATGGGTGAAAGGAGTCTGGGAATATATGCAAACAGGTAAAGCCAAATACATATCTAAAAAAGCAAAAGAATGAAACTTATCAATCTCTTTCTATTCCTCTTCCTGCTGGGATGCGTAAGTTGCAAAAGCCCGGAAGAGAACATACCCAACGAGTCTATACAGATTATTCCTCTGCCAAACAACTATGAGCTCAAACCGGGAAGTTTCTGTATGAACGGCCAAACAACGATCGGAATAGATACTTCTGACACGGCAATGGTAGCCCTGGCAGAATACTTCAACGAAAAGACCAGTGATGCTACCGGATTCTCTTTACCGATTGGTGACTCCGGAACAATACTCTTTCAATTAGGCGATTATAAAGAGTTGGGAGAGGAGGGATATCAGTTGTCCGTATCCTCCGGGAAACTCGTGCTGAGTGCATACAGGCATCATGGTATATTCAACGGCATACAATCTGTTCTTCAACTACTCCCTCCGGAGATAAAATCGAAAACAGTGCAGCCACAGAAAACATGGTACATCAATTGTGTAGAAATCACCGATAAACCTCAGTTCGCATGGCGCGGGCTGATGCTTGACGTTAGCCGGCACTTCTTTACCAAACAGGAAGTGAAGCGGTTCATAGACCAAATGGCAGAATACAAGTATAATGTGTTTCACTGGCATCTGACCGATGATCAGGGGTGGAGACTTGAAATAAAATCACTGCCTGAACTGACCAATATCGGTGCATGGAGAGCTCCCCGGGTAGGTAACTGGTGGGAAAGAGAACCACAACTTTCTACCGACTCTTTGAGCTATGGAGGGTTTTATACTCCGGAAGACATCCGGGAGGTCGTAGACTATGCCCGGAAACGCTATATTACGATAGTGCCCGAAATAGATATACCCGGACACAGTATGGCTGCCCTGTCGGCATATCCGGAAATCTCTTGTACGGGTGGTCCTTTTCATGTGAATGTAGGAAATACATTCTATACAAAAACGGAAAACTCCTTGTGTGCAGGCAATGAACGGACATTTGAAGTTCTTGATACTGTATTCTCTGAAGTTGCCCGCCTTTTTCCTTCCCCATACATACATATCGGAGGCGATGAATGCTATAAGGGCTTCTGGGAGAGATGTCCCAAATGCCGGATGCGAAAACAAAAAGAACATCTGAAAAATTCGGAAGAACTGCAAAGCTACTTTATAAAACGAGTGGCCAACATGGTTCAGAAAAAAGGGAAACAGGTTATCGGATGGGATGAGATACTGGAAGGTGGTTTAGCTCCGGAAGCAATTGTAATGTCATGGAGAGGTATAAAGGGAGGTGCGGAAGCTGCCCGCCAAGGACATTCGGTTATTATGACTCCGAGCGATCATTGCTATCTGGATTTCTATCAGGGAGACCCGACAGTTGAACCGAACACTTACGCTATGCTTCGCCTGCAGGACTGCTACAAATATCAGCTTATCCCTGACAGCATAAATCCGTCTTTAGTAATGGGCGGACAAGGAAACCTCTGGACGGAATCCGTACCTCACTACCGTCAGGTGGAATACATGGTCTGGCCCCGTGCTTTAGCTATATCCGAGACATTATGGACCGATGCCCGGTTACGTAACTGGAAATTCTTTGTCCACAGGGTAGAACAACAATTTGAGCGATTCGATCAATCCGGAGTTAACTATGCCCGCAGCATTTATGATCCGATAATCTGTCCGCACCGGGATAAAAAGAACGAACTGAAAATAGAACTAAAGACAGAAGTAGAGGGGCTAAGCCTGTTCTATACATTCGACAATACAATCCCTGATGTCTACTCCAATATGTATACAGATACACTTTCTGTTCCTAAAAATGCATCGATGCTCCGTGTAGTCACTTACAAGGGACAGACACAAGCAGGCAGACAGGTTGATGTTACAATCGAGGAGCTGAAAAAGAGAGTGACGAAATAAAAAGTAGTATGTTATAAAACATAAAAAAAGAGATGTTACAAATAAAGCCAATCGGTGTACTACTTACAAAACGGACAAGGACAAAGAAAAACGAGACATCTGACTAACAAGTAAAAACACCTGAAAATCACTTATGATAAAATACTTAAAATCATTATGAGTACAAGAAAATTTCGCATAATACTGCTTCTATTGTTAATGACCGGATTCGTATCCACCATTAATGCCCAGGAGCAAAAGATTTCTCTCTCACTTAACAATGCCACATTGAAGCAGTTCTTTAATGAAATAGAACACAAAACCGATTACTCTTTCTCTTATCGCGAAGGAGTATTGGACAACCGGAAGGATATAACGGTTTCTGCACAAAACAAAGACCTGTTGGAAGTTCTCAAAGCGGTACTCACTCCAAGAGGATTAAGCTTTAGTATACAATCCAAATCAGTAGTCATCATTCCACAGCAACAGGTAGCGGCAAGCAAACCGGTCATCATCAAAGGAAAGGTTACAGATGCTACCAACGAACCACTTGTGGGAGTTACCATCCGGGTTAAAAATGGTAATGAAGGTACAACGACCGATATGGACGGTAACTACTCAATCCAGCTGAAAAACAAGAATTCCGAACTTCAGTTCTCTTACATCGGTTACAAACAAAAGGATATAAGAGTAAAAGACAAAACGGTAGTCAATGTACTGCTGGATGAAGATAGCCAAATGTTGAATGAAGTAGTGGCCATCGGCTACGGTGTGATGAGAAAAAGAGATTTGACAGGTTCTGTAGCCCGCATCGGAGAAAAGGATATAAACAATGTACCTACGATTCGTCTGGACCAGGCACTGACCGGTAAAGTATCGGGTGTACACGTCACTAACACTTCCGGTGAACCGGGTGCAGCTACCAATATCCTGATCCGTGGTGGTAACTCTATTTCGGCAAGTAATCAGCCTTTGTATGTTGTAGACGGATTTATCGGTGCAGGCGATCTGAACCTGATTGACCCCAATGATATAGAATCAATAGAGATTCTGAAAGATGCCGCAGCTACTTCTATTTATGGTGCCAGAGGTGCCAATGGTGTGGTTATCATTACTACTAAAAGAGGAACCGAAGGTGGTAACAATGTTACAGTGAATGCTTACGTCGGTATCCAGCATGTTGCCAAACGGTTGGAAATGCTCAATGCGCGTGAATATGCCGAAATGCTGAATCAACAGGATGTGGCTGCCGGACAAGAGCCTTCTATTGAGAATCCCAGTATCTATGAAAAAGGTACCGACTGGCAGGAGGAAATACTCCAAATGGCTCTGATGCAGAATTATCAGGTAGCAGCTTCGGGAGGAAGTAAAGACACCCGTTACTATTTATCATTGAGTATGTTCGATCAGGAAGGTGTCATCAAAAGATCTGGAATCAGACGTTATCAGCCCCGCCTCAACTTGGACAGAAAGATAGGTGATAAGATAAATATCGGGGCTAATTTCCAATTTTCCCACTCGTCCAGAAAACCCAATCTGGTAAGTTTGGGAGGATTTGATTACCAAAGCTCGGCTCTGGCAACTCCTCCGACCATGCCTATTTATAATGAGGACGGTTCGTATGCAGCAGACAGCCCTTCACGTGTGGTAAGCAACAAGATTGACAACGTAGTAGCACAGCTTAACCTGCGTAAAAAAGAAGAAGCATCGACCACTGTCTATGCAGGTATATTTGCAGACTGGGAAGCCATAAAAGGATTGAAGTTCAAAACTTCTTTAGGATTGAACGCCAGCACCAGTAAAACGAATGAATACAAACCCGGTTCACTCCCAACCATGATGCAGAATAAAACCAAAGGTGAAGCGTGGATCAATCAGGGGGAAGGTTATTCTATCTTATGGGAAAACACAGCCAACTATATGAAAGAGATAGCCGAAGGACACCACCTGACTGTCTTGGGAGGATATACTTTACAATTCGGACGTAACGAAGGACTAAACCTATACGGAAAAAACTTCACCAATGACTTGTTGGACTGGAACAACCTCTCCGATGCAGAAACCAAAACCCGCCAGATAGGCAGCTCTGCTTCCGAATGGGCCATCATATCGTATCTGGGACGCATCAACTACTCTATTCACGATCGTTACCTGCTCTCGCTTGTAGGCAGATACGATGGTTCATCCCGTTTAGGCAAAGATAACCAGTTTGCTTTCTTCCCTTCCGTAGCGTTGGGATGGAGACTCTCGGAAGAGAAGTTCATGAAGCGATTTTCCAAACTGAATAACCTGAAACTGAGATTCAGTTATGGTCTTTCCGGAAATCAGGATATTGCACTGTACCAGACATTACCGTTGATGAAACAACAAAATGTGATGTTAGGCGACATTCCGCAAATCGGATACATCCCCGATCGTTTAGGAAATGACAAACTGAAATGGGAGACAACGGCTCAGTTCGATTTTGGTGTGGAGGCTTCTTTCTTCAATTCACGTTTGAATATAGAACTTGACTTTTATTCTAAAAGAACCAAAGATCTTTTACTGGATGTGGAGTTCCCCTATATCTCAGGATTCAAGAATGGTTTCATGAATGTAGGTAAGATCTCAAACCAGGGAGTAGAGCTTATGATCCGTACTACCAATATCGCTACAAAAGACTTCACATGGTCTACCGAATTTAATATCTCTACAAATAAAAATAAAGTCTTAGCGATGGGACCGGATAAAGATTTTGAATACACCTTCCGTCCGGGTTTGGGTACACATCCTTACTCCTGGTTAAAGGTAGGCCAGCCCGTCGGAGTATTCTATGGCTATATTATGGACGGTATTTACCGCTCACGTGCACAGATTGAAGCCGGCAATGAGCCGAACGCTTCACTCGGACAAAAAATCTACCGGGATATTAATGGGGATGGCGTGGTTTCCATTGAAGACCAGACAACCATCGGCGACCCGAATCCCGATTTCTTTGGAGGTATCAACAATACGTTCACTTACAAGAATTTCACTCTGAGTGTATTTTTACAGGGAACGTATGGAAATGACATACTTGCAGGAGGTGACTTCCTGTATGCCACAGTTGATCCCCGGTTTGTAAATCAGTACAAACGGGTAAAGAACTTCTGGTCACTCGACAATCCCAACGGAAATTATCCTAAACTCTATTCCAATGACGAATACCAGCCTTCTACCTACATGATTCATGATGGTTCACATCTGAAGATAAAGAGTATCAGCCTGTATTACAACTTCCCGGTTAAGAGCTGGAAAAAGAATAAGACGATTCAGGAACTGCAATGTTACGTTACCGGTACCAACCTGTTCACGTTCACCTCATACAAAGGATACGATCCGGAGGTAAATACCGGAACGGAAGGCGGCTATAAGGTCTATTCGGCCAACGTGCTACGGGGTATGGACTTTACCGCTTATCCCTCAGCGAGAACTTATACTTTTGGCTTTAAAATCACATTATAATGAAAAGAATCATGAAAAAACTAAAGATAATGGCACTGTGCATCCTGACTGCTACTTGCAGCTCGTGCCTGGACATGCTCGATAAAACACCTATATCACAACTCAGCGTCGGTAAACTGTTTGAAACGGCAGACGGGGCAGAAGCTGCCGTATCCGGATGTTACAGTTTCCTCAACGGAACAGGATATTACAGTCAGGACAGATGGTGCTTTGCCTTTGAAGGCACCGATATATCCGGTAGTGCAGGTGGCTCAGCCAATTATCAATGGACTTCCGGTGAAAACCGGTGGAGTGACTGGTGGCTCACCACTTATCAGGCAATCGGCGCTTGCAACACAACCATAAGCCGCATAAAGCAATCAACCTTTGATGAGACCCGCCGTACTTCGCTGTTGGCAGAAGCCCGTTTTCTACGTGCTTTCTACTATTATCATGCATTGACTTACTGGGGAGGCGTACCCTTATTGAAAGATGAGATAACTTCGCTGGATCAGGTAAAGAATATAAAGAGAGCCACGCGGGAAGAACTTTCAAATTTCATCATTGATGAACTCACCGAAGTATCGGACATCTTGGAGAAAAGCCCTGCCATCGTAGCAAGAGCCAGTAAAGGAACCGCACTTACCCTGTTGGCAAAAATGTATTTACTGCAAGAACAATGGGAAAACGCAGCAAAGACCTGTGAGCAAATCATGGGCCTGAACAAATATAAACTGTTCGACAACTATAGCGACATCTTCTCACAGGCATTCGAGAACCAGCAGGAACACATCTTCTCTATTCAGTTCAATGCTGACTATACCGACTTCTCCGCCCGTATGTTGTGGTACCTGGGTCCGAGCAAAGAAGAATGGGACAAGTTCAATGGTTTGGGAGGAAGTTCAGCCCCCACTTCTTTCTATGACAAATACGATGAATGGGACCTGCGCCTTGAACACAATCTGGCCAAGACCTGGCGGGGACAGGCTTTCAAAGACAGCCGTATCGCCATCATTAAATACTGGGACAGAACCGGTAAACAAATGCTTGACCACGACGGACTGAACTTCCCCGTATTCCGCTATGCAGACGTTCTTCTCATGTATGCCGAAGCACTAAACGAATGGAAAGGAGCGCCTACCCAAGAGGCTTATGACGCAATCAATGAAATTCGCGAACGGGCAGGGGTAGATGAAATAGAAGAGTTGGATTACAAACAATTTCAATCTCTCATTCGTGATGAACGTGCCCGCGAATTATGCTATGAGGGACATCGCCGATTCGATCTTGTGCGTTGGGGAATACTTGTAGAGACGGTAAAAAGAATCAGTAAAGAGATTAACTCAAAGGGAGGTGAATACATTAGTGAAGCCCATAACCTTTGCCCTATCCCTCAGACAGAGATTATAAAGAACTCAAATTTGGAACAGAATCCAGGATATGAAACTACTAAAAAATAAAAGCGATATGAAATCAACATTCAAGCTACTTCTGCTTTTAATGACTCTCTCATTCATTGCTTGTGACAAGAACGAAGATGACTTCTCAAAAAAAGACAGTTATCTGTATGTATGGAACATACGCACATGGAATGTGGGTACGGAAAGTAAACTTTCTGATATAAAAGTAACCTATTTCTTCAAAGGGGATACCACCCGGATACAGAATATTAACTTCTGGGTAATCAAAGAAAAAAGTACCCTCTATGCCGAAGAGGCCATGAAACATACCGACAGGGCTTTTCAGGTAACGTATCCTCAGAAAGACCCTAACCAGAAAGAGTTCAAAAATCAATGCTCTTTCCGCTTCAGTGAAGGATTCAATGTAGATTATGACGGTGATCCGATTGTGCCGGGAGGAAAATACAGACTGGTAGTAAAAGCCATTGCTACCGACAACAAAGTGGTAGACAGCCCTACTACCGAATCGGGGGTATTCGAGATATACGACCCTAACAGTCCTGAAGAATAAACTTTGTTTAATTTAAAATAAATACCAAATGAAAAAGAATTTGTTTTTATGCCTGCTGTTTTTGTTAGGCATTCTCAATGTATCTGCCCAAACGACAGGTAACAAAGGTTTCAAGTTGAACGTAAATTCCGGAAATGCTTATCTGGATTGCGGAGATATCACACAGCTCAACAAAGCCGGAGCCTACACCATAGAGGCATGGGTGAATATAACCCTGGACGAACTGGCCGATCGTTTCATTATCTTCAAAAAAGAGCAACCCGACGAGCGTAACCGTATTAAAGTGCAGGTAGAAAAGAATGGACAGATCTACGTTATGCAGGCTAACGGAGACGGTGCTTATGCACAAACATCTGCCGGATGCTATCCGAAAAGTGGCTGGCACCATGTAGCCTTAGTGTATGACGGAACAAAATCAAGCACCGACGAAGGAGTTATCATTCTCTATATCGACGGTATCCGCCAGTCTTTCTCTAATGCTTTCTTCAAACCTACCACAGGTGACATTGACGCGTCATTCGTATTGGGTGGCGCTTCTCTTGCCTGCTACGATGAAGTCAGAGTATGGAACAAGTCTCTCAGCCTTGAGACCATATCTAAATGGAAAAGCTATAAAGTACTCGATACACACCCGGATAAAGCCAACTTAGTGGCCTATTATGATTTCCAGAATGTAACAGATACCAATGTTCCCGATTTACAGGGTGCTTATCCGGCTACTTTTAAAGCAACGGAAGCTGAAGTAAAAAACATCGACCTGAAGATCTTTGAAGAAGTAGGCGAAATGACTATCGAAAGCAGTATGGTTTCTCAGAAAACAGGTAATGCCTATGCGAAAGAAGATAATATTGAATTGCTTACTCTGAAAGTAAACACCGTTGGTGCAGGCGAACTGGCACTCACCGGACTGGACTTCTCGCTGAACGGTACAACCAAACTGACTGATATTGCCACTATTAATGTGTACTATGCCGGTGACAAAGCACAGATCACAGACGAATCACTCACAATGAACTATCAGGCACTTCGCCCGGGTACCGGCAAACTGGAGTTACGTGATGGAGATAACGCAGGCAAACAGCCGCTTAGTGTAGGAAATAACTTCTTTATCGTAGCCATCCGGTTGAAACCGACTGCTACTGACGGAAATAAACTGGACGGACAAATCACCAAACTGTACTTCAGTAATGGAAAAGATGTAGTTCCTGAATCTTCTGATCCGGACGGTGATATGACAATCCGCCAAATCAACAAGCTCGATGCGGCAGCTTATACACAGAAGTGTACTGACTATAACAATAAGATAGTATTCGGCTGGTTCCCCTGGTTCAGTGTTACTACTATTGACAAAGTAGACTGGAAAGGCCTCACTCATATTGCTCCTATTGGTTTTGAAATTGACAAGGGAGGTTATACCCCCACCTTCGAAGATAAAGGTATCGATCTGAAATGGCCCTGGATTGACTTTATCAATGCAGCGCACAAAAATGGTGTGAAAGTATTGGCTGCCATCACCGGTAATGTTCGCGACGGTGGAAATACAGCTTTCTATGTAGATCTGTTTGGCGATTCACAAAAGATGCGTGCTGCAGCCGTTGCCATAGCTAAGTTTGTTGACAAATACAACCTGGATGGTATTAATATGGATATTGAAGAGTTTTACAACTCCGTCCCCAATCACGGTGCAAAATATAATGAACTGGCTAAATATATAAAAGAAGAGCTCGACAAAATCAATCCGGATTTCGAACTCTCTATTGCTACCTATCCGGGAAATGAAAGCAATGAATGGGATTTCAAAGGAATGCTCAAAAGTGCCGACTACCTCACTATCATGATGTACAACATCGGACAAACATTCACTTGCCCGTTGAATGATGCACAAAGAAGAATCAAGCAGTTCTGGCTGGATATCGACATTCCCGCATCTGACATTGTTATCGCATGGCCTTATTATGGTAATATCTACAAGAACGGATCAAAATTCGGAACAGCCACTTTAGGTGATGTACCCAAGTATGCCAAAGACAATGATATCACTTGGGATGACGCAGCAAAATGTAATGTTTATAAATATACCGAAGACGGTGCCAATATGGTGGCTTATGCCGAGGATCTCCAGAGCCTCCGCTTAAAATATGACTATACTACCAAAGGCGGCTTCAAAGGTATTGGTATCTGGGCATTGGGTCAGGATGCAGGTATGGAAGACCAGGCATACGGATTGATTCGCGAATTCTACGATTCTACCTATCAAGGAACAGGAATCAGCAAGAACCAGTCCAATGGTAACATATCCGTTTACCCTACTGCTGTGGAAGATGAATTGTTCATCAACTTAAAAGACAATGACGGAGCCAATGTTACAGTCACTGTTTACAATATGATGGGACAGGCATTGAAAAACATAAATTTAGCTTCCGGCGTACGGTCTGTTCACCTTAACAGCCTTTCTACCGGTTGCTATATAGTGAAAATTCAATGTGAATCAGAAGTGGCAAGCTTTAGAGTTGTAAAGAAGTAAACCTTTTCGCTCTTTTTGGCAGATATTAAAACTCACCACAGAGTAACACGGAGTTTCACAGAGTATTATTTATCTGATTGAAACGCAGATGAACGCAGATTTTCGCAAAGGAAAACAAATATATGATAAAGAACTACAGTCTTTTAATCTGCGTTCATCTGTGTTCATCTGCGTTTCAATAAAGATAAACTCTGTGGTGAAAAACTTCTGACACACCCACTTTCTCTTCGGTAGATTTCCGGTAAATACAGATATTATGAAGCACAAAATTCTTCTGCTACTCCCGATAATGGCTTTTCTTGCCACCTTACCAATACGCCTGTATGCAACTAATGAATGCTTATCCCCCAATGAGACAGTATGGTTTCGCTATCCGGCCAAAAGCTGGTCCGAACAGGCTTTACATATCGGTAATGGTTATATGGGGGCCTCTTTTTACGGAGAGGTAGAGAAGGAACGTTTGGATATCGCTGAAAAGACATTCTGGGCAGGAGGTCCTCATGCTGCCCCCGATTTTAATTACGGAATAATCAAAGGAGGTAAGGACAAGATAGCCACTATCCGGCAGTTAATAGTAGAGCGCCGGTTTGCTGAAGCCGATTCCCTCTCCCGTATCTACATGACCGGAGATTATACTAACTATGGCTATTTTTCAATGGTGGGTAATCTGTGGATTGACTTTGGCAAAAACAAACAACCCGTACAAAATTACCTGCGCGGTATCGATCTATCCACATCCCGTGGTTTCGTTGAATATACACAGGGAGGTGTACAGTTTAACCGTGAGTATTTCTGCAGCTATCCTGATAAATTGATGGCACTTCATTTCACGGCCGATAAAGCAGGGAAGATCAGTTTCTCTCTTTCCCATTCACTCGTCTATCCGCCCGAAGAAGTCATAGAAAGTGAGAATGGACTTACTTTCAATGGAATCATCCGGAAAAACGGATTAGGCTATACCATTCGTATTAAAATTGTTCAGCAAGGCGGAAGTGTCAAAGTAGCCCATCAACGGATTGTAGTAGAAAAAGCCAATGAAGCCACTGTATTCTATGCGGTCGACACTGAATATGCTCCTGTATACCCCCTATATAAAGGAGAGAACCCGCAACAAAATACCGGAAAGGTAATAACAAAAGCCATTACAAAAGGCTACGAGACAGTCAAAAACACACATATATCCGATTATCAGACTTTGTACAATCGGGTCAGATTCACTCTTACCGGAGACACGGCTTCCGAACAACTTCCAACCAATATGCGTGTGAAACAATTGCAGAAAGGATTTACCGACGACGCCTCTCTGAAAATTTTAGGGTTCAACCTCAGCCGTTACCTGCTGATAAGTGCCTCCCGCCCCGGCACACTACCTTCTACCCTGCAAGGTGTATGGAATACCTTTGAAAAGGCTCCGTGGAACGGAAATTTCCAAAGCAACATCAATCTCCAGGAGATGTATTGGGGATGCGGACCGACCCATTTACCGGAATGTGAAGAGGCTTATCTGGAATGGATTGAGGGTCTGGTAGAACCCGGACGACAAACAGCCCGCGAATATTACGGAACGAAAGGCTGGGTGAGCCATTCTACCGGAAATATATGGGGGCACACCGTTCCCGGTGATGATATCCTGTGGGGGCTCTATCCTTCAGGAGCTGCCTGGCATTGCAGGCACCTGTGGGAACATTATGCCTTCAACGGAGATAAAGAGTATCTCAGAACAAAAGGATATCCTATTATGAAAGAAGCTGCCGAATTCTGGCTGGAAAACATGGTAGAGTATCAGGGACATTTCATTATTGCCCCTTCCGTATCAGCAGAACACGGCATTGAAATGAAAAACGGTTCTCCGGTAGAATATTCTACCACAAACGGTGAGCAAACGGAAGGAAGACTTTTTACCGTGCCCGCCTACCAGGATATAGAAATGGTATATGATCTATATAGCCACGTAATCAAAGCAGCAGAATGCCTGAACACAGATTCTGTATTCCGCCAGAAGCTGCTCATTGCTAAAAATAAGCTACTACCCTTGAAGATAGGACGCTATGGACAATTGCAGGAATGGATAGATGATGTGGACAACCCACACGATCATCATCGCCACCTTGCCCACCTTTATGCTTTGTATCCGGGAAATAGGATATCATACACCCGGACACCTGCATTAGCCCAGGCTGTCCGGAAATCTTTAGAGATGAGGGGTAAAGGTAAATTTGGCGACAGATGGCCTCACACGGGAGGCAACTGGTCTATGGCATGGCGTACCGCTTTATGGGCCAGACTTTACGATGGCAATCAGGCTATCGGAACTTTCAACCGGATGATTAAAGAAAGTGGTTACGAAAACATGATGTCCAATCAATCGGGAAATATGCAGGTAGACGCTACCATGGCCACCTCAGGGCTTTTTGCTGAGATGTTATTACAATCTCACGAAGACTTTATACACCTTTTACCTGCCCTGCCTACCGAATGGCCGGAAGGCAAAATTGAAGGATTGATGGCAAGGAACGGCTATCAGGTAACGATTGAGTGGAAATATGGAAGACTGACAAAAGCGGAAATTGTAATCCCACAAGGGATGGACAGACCGACAGTAAAAATACAAGGCATTCCTTTGTCAGAGACAGACGGCAGAGTGAGTTTTATCCCCTACTCACAAAGCACCTCACACACTTTGTTCTGAAACTCTCTTGCTTTGGCCGCCGAAAGTACATTCTGATTCATAATGGCAAAGGCTATTTCATGCCCGTTAGCAGCCTTCAGATAACCTGCTAAGGCGTTAATTGCTGTATAGGAACCTGTCTTGGCATGAACATTCTTACAGGCTTTTCCTTGCTGCATTCTATACTTCAATGTTCCGTCTACTCCGGCAATGGGAAGAGCCTTGTAGAGTTTCTGAAACACATCTGTACGGGAATAGGCAAATTTAAGGAAATCGACCAAAAGGGCAGGAGAGAGGTAGTCATAGTTGGATAGTCCACACCCATCGGCTATCTTATAATGGTCGGGATTGTGTCCCAGCTGCTTTATCATCTTCTTTATCTCAGCAATGCCCTCTTTGGCCGAGACATACTTCTTCCCGGTGGCTTGTACCCCCAGACGACAAAGCAGGGCCTCTGCACTCAGGTTATCGCTTTCCTTCATTATCTGGGTAACTACCTCCTGTACAGAGCACTCCGAACGCGCCATGCAAACGGATGAACTATCGGGAGTAAAAACAGAAAAGGCATAGTTTAGAGGTACCTCAATACCTTTGTTGCGGAGCTTTTCAAGAAAAGCATGCATAAAGAAGTCCTGTGAAGAGAACACATTGATCTCCGCACTGCGCCTCCCCTCTACATTGCCTGTGACCGTGATATTGTTCTTATTTTCAAGCCATCCCCTGGTTACGGTAAACTTTCCGGCAGAGGGAGTACGTGTCCGGGTTGCATTGCTGAGGCTGTAATAAGAGGACTCCGGATAGCAGGAAACCCGCGCCGTATCTCCCTGAACTGCACCCGGAGCAGCTGTTACCGTCACCATTCCTTTGTGATACATCAACGGAGAAAGATAGGGCTGATAAGCTTCCGGCGTATCATCCCATGCCCATCCGCTCCCCCAATAGAGGGAGTCTTTCATGGAAATATCTCCATAGATCCTCCCATCAATAACGGAGAAAGGAGAAGTGATGATGGCATCTACTAACGTATCCATACTAAGTTCATCAAATTCGGGATCAAAACCTCCTACTACATACAAATCTCCACGCAAAGTATCATGCTCTATGACTCCATTGTACCAGACCTCGGTACGAAACGGCTCGTCGGCATCCGAACGGGAAAGGGCAGTAATAGCAGTCAGCAGCTTCATAGTCGATGCCGGGCGTGAAAGTTTAGTATCCCGATACGTATAAAGCGGCTTCTTATCAGTAAGATCATAAACAGATATACCGACTTCAGATCCCTCAGGCAAGGTTTTCAACAATGAGTTGATGCGGGAAGAGAGAACCTCCTGCCCCCATAAAACCGGAAGGCAGGAGGATAAAATAAGGAATAGGAAAATTCTTTGCATACGTTTAGTTTCTTAATCACAGGGCTTCCCTGAATATTTCGGCTACTGTGGGGTGGGGGAATACAATCTTCTTCCACTCCGTAGTAGTCAGTTTCAACTCTACTGCCATGCCGGCAAGGGTGATAATTTCGGAAGCAGGATTACCAAGTACATGGGCACCCAGGATCGTTTTATCCTCACCGATCAATAGTTTGCACATACCGTTCACACCTTCATTTTCAGCAACAAAACGGCCTGAATACGCCATGGGTAATTTAACAATGTGATAGGGAATACCTTTTGCCAACAGACTTTCTTCAGTATGCCCCACTCCGGCAATCTCCGGATTGGTATATACTACACCGGGGATGGCACGATAACTCATCACATCGTCCCTACCAAGAATGGTATGTACGGCTACTTCTGCTTCGCGAACCGCCGTATGGGCAAGCAGCGAAAAGCCTGTAAGGTCACCACAGACATATACACCCGGTTCGGAGGTCTGCATTTTAGAATTAACGGAAACGTTCCCGCGTTCCGTCAATACTAGTTTCAGATTTTCGAGTCCGAAACCTTTGGTGACAGGGCGACGGCCTACACTCATCAGTAGCTTTTCCGCAATCACACTACCGGAGCCTTCGGCATTCTCATAAGAGACTACAGCTTCTGTTTCATTTTGCGACAGAGAAATAACCTTCGTGCTCAGGAGGAATCGGATACCTCGTTTCGCATATTCGGCACGAAGCAAGGCAGAAAGTTCTTTATCCATTCCGTTCAGTATCTCATCCAGCATTTCTATCACTGTCACCTGTACACCAAGGCTATTGAAGAAAGAGGCAAACTCCATTCCGATAACACCACCGCCAACGATAGCCAGTGAAGCAGGTAATTCTTTGTTATCAAGCGCATCGCGATGCGTCCAGTAATTCACCGTATCAATGCCTGCGATAGGAGGAATAAAGGTTTCAGAACCGGTACAAAGTATCAGATTCTCACATTCGTAAGTCTCTTCACCACAACGAACCGTGTTCTTATCCACAATCTGAGCCATGCCCTGCACAATCGTTACATTGTTGGAAGTTAGTTTACCTTTCACTCCCAATACCAGTTTACGTACTACTTTACTCTTACGGGCAATTATCTTCGACAAATCAAAAGAGACCTCCGGCACGGTTACAGCATATTTGGAAGCATGTTTCGCTCCGTCATACGTCTTTGCCGAATAGAGCAAAGTCTTGGTAGGAATACATCCTTCGTTAAGACAGACTCCACCTAAATTCTGCTTTTCAAAAAGCAAAACACTCAGTCCGGCTTTGCCGGCTGTTTCGGCAGCTGTGTAGCCCGCAGGACCGCCGCCAATAATAATTACCTGGTATTTCATATGATTCGAATTAGTTCCACTAACCGTTATTTTTTATCTTCTCCAGCCACTCCATAAACTCCCGCTCTTTGACCGGCATCACCGATACAAATTTATCTTTACCGTATTCAATCAATACATATTCGGTTACCGAAAAACGGCCGAACTTCATTGAATGATGCTTTTGCACAGAGATAATATCTTTGAGAGCAATTGTCTTCTTACGTGTAAAGCGTCCGTAAGAAAGAATCAGTTCACCCTGTGACGTGACGGTATAGGTGGTATGAATCACCTGTTCGATCACCACAATGAGCAACAGCATCATAAAAGCAGCAAGCAGAATATACTTACACCACAGGAAGCCAAACGCGTTTGCTCCCAGTACCACCAGAAGAAAATATTGATACCAGGCAATGCGGGCATGGAAAACTCGGTTCATTTTGTCAGATTTTTGCTGCCAAGTTAGCAATTTTATGAATTAATGGCAACGAAAAGTACAATGAAAACAGTTATTTTGTAGTTTTGCGGTAATAAACATTTAGATTATGGTTAAAAAGTTCGATTTCCTCGTCATCGGTTCCGGTATTGCCGGAATGAGCTTTGCTTTGAAAGTGGCACACAAAGGAAAAGTAGCCCTTATCTGTAAGAGCGGTTTGGAAGAGGCAAACACTTATTTTGCACAGGGGGGAGTGGCCTCCGTTACGAATCTCCTGGTAGACAATTTCGATAAGCATATTGAAGACACAATGATTGCCGGTGACTGGATCAGTGACCGTGCTGCCGTAGAAAAAGTTGTACGGGAGGCTCCGGCACAAATCGAAGCACTTATCAACTGGGGAGTGGAATTCGATAAAAACGAAGAAGGAGAATTCGACCTGCACCGCGAAGGAGGGCATTCGGAATTCCGCATTCTTCATCACAAAGATAATACCGGAGCTGAGATTCAGGACAGTCTTATCAAGGCTGTACAACGCCATCCCAACATTACAGTAATCGAAAATCACTTTGCGGTTGAGATATTAACCCAGCATCATCTTGGGGTGACTGTCACACGTCAGACACCGGACATCAAATGTTACGGTGCTTATATCCTCGACCCGAAAACCGGGAAGGTAGATACCTACCTGGCAAAGGTAACGCTTATGGCAACCGGTGGGGTAGGAGCAGTGTACCAGACAACTACCAATCCGTTGGTAGCTACCGGAGACGGTATTGCTATGGTATACCGTGCCAAGGGAACGGTGAAAGATATGGAGTTCGTACAGTTTCATCCTACAGCGCTTTATCATCCGGGCGACCGTCCTTCTTTCCTCATTACCGAAGCCATGCGTGGCTACGGTGCCGTACTCCGTACGATGGACGGTAAAGAGTTCATGCAGAAATATGACCCCCGTCTTTCATTGGCTCCGCGCGATATCGTAGCACGTGCCATTGACAACGAAATGAAAAACCGGGGTGATGACCATGTCTATCTCGACGTCACTCATAAAGATCCCGAAGAGACCCGGAAGCACTTCCCGAACATTTATGAGAAATGCCTCAGCTTAGGTATTGACATTACAAAAGAGTATATTCCGGTTGCTCCGGCGGCCCATTATCTCTGTGGAGGTATCCTGGTAGATCTCAACGCCCAGTCGTCTATCGAACGGCTTTATGCGGTGGGCGAATGCTCTTGTACAGGTTTGCATGGTGGTAATCGCTTAGCTTCAAACTCTCTGATCGAAGCCGTTGTGTATGCCGACGCAGCTGCCAAACATACGTTGGAAGTAGTAGACCAATATGATTATAATCCGGATATCCCGGAATGGAATGACGAGGGTACCCGTTCGCCCGAAGAGATGGTATTGATTACCCAAAGCATGAAAGAGGTGAATCAGATTATGAGTACGTATGTAGGTATCGTTCGAAGTGACCTTCGCTTGAAACGTGCATGGGACCGGTTGGATATCCTTTATGAGGAAACAGAAAGCTTATTCAAACGCAGTGTAGCATCTAAAGAAATTTGCGAGTTGCGTAACATGATTAACGTGGGATATCTCATCATGCGTCAGGCGATGGAGCGAAAAGAGAGCCGCGGACTGCATTATACAATTGACTACCCGCATGCAAAGAAGTAATTTCTAAAAAAAATAGTGCATCTTTAATCCTCACAACAAGGCAATATTACTGCCTATTATCGTGGAATTAAAGATGCACATCTTTTTCAATTATCCTGGTTGTATCTTAATACCGTGTCTATAGAGAATCCTATTTAACTACTACCTTACGGGTTACCTCTCCATCGGCTGTCTGCAACCTCACAAGATAAAGTCCGCTACCAAGGTTGATGTTATCAGTTCCACCATTTGCTGCTTTCTGAGCAACTACCGAGCCCAAAGTATTGAATACAGTAACCACTCCTTCGGCACCTTCAAAAGAGATACCATTATCGTTAGAGTAAACATTGAAAGTATCCTTAGCAGAAATATTGATGATGCCTACACCTTCGGGAATTTCACCATACCCAACTTCCAGATCATCAATATAACGAATACCGTTACTTCTGAGTTGAATATCAAAGGAAGTAAGGTCCAATTTGGCAAGTTCTACATAAATACCATATTGTTTCCATTCGGTAGTAAGCTCCACATAAGGTACATTATCCCAGTTTCCTCCGTTTGACGGATTATATAACTGGCCAGTACCAATATGCATTTTTGTTCCATCTACATCACTTTTTGCCCAGAATGTATAATAAAAATCATCACCTCTATCTATGAAAAACGGATTGGCAATATAATCTTCCGCATATACACTTGTCACCTGTGATACACCTACGTGCCAGCTAAACCAGGTAGACACAATACCTGTAGTAATAATCTTACAAGCCTTGTCAGCTTCCCCATTACGGTTCTCTGCTTTTTCAAAGGTTACCTCTACCTTGTTAGTACCCGAAGTCCAGTTATTATTAGAAGGAGATACCCAGCCGGCAGGTCTTACACCTATCACGTTTTCTTCTGAATCTTTGATGTCCACCCAACTGTCAAAACTGGTATTATACCCGTCCACAAAATACTGTGCATTCATGTTTGCACTTACAAATAATAATGCTACTGCGTAAAATAATTTTCTCATACGAATTGATTTAAAAAGTTAATAATTATAATATTGAAATTCACTTCTTATTGTCGTAATGCTCATACCGGTTCAGAGCTTCCAGAAAGTAGTAATCGGCATAAACCAATGGGACATCAATTTCTTGATTGTGAGGGATACTACCCACACTATGCATCAGGATAAAGTTATTGTTAGTGCCCGGAACTGCCCGGTAAGCCGGTGAAGAGAGTGATTTAAGTATCTTAACGGCTGCATCGTAATATGTCTTTTCATTCGGTACATACGTAGCCAGTTCCAGAAAAGCAGAAGCAACAATAGCCGCCGCCGATGCATCACGGGGAACTACTTTAAAGCGGTTAGGATCATAGGCCCAATCGGGAACATACCCTTCCTGTCCGGCATTAAAATCCCAATAAGGAACCCCGTCTTCGGGAAGATTCGGATGATTGAGCCAATAGTCTGCCGTATGTATGGCTATTTCGAGGAATTTCGGATTCTTCGTTTCACGATAAGCCATTGTATAACCATATATAGCCCATGCCTGTCCGCGTGCCCATGCCGAATTATCGGAGAATCCCTGACAAGTGGCCTGATGAAGAACCTTTCCTGTCAACGTATCATAATCTACTACATGATAATTGCTATAATCTTTGCGCAACTGATTCTTCGCAGTTGTCTCCGCATGGGTAGTGGCTATCTTGGCATATCTTGTATCGCCTGTCACTTTAGAAGCAAAATAGAGTAACTCTAAGTTCATCATATTATCAATAATCACCGGATAGAACCACTCATCTCTCCCATTCCAGGCTTTCCGATAATTCCATGACTTAATGCATCCTGTCACCTCACTGAAACGGGTAGTCAGAGAATTGGCAGCTTCTATAATCACATCTTTATATTCTTCTTTACCTGTAAGCCGATACGCGTTACCAAAACTGCAATAGATAAGAAAACCAATGTCATGATGACTTGTCAGCTTTTTCATCGGCTCCAGAGCCTCGGTCCATTTGATAGCACTCTGTTTCCAATTCTCCTCGCGGTTGTGTTCATAGATATACCATAAACATCCCGGATAGAATCCTTCCGTCCAATCATTCTTCGGGGTAGCAATCAACTTTCCATCCTTGCCTATAGTACGCGGATACACAGTAGGTTCGGGAACCGCTTTGAGTTGATTGCTCAAATGTTGTTCGGCAACTAAAAAATCGTCATCAATGAGTGCTTTCTTTTTGTCCGTTTGTACACAAGACATACAAAGAGAACAGCTCAGCAGTAATAGTCCAATAATTCGCATATAGGTTAATGTTTTCGTTATGTATTTTTTCTTTAGTAGTCAAGTAGTTATCACTTCGTTAGTAGTAAGTAGCAGATAGCATCCTACTTAACTACTTTGACTACTTACCATTTAACTACTATTTTACTGTTCTCCAGTACCATAATACCAGCGCAGGTTACTAAGTGTCAGTCGCCAGGTATAAAATGGGTTACCACCACGATATTTCTCAACGGCACGGATAAGGTCATGATCCATTTCAAAAATCTCATCAGCAGCATACATGGTACCACCGGGGTTATAAGGTTTATTATAGTCACTACGCTGCTTATCGGGCGCCCATTCTGTTTCTACGAATTCTAAATGTGGATTCTTAGCCGGATCAAGCAGGTATGGTTTCCAGAAATCAACACTCTTCTTTATTGAAGCTCCCCAATTAACATCCCGTGCATAAAATTCATCGGCTACGTCATAACCTTCATAGCAGGCCATTCCGTGACAAATTTCAGCAAAGAACAATAAGTCATAAGCGTGATAAGCAAAAGCATCACGTCCCAGCAAATCAGTAGTAGTACCATTGGGATAGAGATTGTTTTTCA